>JGI24159J19872_10011519_pt1 | contig 11587 bp, 7 predicted proteins | sample Ectturendosymbi4_FD_19872 | JGI IMG/M metagenome (IMG submission 19872) | reverse complement strand
GTAAAAACTTCAGAGAAATACTACCACCTAACGGTTGGCGCCCAGGGCCAGGCAAAGTGGGCCAATGTGGCCTAAAAGTCCTCCACTTATGACATCACTCACAAAAAATCCGCACCCCCCAAGCAAAAAATTTTTTTCGAGTGCAGACTAGAAGACTTGCCACGCCTTTTGAGACTTTTACCGGGACTGTAGAGCATACCGGACCGGAGAAATTCCCGCGCAAAGCCACGTGCGTTTAGGTGTTTTTTCCGAAAATCCCCGAAACCAAGCGGACGCCAAAGAGTTAATAAGTGAAGTCTTCCAAAGTGTCTGTTTATACTATACATCAAAGTTTGTCATGGTATTCCTGAAATGCCATTTGTATCAGACAGCAAAACATGCTTAATGTACATGTCACAAAGAACTCTCAGATTAGATGCATTAAAATATATTCCTTTTTGGTTAAAAAATGTGAAGCTTATTATTCATGTCAGTTAATGGAAATGTGTGTTAAGCGTGTGATGTGTGTGTTTTTGTGAGTAAAGAAACTTTCTCGCCCAGGCAGATAATTTGCCCACTACCTGAATCCTGCAAACAAGTGATAGCTAGTGTTGCAACCTCTCTGGTGGTGTTGCGTTGAATGTGTGATTCACCACGAATGGGATGTGCATGAAGAACAACACCATACATATATGTGGCACGAACAAGCAATAATAGTGATCATGGCATGTGAACTTTATTGTTGCTTGCTGCCACAGTGCGAAGCTTTGCGCATATGCTGCTCGGGATTTCCGATGGCAACACTAGGAATGTTGTCTGACTGTGAATAAGGTATATGCAAAAGTCATTTGTATTGTACTGCGGTGTCAATTTGGAGCTTATAATAAGGACCTTGGGTCATTGGGGCGATAGTCTAAATTTCAGTGACAAAATTGGTTTTATTTGAAAATGGTGACTGTGCAAGTGGCGTAGCTACATAGCTATTAGTATGTGACTATGCAATAATGCATACAAAGTGTGTTTGTAGCTATATTTCAGCAATTAGTTTAGATTCATTTGCAGTTCAGATACGATGGAAATTTATACCCAATATAGATGCGTGGTGAAAAAATTGTATACAAGACAAAACAGTATTAGTTTTTAAGCTTTAGCATTTTCACCAATCTACAAAATACTATAATTGAAGGAACTTGGTAGATGTCAGTTTGTGTGGAATTACTGATGGTTGACTTGCTGCATGTGCATAAGTAAATGACAATATCATAGCTTCTCACATTTTCAATGTCTGTGACAATAGATATGAAAACAATATTCTTTCTCAGGAGAACCCATTCCAATGTTCTTGAGCTTTTTGAATACTCACTGAACACCACTCTGCAGCAAAACCACTTTCAATTGATTTTCCAGAATTCAAAAGTTGTACCAGGTAAACTTTTTTCTGATTCTTTTGTGTTTTGCTTCAGAATTTTATCATCACTTGCTTCCCATAGACTTGGTGTTTGATATTGTATCGCATGCATAATTTTGTTTTACATTCAAATTTTCCAGTTGCAGATCATATAATGTATTAAACCCTCAAACTGTTCATTTGAAAAAACATGAAATACAGCATCTTGGAAATCTGCCATTGTTAGGAAAAGCTGATTTTAGATTTGGAATCAGCACACTCAAACAGACCTAGTATTGTAATTTCTATCTTATTGAATCTCATAACACCGTTCATCAATGTCATCATGCAAGAACTTACTTGTAAACCTGGGTTGAGTCATATTGTAATTAGGGGTGTGCATTATGGAACATTTAAAGGTTCTGTAATCTTTATTTCGAATGCAGAATATGTAATCCTATTCCAAAATTACTTGTTAGGAGCAATAGGTTTAGAATGCCCATCAGCAATCACACGAGCTGTTAATTAGCTTGTTACATGACTACGCAGTGCTGTGAGCTTGTTGAGTCTTCTTTTCTTTCTCTTACTCAAGAGTGCAAAAAGTGATGCAGCAAAATTTATTCAAATTATTTGTTTTGCCAACATTGCAATTTTTCACATTTATTTGACCCGAATTTCTTTTGAATCTAAATATTCACAAAAACTCTGATTTTTGGACTCGAACACTGAAGGATTTCAATCCATAGGTTTCGATATTCCATTACATGCATCCCTGATTTTAATACACTTCCTAATATATAATGCTGTCTCGTATTATGAAAGCATTTTTAATGTTTTATGTTGTTTAACTGCACAGTGTAGGATTAACTCTCACAGCTTGAACTTTCTTTGATGTATAGTTTATGTGATTTGCTTGTGCATGTGTGCCCATCTACNTGCATTTATCATTTGGCTGCAACATAAGCTGTAGTGAAAACTACAATGTACAACACTCCTGACATGGTGTTGCTTGTTCATAGGTGTGAAAATTTTCAGCAACAACACTCAAGTAACTATCTTGTTTTGTACCCTTCATGCTGTTCATCGACTCTGCCTTTCGATTCCCCATCCTAAGCACAAGGTAAGCTTTCATGTTCATCCCGCTCACAACTTAAGGTCATTGACAAATTTGCCGTGGTGTAACTGGCACTTTTTATAGGTTAAGATCATGAGCCCATCAGCCTCTTATGTTGTCTGCTATTCACAAAAACCAAGGAGGAAAATCACTTTCTGACACAACCTATTTCCCTGAAATTGTTTTCCAGTATACGTATCCATGTTATTGCATCATAAGCACAAACGACGATGCTTTTCTGGGAAGACGATAGCTCAGTGGTTGGGGTCCGCTTCTAATGCAGAAGGTTGGGTGTTTGATCTATGGTGCTCCTTGAGCAAGAGCAGTCAAGCCATCAGTCCAAGCAGCTTTCAGGCTTCAACCTGCTGCCAACTGCCGTCATCTAAATACAAAAGATTATTTATTTTTCTGCTATTTCAGACTATCATTTAATCACAACCGTTGAAATTTTATTTTTTTCGTCTAAGGTCCACAACCAGTTGATATTTTTTTGGGAGGGACAAAATGATTGCAAGTTCTTATTTTACCGAACGACTAAAAAGGTGTTTGGCACTTTCAAAATGCTTTTGTAAAATTTCGGGGAACAATTGCCCGGTTACCTCCCCCGGTTGCGGGCCTGCTTCGTGTCACGCTTGGCTGCACATTTCAGGATCACTCGATACTGCGTGGATTGACTGGCGAGCATGCAGAGGAGCGCGGCAACGCTCATTATTTCGACGAGGCTGAGCAAGTGGCAGCTTTCACAGCAGGCCTGGTCGGGAACCCGACGTCAAAGCAACAGCAGAGCGGAGCCGTTTTCGTTGTCGCGCCCACTGTCGGCGCCATTACCTTGGTGAAGATGCCAATCAAAGGTGAAAGCGTTTTCCTACCGTTACAAAAATTTCAGTAATTTGGCGAACTGTGCTGTACAAATTTTTCTAATCATTTAAAGAACTGATTTTGATTGGTCGTTTTACATTTGATTAGTATTTTTTCTCCGTTTTGTTTGGTATTTTCTTTACACATTGTCTTTATTCGTTCCAAAAGGTCTTTCAAGCTTTGTTTCATTTTGTTGCTTTTTATCGAGTTTTATGAATGTAGGAAACGCACTTCGTACAAATACCAAATATTTGTGAAAATCTAAATTTTCAGCCGATTTTCAAAACATTGTTTGATGTAGCACAAATTTATATGCTGCGCACATGCTGTTGAAGTTTGCAGCAAACATCAATAATTAAACATCTGGTGTCAGCAAAACGTTGCCGTTCTGTTCAACACATCTTACTGGTGGTTTTTGGCACAGTTATCATCACCCCGAACTCTCTCAGTCATTCAGTGTAGCTTTACTTTCAACTGAAGAAACGCGTGTTTCCAGGCCAGACCGCAGTCTACCAACTGAACAAAGCATCGCGCATGTCCCGGTTATTCTCGGGCATCAACCCTTGGGCGGGCAGCGCGTCGACGGAGACCCCCTCCAGTATGGAGCTAGTGTGTTTGAACACTTCCAACCCGAAGCTGGTGGCGATATGTCGGGACAACAAAATACGCGTTTGGTCGTGCGTGGTAAGTCGGCCTACCGCGCTTCACTCTAACGTGTTTGCAAAAACTTTCCTGAAGCTCAGTCTAATCCCGTTGAATTTTTCTGCCACACACCGGTATGTTTTTGCTGGATACTTTGGAAACAAGCAGAGCTGATCGCTCAACCGCAGTAAAAGTTACTGGTCGCAGCTGTGACTCTGTTCTGGTAACACCGCAAACACCGAAACCGTGTATGGTTAGATGTTATTGCGGAGATGGTTGTAAAGACTTTACCCGAAGTATGGTTAGATGTTATTTCACAGTGAAAGCATCTACACGTTGCATTGCTGTGCAACATCATGTCCACAACCGGGCAGCTAGTTTCTAAAAAATCATTTAATTCGCGCTATTTGTGCTCCTTAGTGTTGTTCTTCTTAGACAAGCCCGAGCGGAATTGCAGCCTTTGCTAACGTTGCACTTTTGACTGAACTTGGACAATTTCAAGCATTTCTGATGTTTCTTTCTACAGAGCCTGGACTACATGGTACAGTTTGACTTGGACCCATTTGTTAAAGATGAATCTGGAAGTTCGAATCCAAGTAGGTATTGTTGCTGGTAATCCTGATTGATCCAAGCAATACATTTTTCATTGATAAAGAAGCGTCTGTGCTGGAAACTATCCCACTTGATTGGATGAAATCTTTTCAACTTATGAAAGGCTGTTGTGTTGCCGCAATTTAAAAACCTCAAATGGTGTAAACAACAACAGCAGCCACCTTGTCACTTTTGTTGTAAACACCAACAGCTGATCAAAAGCAGGTAAAGCTGCCACTTGAACCATTTGTGGATGCGAAGCTAACAGCTGAGTTTGTAGTAGATTTGGGCAGAGCCGGATGTCACATTTTACCGACTTGTTGGTGGAGATACCGCGCGCAATGTCAAGGGACCCATTTGTTTATTGTTTATGTTTGTTTTGTTTATTGTTTATCCCGTTTGTTTATTGTTTATGCAGAATTTCTCTTTTAAAGAAATTGATGTTTGCGTTTTCTATGATACGATATTCGAAGGTAAATTCGCGTAATGGTCTCATCATGTTGAAAACTTTACAAAGAGCGTTAAATGTATGCGGCGACGCGTTAATAATGTACTTACGTCAAAGAAAGTGCCGCCAGAAACAAATGAAACGATTAAAAAATTGGGCGTCGCTTTTTATATGTTGTGATCGCGGAAGTGCCTGAACGGGTGACGGTTGACTAGGGGGGAAAAGTCGACGAAGTGGACTAACAGAGTTTGATGGCCACACAAGACGAACCTCTCCCAGTTTAAACTAATGTGCTCCATCATCTTAAAAAAACGCGTATTTTTCACCAAAAAGACTTAATTTTCCAAATCGCAGTGGCCGTAACTTTGGTTAGATTTGTTTTCTTAACCTACAGAACAGGCCCGGGTAGCCGGTTGAACCTTTGCTTAACCTCTCTTTTTTCTTTGGATCAGACATTGAGCACAAGATCAAGACTCTTCAACACGAGGAAACTGGAAACTGGACCATCTGCATTTACGTTACCACCGGCGACGACGCCATGTTTGTCAACTTCAAAGTACGGGGTGTTGTTTCGAGACAACAAATTTCTTCAGCAGTTTTTGTCGGTTTTACCTCATTACTGATCGGAAAACTATAGAAACTGGGTTTTGATAGATATTAATGCGGTTAAACGTTTAGCATTCAACCTCATGCTTCACTGTCAAGAGCTTGAATCCCGTCATGTTCTGCTGCAATTGAAGTAAACGTCGTAATCCAGTGGTCGTGGCTTCGAGCCCCGTGCTGGACGCCAGTGAAGTGTTTCATCACGCCGGACCTGCTAACACGCAACCGCTGACGTATAAAACGGGGAATCTCAAACGCAGCGTAATTTGTCAAAATTGATTAAATCCAGATCCAGTGTTCGGAAATTTTCTCGGCGAAAGTAAAAAAAAAACGAGACAAAGCAGCTAGATGAGTAGAATTGAACGATAAATCGGGAAACCTCGGACGAAGTAGTGGTTGTAGTTCAGAAAAATATCTGTAATTTACGGAGTTCAGTGAAGTTATTTTGTCAATAAAACACGGATGACTTTTTATATGTTCTTGGCTTTATTTTTAAGGAAAATGTTAGATCCCCGGTATGGACCTGTAGTGACCCGATGATAATTTTCTCTGATTTAGGGACACGATTCGGGTCCGTACAACACCTTAAAAAACGCTGAAGGAATTTTTCGATAAAATCAGGCAATTATGAGGCAAATCAGAAATTCTGCACCCGATGCAGAATTTTCGTTGCCCAAATTAGGAGTACAACAATCACACATCAAAGTTAATAAAACATTTTAGCCACATTCTGTGTCCCACATTAAGGCAACTGCAAAATTTACGAAACGGTCTCCCGCACCATCAGGAAAAAGCCCTCTGCACCCTTTATCTTCAGGAACAAGCCTTCCGGAAGGCATTTGCACTGAACTGTCTGGAACCATTCTGCAGTAGCTTGGGTTACTTCTTCACACAGCTCGAGTGGCAGCCATGACTCAATTCAGCAAAGTGACCGGTTGTCATCGTAACGTTTGTCCTGATTGTTGCGTAACAGATCCTTCTTTCGCAGTCGACCCCCAACTTCACCAGCTTCGAACACGACGCGACAATCAAGAACTTCGCCGACGTCATACCCACGCGCCTCGTCTCTTACTTGCTGACCTTGTCCGGCCACTTGTGGGCCCTCTGGGTAGACGCGGACGACCAGATGGCCTTGAGCGTTTGCGACCTGGCCACCATGGCCTGGCACGAAGTGGCCCAGAGCGCGACACCTTCGCCCGAGGTAAACACTCCCCACAACATTCCACCGCATTGTTCTATTCGTCGAACTTCTTTGTTTGATCAGCGATCAATCTGCAGGTTGTGGTTCACGACCATCTCGCAGTCAAAGAATCGTTCGTTCAGGAACTATTCGAATCGAAAAAGTTCCACCTAACGGCGATCCAAAAAGCGATTGCCATCCACCAGAGAGCAGCACTGAGCACGCGGGGTTTAACCGAGCAGGAGCTTCGGGAGATCGTCGTTCGCTTGATGGAGGAGGAGGTTGTAATGTTGCTTTACAAATCAGTGTCATAGTGCGCTTTCAAAAAGATTTTTTTTTAAATAACGGCAAAGGTTTATTACATTAGCAATCGCCATGTTGTTACGGCCGATCGATTGCGATGATTTGTTTTTGTGTCCAATGTGGATTGCACCCTTAGGTTGAGTGCTACTCTGCGAAATTATCTGATTTCGTCATTTCTGCCTGTCCCGTCATATCCGTTTATAGCACAGCGCCAGACGCCAACAACGTCTTTCTTTATCCTCCGTAGTAACCTCGATTGTGCGTCACATTGCGTTTTGTCGTCCGTCGCTCACACAAAGGCATTTGCAACAAGTTGCAGTTTTTCGACCTTTCTTACTCACGTTTCCCAGCCATGAGTTTCGTCTTTTCACTACAAGTCGCGTTAATCTCTGCGCAGTGGCGCAGCTGACAGGGCAGGGGGGCAGGTAACCCCCTTGGCAAGCCAACTGTAAAAACCGAGAGTCCACTTCGCTCAAACCCCTAATAAAAAAACCCCTAACTGTCTCTGCGTTTGTTACGCAGTTGTGATGTCGTGAACTTCGACCTCTGATACGCAACTGACAGTGACGTCATTTCTCTGACGTGCAGCGTCTGATGACTGCATTTGACCCGACGCGACAGTTTCTCGTCCGTAGTTTCATTTCAAACAACAGCAACAAATTTCATTCAACAGGTTTTGATGATGCTTCCGGTCGGTTGTGACGTCACAGACACGGACAGCGCTGAGCTGACCGAGCTTCAAGTGGGAGTGTGGCAGAAGTTCCACGGTACATGCTTGCAGTACCAGCAGTATGTCTCTGAACCTGTCGGCCTCACTGAGAGTGCCAGTGGATCAGTCAACGTGATCAAGAAGGTTGGTACGCTTTACGTGCTGGCTCAAGTTGCGTGCATACGTAAGCAAACAACTCTGTTGTTTATCAGCATTGTCTCGCGTTTTTGTTCGTTTGTGTTTAAGTGGGGGGTTAAGGCAGCAGCCAGTTACTTCAAAAATTGTACTCGCCGGTTTTGTTTTATCGTCGGCGAAGGTTCATGAAACGAAAGATAAATATCATGGATCATTGCTGATGACAGAAAACAATCGTGGCTTATGACGAAAACAACAATGGTTTTTAAAATGAACAACTGACATTCATTTAAATCATTGCTTGTTGCGTTGTTGTTGCTTCTAAACGAGGTACAAATACAGTGCTAAACGTTTTTGGAGGGGTTAGAAGAGTCGTGACTTACATTACAACACACGGAGAAAGACACGTCTTCGACCTATTTTTTTTAAACTGACAGTTTTTTCAGTATTGATCCTGACTTCTTGCGTCCTTATAGGACCACGTGTCTTACCTGGCCCCTGTCTCAAAACTGGAGGCGGTGTGTCGAGGTGCAAGTCCTGGTATCTTCGAAGACATGTTTCCTGACGGTGGGTTCACGTTGTTATTTCGCGTAGACCGTGTAATTATCGAAAAAAATGCGCGCCATTGTTGGTGAACTTTCCATTGTGACGAGAGAATAAAAGTTTGTCAAAAGACATTTCAAAGGATACTAAGCGAACTCACAAAAAATGCGAATACCTTCACGACCTGAAGAAGTGCACAGAAATGTTCGCATTTTTTTCAAATATACGATTTAAGTATCTAAGTAAATTGCGTCCACATAGGCGGCGAAGTTAAATCGTTCAGCAAATAATTGAGACTTAATAGGAAATCGATTTCGCGCAACACCACCACGCTTGCTCGGACCTGAACTTCATGCCTGGTGGATATATCAAAACTTATCAATTTTAAGTTTTACTCCAAGAAGCGCAGTGTTCAAGCTTTGCCTCCCATCTTCCGTCATCACAAACAAACTCAGCAGTGTTGAAAACTGTTGTTGGAGGTTCTCCAAGTATGACCGTCATCATCGATGAATCGGCCGATTTACATTTGACATGCCGTTGTCCCGGTCGAACTCTATTCCAGAAAATTGGTTTTGTTTAGCTCGGTTGTTCCCATTAAACCCTCCCCCACTGATTGGCGCGTACGGTAACCTGTGAAGATGGTTTCTAAACTACTGTGGATACCGTTAGCGCGCCATCCAAGCGATTTGTTTTCTCCCCAGAGAATAATTTTGAGGACCTCGGCCGCCTCCTCCAATGCCTGACGAACCTATCGAGCATACTCGGCGTAGAGTTCATCGAATCCATCGCTCAATCTCTTGATGTGTTCAGCAGTCCTGTGGCTGCAGCCAGAGATGCCCTTCTGGACGTCAAAGAATTGACCAGGTTCGGAAAATTACTTTCAGCGGACGCAAGTCTGCCGCTTTTGTTTATGGCGGTGTACGTATTGTTGCTGCGTCCGATTTTACACGTTTCAGCTAAACAGTTGATCTAACCCCCAAAAGCGTATCGCAAGCCAGCTCTTAGCCTCATTGCTGTATTACATTCGTGCAGCGTGCATATAATTTAGTAGACGTATGTTTATTTTAACTTGCCCCATGGTGCTGCTGGGTATTTTCTGCACCAAACCAGTATTTTCTGCACCAAACCTGTATTTTCTGGTCCAAACCAGTACGATTGCTGGTGGTTGTTGGCAACCGGCAATTTTTATGCTTCAAAGACACATATATTTGTGGCGAATACGCAGAAGTTCTTGTAATTGTTGCGAGAAAAAGCCACTATGTCGACACAACAGCCTGTACATTACGACACAGCAGCCTGGTTCCAAGTCGTTGATTGACGACAGATTGTTGGCGTCACAATTTTTTTCTCCGTTAAAAATATACTGCTTTAAAAAATATTATGGTGTTTGAAGGATACTGGTTTTATACAATACATAAGTATATTGGTTTGAATATGAGTATAAGCATCCGTGGAAAAGTTTATTTCCGTGGAAAAGCACGCAATTATATCTAAATAAAAACAGTCGTTTGTTTCCTTTCAAAGAAAGTTGCTTTCCGTTGTAGACACTTCGCGTTACTAATGTTGTTTTTGTATTTTTTTTATGCTTTTCTCTAGCGACAATTTCGAATTCGAAGAAAAAATGAGTGACGTTGGCGACATCATGCGGGCAGTGGAAATGTTACTCAAGTGTTTGGAACCTGAGCTAATCAACCAAGATCTTTGTGAGTTGCTTGGCCAGATGGTTGTCTAGAATAGTTTTTACGAAGCCTTTACAACATTGTGATGTAGGCGATGACGCAGCGCCGCATAAATGTTGTTAAATGCTTGAAAAATCAAAAGAGTTTCTCGCTGCAGTGAACAATAACGGGGTTGTTTTTATTTGACAACGGCGCCAAAATATTTTATTGTCAAACGTCACAAAGGCGAAGTTCGACGTCCACTGCTTTGCCTCGACAGCACCACAGTCACTGAACTCTTGTCACATCTGTCTTGAGCAGTGGTTTTCAACCTGGGTTTCGAACCATTTTTGAAGGGGTCACAAGAAGATATTTTATGCACACAGCTGTATTGCATTTTGCTTTATTCGAGTTTCAGGTGGGGTCATTGGGTTATAGTGGGTTGCTATATTGGGTCACGGTACAGAAAAGGTTGAAAACCACTGCACTAGAAGAATATTTTGTAGCAACCTTCTTTCAACTGCCTTCGCAGCCGATGACGACGATCTAGTTTTGGGCAAGCACGGCGTGGAGGCCCTGGTCAGGTCGGTCAGGCGTCACGTGACCGATCGGCTGCACCTATCGTTGCTCCTGCTTATTTTCACATCGCTTCACGAGCAACTGGAAAGCGTGGTGAGTTTTGTTCGGCTAGGAAGGTTGTCTCTTCGTGTGCTAGCACAAAATGATTTAAATATGAAAGCAGAATGCTCGGAAATACGACTGCCACATGTGTTCGCTCGTCGTAAGCATCAATAAACGCTGTTTGCAACCGCTAATGTTGGTTGGAGTCGTAGAATTTATTTCTTCGCTTATCCAATGGAGCTTTTCTTGGGAAGGCATTTCTGAACCTTTGTACATAGAGCTCTTTTGTGTTTCGTTGTCTGAGTTGCGCTTCTGTGAAGGCGCTCGCTATATTTCATTTCGTCACAAAGTTTCGAACCCTGACCAAGCCAGCAGAACTTCTCAAACTTCTTGAAACAAATATATTTTCACAGAAAAGATGAATTCTTTCCTGATTTCGTCGTTTTGATTCGATTTTACTGTTAAAATTAGGTAATCACGAAAACAACTGATATCCTTCCTGTAACCGCTTGCTTCCTAGCGCCATGTTTGCGTAAGCTGTGGGAGTGCAAAGATATTAAGCAAACAATGTGCATACAAACGTCACAAATCGATTTCCTTTGTTTTCATCGCAGTTCCCGTCGCGAGTCGCGATTTACGTCCAAGCGTACAGCGCCCTCCGGTGGGCAGTCACTGAGAAGTCCGAACGCGTCTTGCAATCTTCCCTGTAAGTTAAGTTGCTCTTTGTATCGTGCATTTCAGTTTGCAATTTTTGTTGAAACTGATCAGTGCTGTCAACGTGCGCCACGTGTTAAAACAATGCGATTAGTAGATTTT
>JGI24159J19872_10011518_pt1 | contig 11587 bp, 9 predicted proteins | sample Ectturendosymbi4_FD_19872 | JGI IMG/M metagenome (IMG submission 19872) | reverse complement strand
GTTTCCCGCACAAAGAATTTTTCAACCCGCGCCCTCCCCGCACCAAGTTCAACCCGCACCCTCCCCGCACTCGCACCAAGTACAATCCGCACCCGTGCCGCTATGCAGCAAGTACAACCTGCATCCGCCCCGCAGATGCGGTTACCCGCAACCCGTGCGGGTTTAACCATCCCGCGCAGGAGTTTAGTGTGTACTCTGTGCTGTCAACTTGAAACCCCGTTAATCGTAAATATTTTGGAAATCTTCTGAATTGCATTCTCATACCATGTGATCAGACATTGGCAACTCAGGGCAATGTGCTATGAAAATTTGTTTTGGTAAGGGAGAAATTGTCTTCAGTGAAAGTCTGCCTCAATTTTAGTACTTCTAAAGGAGGCTTTGTTACGATGTTATGATTTACCGTCCCATTATGATACTTCCTTCCGCTTTTAAGGTATTTAAAAAGCTCGTTCATAGACATTTGTACTCTTACCTTAAATCTGGCAATTTTTTAAATAATAAAAGTTATTGCTTTCGTGAAGATCTTGCAACCTTCACGTCTCACTCAAATGCCGTCGCTGAATTTATCTGGCCTATGATCACGACCTGTCCTCACGAAGAATATTTCATGTTATCGCTAAAGCTTTCTATCGCGTTGTCCCCATCCAAAACTACAAAAATTGTGCAGATTTCGATTGGACTCCACGAAAGAGCGCCTAAATTGCAGCTACTGAAAGAACCAGCTTTGTGCCTGAACGTTTATTAAAAGAAGAACGTTTTGCCCAAATTTTGGGCAAGGATAATCTGAGCCGGGTGGTGCCGTCCATCGTCATTGAATAAGAATCAACTGAAACAATAAAGCGAAACGTGCACTGTAGAACCCACTTAACAAGACCTATATCACTTCTAGGATTGTAAAATGAAATAAAAGTTAGGCGTAAGTTGATTGAACCTCAGGTAGGAATAATTTCAAAAATTCTCATTTTGGAACTAGTTCACAAAAACGGAATTGTTTAATTTCCGGAAAACTCAAATAATTCATTTGATATTTGTTACACACTCTCAAATCAGAATATGACAAATTTTAATAAACGCATAACTCACAATCAAGGAAATGTTCTGAACTGCAAAAGTCTTTCCACAAGTTTTGTTGCCATCAAGTATTTTCAAAACAAAAATACTGTATGACTACATTAATTCATTAAACAAAAAATACTGTATGTCCACAGTTCATTTGAGCTGTTCTACATCTTACAGCTATTAACGAAGCAAAACTCAGTAATTTTTCATTGAGATCAAACCGTAACAATTTTTTAAAGGTTTTTGCAGTAGTGGCTGTAGAAGGCGATGCCATTCACTAAAACGCACTGACTTTGACAAAAAGTATGAGGAAAACTTGGAAGCGTTTTTGTAATTTGCAAGGAAAATTTGCAAGCGTTGTCCAACTTGGTGCATTTAAGTAAAAGTAGGAGTGTATTGAAACATTTTATCGAACATTATGTGTTTGATAATTTTCATGAGGCCACACCTGTGAGTTGTAGAGATCTTCCTTATAAAAATTATGCCACCGCAGTATTTTCGTCCAGATTTCGGCGGAGTTGCCCGTGTCTTTCACACGAAGGGTTTCAAATACACAAATGGAAGTACGAGCTTCGGTGTGCAAACATGTGCCTTCGGACCAACGAAAATATGTTACAGTTTTGAGAGTAGGTATTGATTGAAAAACAACAAAACACCATTTCAGCGCAGATGTTTGTGAAATTTGTTATCAATCATATACACTGTTTCATCGTATACCCCGAATGCACACATTCGAAAAAATACCACGTTTTATTGAAATAATTTTGTAGTATCCATTGTAATCCGGGTATTGCCAATTTGAGTGCTATTAAAAAAGTTTCTACTACCTTTGCAATTAATGAAAGATATCTGATAAATGGGATTTTGCTGAAACGAGGATCGTACCTTCAGTTTGAAGCGTTGTTTGCAATAATTGAGTTAAAAAGTTCAATAGGAAGTGATTGTAAGAATTCGTCGAATTTTTATGGTGCTTAGGTTTCCATCCTTCCAAGACAAAGTGGTTATTAGAAAAATCAGCAATTTTGGTCAGGAGCTTGTACCACTAGCTGCAGGTTCGTATGCCTGCCAGCGACCATCCATTGACATTGATTTTTATAAGTTGTCATTCTGACTATCTTCCAGCCGAGGTTATGGGTTTACAAGTGTTTGTCAGCCTCGTTCTTCAAGGCGGAAAAGGTGACACGTTATAGCATGACATATTAACAGATGTTGACATCCCATTTTAACATGCCGTGAAAAAATGGGTAACAAGACTGATAAAAATTACACAAAATCGTTTCTGAAGTTTGTTGCCTATTTTTCATATTTTCAAATAATTTTCTCAAACTCCGAAATCCTGAGGAAAGTGTGTCGCAACTTTTTTCTGTTTTGGATTTTTCCAAATATTTCGCAGAGTTCCATATCCTCGGAAATTTTAACATAACCCATATGAGGAAGAGCCCATCTTTTTAATTTCCAGTGAAAAATTTTTGTATTCCTCCAATGTAATTCCCCGAATCTTTTCTAGACGTACATGAAATCTTTGTGCGAGAACGGTTCTCGCACAAAGATTTTGTGTACGTCTACAAAATTTTGAAACAGCTGAAAATTTCCGAATTTCATGTTTTGAATATAAGGATTGATTTAAGCTAAACAATCAATCGTGCCACTATGCATCGTGCTTAGGTGGGAAAAATTATTAAAAAGTGTTGTTTTTTGGTAGTGAGATGCTTGCTTTGAATTCACAATCTTTAGCCAGAACAAAAACTACACAAGGTATCCTAAAGCTTGTTTTTTGCATTTTATTTTATGCATATCGCAGGATTTTCTTTCAGGTAACTTTGCATGGACTTTTCATGGGAGGTTAAAGATCGACATTGTCTTGCACTTGGTCTCTTTTCTCCTGTAACTCTTCTGTGGCAATGGTCATCCCATTTTGCCAAAACTTTGATGTCATTCAAGATTGCTAGGCAACTTGGTGCACCCAATGTAATCAATGAAATCCTCTTTTCACGGGTTAAAGGCATTTCATCGCATTTCGTCGTTCCCTGCAGCAGGGACCGAGTTTGAGGGTGGGCGAGAGGACATGCACCCTCCAACACTTTGACAGGGGCGCACACAATATATTTTGTCCCCCCAGTAGTTTTTGATAAAAATCATGTAGTTGCACTAATTTCATTGGTAGCAAGTTTACTATGTGAATTGAAGTACGAAGATTGTTGATGATTGTGTTGGTTACTTTTTATTAACCGAATCAGTGCAAACAAAAATTTCTCCTGAAATCGTGACTAATTCCTGTCAAGTTCTTATAGTCGAATTCCTGTGCTGGTCTACAGCCTGCAACATACACAACACGGTTACCGTTGCTAGTATTTACCAAGAGACCTTGTGGTTGGCGTTGGATTTGACCTTTGTGGTTTCGTCGGTGGTTCTAGTAAGAATCTTGTGGTTATTAGAAGCAGAACATTTTATTTCGGAACTGATCAACGTTGAAATGATTATCACATTTTCGAAGATAATTGTGCCTATTTGAGAAGCGCTCTCAGAATTAATGTGATTTCTTAATGGCCTACCTACACCATGGGCGTAGCCAGGGGTAACTTGAGCCATGTTTTCCAAAATATATTATTTCCAGAAATTTGACCCCGTTTTGTCAATTTTACAAAGAGGTCGCACTATTGCTGAGTGAGCATGTTGACCTTATCCAAACGCAAATAATAGAAGTTGTGCCTCCTAAAGTTTTTTACCAAACTCAGGTACCTGCTCTGCAGACTTCTTATTCTTCAATATTTTGACAGCGCATGAGACAAAAGTGACAGCCCTAGTATGTTTTCTAAAAACGCCCCTCGTGTTTTTCTCTTTGCATGAGAGTGATTCAGTGCAACAAATCATTGAAATACTCTCTTGAACTGCAGAACTTGATCTTCTCATTGCAGAGTAGATAAACCGTTCTTGTATTTGACAGATATAGCTGTATCAGATCTCTTTAGTTTCTTGGGTTGCCAGATGGCTGGCATTTTTACCTGCCCGACCGGTATTTTACTGCTAATTTTGCAAAGGCCGAAAAGAAGCCCGTATTTTGAAAATTGTTGCTTGAAGCGAGTGATTTGACAAAAAAATAACTTGCAGTAACTGCAAGAGGAACTAACGCATGACCTCTCCAATTACAGAAACTCTAGAAGTGAGTCTTGTCAAGATAGTTCCTTCAGCGAATTTTACTTCACAACAATCGTTATCTCTCCGTTTTCTCTCCTCATTTGTTTAGTCATTCTTAGCATCTTCCTCATCATAAACATGATCTGTGTTAACGTTTCATTATATTAGGAAATTTAACCGTGCAATCTGCGTATCAGGGGTTGTTGTCTGAACTACTACCGCAGGCTGTTGCAGGCCGAATGCAGGAAAATCATGAAAATGGACACGACGACAGTGATAATGTAGAGCAGGCAAACCTTACACAGTCAAAGGGGCTGCACTGAATGGACACTTTTGTCGTCAACAGACAACAAACTGGCTCAAGCAAGGGCCAGGCCAATCAACCGAGAGGTCAATGTCTCAGACATTCTTAGTGATCAACACAATAGATAATTTTTTTACAGAGTTTCAGGTGATCTAGAAAATGTTTGTTGCAAACTGAAGTGAATGTGGCAAGCAAGAAATAATTGATTGTGCTGTGGTGTTCATGCAGGTAATACTACCACAGAAGAGAAAATGCCATCAAATTGAACGGAAAGATGTCCAATTCAGAAATTGGTCTACAGCAGGAAAAATTGGATTTTTACTAAGTGCATTATTTTTTAAGTTTGAAAAACGCCTCCGTTCACAATGAAGACTGCAGTTATCGCTTTCATTTTTAATGAAAAAAGTTAGTTTGGTAATGCTTAGCATAGGGCTATAAACTATGCTCACAATGCGAACGTTTACACACTGCTAAATTTTCAAACCAACTGTTGTGGAGGTTTCATGAAACTGTAAAGACAAGAACAAGAAACATTTGATGCATTCTCTAGTAAGTTTATCTTAATGCTTTTCGAGAACTCAGTGCCACTACATATGCTTTTGCGAGTGCAGCCAAAATGTGGCACTCTTGACAAAATGGCCGGTATTTTTAGATAACGCATCTGGCCACCCTGCTTGTAGCAAAGTCTCCCGAGAGTCCTCCAGAACAAGTTGAAATTCCTCCAAAGCTTACTTTTTGGAGTTTATTTGCCTGGGTTGCCGAAATTTGTGTCTCAACCTACCACAAAGCGAAGCAGATTTGCTTGAATAAAGCCCTAACGTGATGCTTCTTGACGAGCTCAACAACAGCTGCGCGACAAAAATGTTAGTTGCATTCATTTCATGGCAATAACAGTCCAAATCTACAGTTGATTAAGCAGACAGATCATAATTTAACCTGTAACTTGTGCTGAAACAGGGTATATCCGGCGAATGTGCTGCTGCGTGGAGATTAGTGTATGCCAGGCCTTGCTCTGAGTCTTTCACATGTGAATACATGACGAAATAATTTTGTCTTATCTGGAGAGGCTGTGAGTCGCACTAACAATTTTCATTTTCTGTTACGGCAGATTGAAGATGATTTAGTTCATGCTTTTCTTACATACTGCTTGCTTGGTCCCTGCAATTTTGAGTTATTTTTTGAATTTTGTGGCTATTTACAATGAATGTAAAATTACATTCAGTGACAAGTCAAAACTGAAGAGCAAGAGCTGCAGGTGAACATGTGAGGAAGAGCAACATTCCAATCTCAGAAAGAATTTCATATGTGGGGAATGCTAGATTTTTGTGATATCCATGGATTATAAAACCACCAATAAAAAACACAATGAGAATTTTCAAATCAACCAAAGTTTGGTACTGATTCCCAACTCATTAAAAAGTTAAGCAAAGATGAGAATGATACGGTGCTTTCTGTTGCTAACAGTGACGTGCAGCACGAAGGACAACACCGAGTTCGATGCGAACGAGGTAATTTGTCCACCAAACTGTCATTCACACAACGTTTACGGATATGAACTTTACTCGGACAACTCATCCGTTTGTGCTTCTGCAATGCACGCAGGAGTCATAAGTATGTGACTGATTTACTGTTTCATTAACATTATCCCTGTTCTTTTCTTTGAATACGTCCAAATGTAAAAGACTTGTTACTTTCAAGAAGTGAAATTTAATTTACTTTGATTTATTTGTTTATAAGCAGACACGAAATCCATAGCATGAACACACACACGCTGCAGAACTCAGGTTGAAATATTCTTTCTTTTTAACGATTCACTTCACAAAAAGTTTTTTAGAAATTTATATTCAAAAATTCGTGTGGAGTCGGTAGACTTTGCACCTCTACTGCTAAGCCGTTTGCTCCTCTCAAATTACCTTAAAGGTTGTTCATTTATTATATACAGTAAGTTATAAGCATGATCATTGTTGTTTGCCTTAAAAGCACTAAGTTCATGTTTTTTGCCAATGCTGACTGTGCTTCAAACAATTATGAATTTAACTTTTCAAACGTTGAAAAATGCAGTGGTATCTTCACATTTTCAAAGATAACCTAAAAAATATTGAAAAATATTGTGAGTGGTGTTTCTTTTAGGTTAAGAAAATTTTTGATTGCAATCAAAGTTTTCACAAAATGTTTGAATAGCTGAAGCCGCTAAGTGTAAAAAAATCACCATCACCATCCTCCTGACGCTGCCAACAACGATCGCAGAGTTTCTCCATCTGGTTAGGGGATTTTTGATGTAATATAGCTTACAAAAGATAACAAAATAAACTTTGTTTAGGAAGTATGCATATTTGTATTTTGATCGAGCATGACAGATTGATTCCATCAGTATGTCGATGCTTGGGGAAAGTTCAGAACATTTCGTTTCTAGGGTAATATCGTCTTCATTCCTTTTGACTTGGACAGTATACAGACATGTTAGTGAGATCAAATTCTTGAGTTTTTGCCACAGATAAGGTGTTGCGTACATAGCAACTGGAAGTAACGGATAATGGCGTTTGCTAGGTATTGATGCGTTATTTGATCGTGGTTTTTACAAATATTACTCGAGAAACTTTTCTAATAGGCTCGAGAACTTTATGCAAGTGGTTTCTTTCAACCACATAAAAGTAAAGACACGTTTTGTTTCATTGAATGTACGCTTACGAAACATCAGTATTGGTACTCTGATGCAACAAATGCCAAACAATCATATTGAATTTATCTCAATAACTATCGCAAATATTGACGTTTTATTAGTTTCAAAAGTATTATCAAAACTCCCCATTTTGCACATATGTAGTGTATTTAAATTTTTTTCACTGATTCCATGGGCTTAATTTTCTTGCATAGGTGGGTGAAGCTGTTGCGTTGAAATGATTGACTATTAGCATCTTGACTGCTTGAGTATATTTATTAAAATGAGGATTTTGCTTTTGAACGTCACTCACGCTTCGCGCTTGTTTGCACCCATCAGATAATATTTTATCGAAAAGGAATGAAATAAGTGACAAGTGAACGTAGCTACAATAAGAACAATATGTTGACCGTCCCCGTAAATTAAAATCCTAATCCTAATGAATTTGAGTCATTTGCATTTCTATCTTGAAGACCGTTTTTATAAAAACTATTGGCTATTTTTCCAAACAATGCTATTTCTCTATTTGAAGCACTAACCACTTTGTTATATCTGGCTTTTTTGACTTCATTTTTCTGAGAACTGGTGGAATTTCGCAGGTTTGCAGGGAGGCTTAGTAACAATTTATACAAAACCTGGAAGCTCTTCGTACAAAAGTGTAACTTCAAATGGCATTACGTCACAAGCAAGTGGACACGCAAAGCGTTCTTTCAATTTCAAAAGGAAAGTTTTCTATAATCTGTTATTAACTTTTTGTTTTTCTTATACTCTAAAATTGTCTGAACTACAATAGCAAAATGGTATTTAGAAAAGCGTTCAATGCTCAAACGAGATAAATATTTTGGTGTTATTTCAGAAATGGATGGATGCACAAGCAATCCATAGGTCAATGGCGAAACATGCGTTATCCTGATCACCGAATACGGCTGCAGATGCATGAAAGGCCTTGTTGGGAAAAGTTGCGAGAGTGAGTTAATGTGAAACTAATTTCACTCCGACAATTTTACTTTCAACTCAAAGCAAACTGACGTTTTGATGAATGTCTGCTTGTATCATAATCAGCTTGATTCTGAACAGTGCAGTGCAAAATGAATTGTAGATTTTTATTCTCTGCCCAGTTGGATTTTGTAAAACAAGTAAACTATTTTTGTTTAACCTGAAATGAAACCCAAATAACTACACATCGTTTTCGAAGGTTAAATAATTTATTGTCGATTGGACAATAAACAGGGAAGTGCGACGTCAAATGAGATTTAAGCACGTTTTTTAAATATAGAAAGTCTGTTGATAGAAAGAAACACACCTTCAAAAAAAGTGATACGTTATCACTGCAAACATGAATTGCGAATCCGATGTATTTCATACAGCTTTATATACTTTGAAACATTTCAAATGAAATTAAATCATGAATAGTCGTAAATAGTAATTTGCATGAAAACGTCCAAACGTGCAAATCAGCTCAAAATAAAGGAAAGGTATTTCGATGGAAATGTTAAACATATGAGTTTCACAATCTTCGTTGCAGTTCGACATCACAGTGATATCTATTTGGTGCATTGCAAACTATCAAGTGCAAATATTCCTGTTTTTGTTGATCGGAATTTAAACGAAAAAATGAAAGGCAGCGTGTTGTCATGTTTTCTTGAGATGCTTGTTAGTTGCAAGTAGAAAATGTACTCAAGGTCAAAATGTAATGATTTTCTTGAAATGGTATCGATTACAAGAATCGATGAATCATCATTGCTAACAGAAAAATATTATGCGATTTCTTCCGTTGGGGACAATAGCCAGATTTTGAAGCAAGTTTCACTAAAACAGAGGTGATGACCGTACAGCAGCGAATCATGGTCTGGCGATCTGAAATGTAAGCGTCTCACAAGCAATCAAGAAAATCAACAGACTGACGTCTTCCTGAGAAAAAAAATTGCAATTGCCTCTCTTTTATTGGGAAACAACAGTGCTGCCTTGAACAAATGAATTTCGGTGATGCATTAATTGCAGATACTGATAAGTTTAATGATGATTCAGAGACATAAATATGGTGTTTTCCCAGTGTTCGACCAACGTATGCATTTGACAAGTAACAAATGAGCAGTAACACAATTCATTCAAAAGTTTGCTGTCAAAACTGCCAAGAGGTCAGCCTAGTTACAGGGTCGATATTTTGTTTCAGCTAGCAAATCATCCATGAGCAAAGTAAAAATAACCTTCTTTTTGAAAAACAAACAATTAAACATTGCGATAGAAGAAGTCCAGCAATACAAGGATATAATGAATGTGGTAATGGTCGAACAAACACCTTAGACAAACATTCCTAATGTGATGTATTCATGACTTAATTAAATAAAGATTTTTCAAACACACCAGCTTCAAATGGGGGTCTGTAGCCTTAAATGTCTTGAAGATACACAACATTCTCGCAAGTTAAAACGATTTTGAACAACAAAATCTTTTGAAAATCTTGATCAGAGGTTACCAACCTTGACGAAACTGAAAGTTACTTTTTTGGTACCGATTGAAAAGGCCAACGGACAACATGTTTGTGAACCCTGGGTTAGATCACCAAAAATCGACTGATTTGTGGATGTTACCATCTGCATTTCTCACCATGCGTTTATAATGAATCGGCGTTGGTGATATATATCTTAACTCGAAACAAATCATTCGGAAATATTTAGGGATGAAGCCAATGTTATGTATATTTTACTAAATGGCTCAAGGTTAAAGCAGACTGCTAACTGCACATCAACATTGTTTGTTAAGATATAATTGAGGTCAGGTCCATAACAAATCGGAGCTGCCTGCATTTGTAATGTCTAAATAGTCTTCAATCCATTGATTTAAGAACGCTTAAAATGCTTGATGTCGTCTTACATGCATTTCTTTATCTTACTTCAAAACCTGCCCGCATTCGTGCATGAGACTGCATATTTCGTAAAGTTTAAATCTTGGATCGGCTCTTAAGCATTCGGTACGATTAATTAAGCGAATGTGATGAAGGCATTTTCATGCAGGTATCTTCAGCCTTCTTGACCAAAAATTGTGTTAAATTCGGTTTAATGCCACCAACAAATATTCGCAAGCACAAAAACTATCACATGAATCGTACTAATTCGCTTTGTTTGGCAATGTAATCCATCTCCCTTTTCCACAGACAGACATGAAGTTTCTTTATGAAATGTAAAAACTAAACACAAACATGCCAATGTTTCTGCGGATATCAGTCTTGAACAACGGCACGGCTATGCATAGTGGAATACGTTTTGCCGTTTTGCAATGAACAATTTCTGTCTTAAACTACTAATTCCTCGCATAAAATAGTTGCATTTTCGCAGAAACTAGCCCATTAAAATTTTACCAAAACGTAATTGCAAATAGTCTGCCTTTAAGAACATTTTGCACAAATAAAGTGCAACCAAACATTTGAAAAGAACATCTTCCACAGTATTTCGCACAAAAAATTCAAAAAGTTTCTTTTCCAAAATATTTTCAAACACTTTGCGATGGTTTCACATTAACATTTTTCTCATGGTGAAATTTGTATAAACCTCTTGGCACATTAGGGCAATTTCTCATTTCACCCAGTATTATCGTGTGAAACATACTACTCCGCGCAGACTATCGAAATAACGTTGGTGCTGTGAAAGAGGTGTTGTCAATTGGTTGTTAGAATACAGACATACTTCCACCAACAGCAGGAATAGCAACCGATTTTGAAACATACGTTATATCCAGTGCAAGGAAATATTGGCGTCCTTTGAAAACGTATATGTTTACGTCTGCACCGTCTTTGGGTGGCAGTTCATTATTTGTGTAATATTGGACACATTCGTTCATTTCAAACAGCACCTTGACTCTTAGCAGGTGATGCTGCAAGGATCTTTCATTTGTTGCACCTGCAGCCATTTTCTTATTCGTGTTGAGTACCATCTGTGGTTGGTCGTTGTAAATTTTAGCATTTTGAAAGTATTTTAACTTACTCTAATATACGTTGGTTGGTTTTGGTGATATAGTCTAATGTAAAGAAGACTCACAGTAAGCGTTCTATGCTTTCTATATCAACAGTACTGACCCTGTTGAAACCAGTCGAAGTGTTGACAACCCAAATTCGTTGACGTTTATCACGGAGATCACTCTGAAAATTTGCCATATATGAGCCATGAATGTGATCAACCCATGTATGACTACCGTTTGACTTGTTTCCTATTTGCTGCGTGAGTTATGTCTTGCGCTTGTCCACATACGCCTACGTGGTAGACAGCTGCATGCTGTATACAAATCCTTAATAAACATGGAAATTTTCTGTGACGCCGCAACAATTATTTTCTTACACCAGGTAAATGGCTATTTCCTGGCAACGGCTACAAATACCATGTAAGAGTGGCGAAAATGACATACGAAGAATCCAAGAGTTATTGCCAAACTTTGAG
>JGI24159J19872_10011516_pt1 | contig 11588 bp, 5 predicted proteins | sample Ectturendosymbi4_FD_19872 | JGI IMG/M metagenome (IMG submission 19872) | reverse complement strand
CCCCCCCCCCCTAAAACCTATGAAAGAAACTTGATTCAACATAATTTTGCACAATTCGGAAAACAGCATTGGCGATATGAGGCCATTTTGCAGTCCATTATTAGTAGCGAAGCCGTTATGAGACTTGATCACCAAATATTGCTAAAATCGCCCCCCCAACATTACTGGCTGGATCCGCCCCTGTTGCAAGCGGTCCTTTGCTGCTGTTCGTCGCGGTTTAATCGCGTTCTGTTTATAGCGCGATACTTCAGGTAATTCGCGGATTTTCCTCCCATTGTCTGACATTTCGCCCCGTGATCGGCGCCTCCTTCGAGAAAGAGCTGTTCACGCTTGCAGCCTGACGTGGCAGAGCTCACGAAACCTCTGTGTTGACGACGATGATGATGATGCTGCTGTTGTGTTGCTAAGCGTCACTTTCGGCATTTTTCAAACTGTGCACTCGCGCCTTCCGTTCCAGGGTCGGTTCCGCCCCGGGTGGCCCGGATGGAGACCGACGCAGGATCGTCACTTCGCGCCGCGCCTCTCTCAGGCAACAGCAACCCGACAGCGATCAAGAGGAAGAGGATAATGACGTGAAGGTGCCGAGTTTTATTTCTTTGTTTGTTTGTTTGTTTTTTTTAATTTTGGTAGGGCGCAGTGTTAGACGCGGAAGACGCGCTGTTATCGCAGGTGCCGTTTGAGAAACGCGTGCAGGAGCTTGAGAGACTATGGCTTTGGTTAAAAAGTTTCGACGATCTGCGGGCTAAGATTATCTATTTCAGGGGTCACCAACGTGGTGCTCGAAAGGACCAAGTAGGTCCCCAGAGGGCCTGTTTGAAAATGAAAGTTGGCATGATTAATGTCTTCGCATTGACGAATATCTGTAAATATTGATACGAAAATAATTAAAGATAAATAGAGCAAATTTTTTATTTCAGAAGTGTGTATCAAACTAGTAGCCCTTTGCATTAATCGGTGCACAAGAAGTAGCTCTCAGTTTCAACAAGGCTGGTTACCCCTGATCTATATGTTTTTATTTCACCAGCTGTGTTCAACGGTACGACTTGTAATTGTGTGGATGTATTTGCAGCATGCTGTCCAATCCTCTGTGGTTTCAACCGCCAAGAAAATTACCAAAAGTGAAGTGATTCATGCGCAAAACGTTGATGAAAAAGGAAAAGCGAGGTTTGGCATCTTTCTTATCTGCGTAGAAAGTGCACTGAACTGGGGGGTCGAGCTCATTCATGTTCAATTATAGCTAAGAATGACTGTTGGGTCAGAAAAAATTTACTCTCAGCATAATCAATCGTGGCTGATTTGCTGTGAAAAAAATGTTTTGGTGGATAGAAATGAATGTAACTGTATTTTCTCGCGAAATTTCACCACCAGAATTTCCGTGAGGTATGGATCTCGAAAGAAAATATTCAGATGATGTCCTCATAAAGGTTGTTTATAAGGACTCATCATCAGTAATTGATCTCAGCTATATAATATTCAGTAGGTCACGTGTTTTGTTGTTGTGTATCTTGTGGCATGCTTCAAGTTAGATAAGCTCTTCTTGTATTTAGGGTTGATTTACGCATGTTTCTTAATGTCCTGAATTTTTTTATGCGATTCAACTTTTTTGAAGTGCTTTATGTGCTTGTCTGATTTACTTGCAACTTGCAGGAATCGACGAATGTTTGGAATGCTCATGGGAACACTGGCCAAGTTTCAAACGGAGGAAAGCAAAGCAGAAATGGCAGTATGTTGAACAGTATTTCTGGTCGCTCAAGCATTCTGCGTTTGTCGTGTTTCTTTCAATAAGTCTCGTTTTTTTGCGTTAGCGACGATGCGAATTTACTCCGACATGATCCGCCACGATCTGGTGGATTTCAAGCATGGCTATATTCAGAGAGCTGGGATTTTTTTTCGCTGAGACATTGCGGTCATTTGTCTCAGAGTTGTATTAAAACTCGCCGTAGCATTGTTCATTAGCCTGTATTTTCAGACATTCTGATCGAAATGACTTAATTTTTTTCGGTCATTTCAGAAGCATTTCGGTGTTTGACCAAAAAAAAACAGACTGAGAGTAAACAAACAAAACAACATATACTGGGAGTAAACAAGTGAACAAATATTCAGAGCAAACAAGAACAGAGACGCACGGAGATCGAGCGACGACTGGAAGAAGCGACAGCGGAGGAGCGGAAGAAGGCGGCGGCAGAGCGACGGGAGCTGTTCACGGAGAGGAGGTCTCAGCAACGCAAGATTTCATTGCTTGAACAAAAAATTGCCCTGGCTGGAGAGGTTAGCCCTGGCGTGAACGATGATAATAATCAATTATAATAACTTAAGCGTATTTTTAGCAGCTCAAGTAAGTTTGTTTATAGCGCGTACCGCGATTCATGCGTTCGGAGAAGTTGTTTGACCTGCCACCCAGCCTTACTGCGTTGCTAACCTATGGTAGGTTTGAGATCTGGAAGGCATACTTGTAAAGTTTATATCGTTTTAGTACAAATGTTATTGGCGGCAAAATGCANTGCCATTNCCAACTTCAGTAACAAAAGCATTATAGTATGTTTGATATAATTGTTAACATTCGGCAACGCCAGATCTTTCGCATACCATCAGCGAACTTTGTCGTGTGCCAAAGTTTGCTGATTGCTGCTTGAGTTCGAATTGTAAGGTCTGTTTGTCGAATAGAAACAAGATTGATGCTTCTTATTTATAATTGTTTAAGAGATAATTCGAAAGCATTTTTGTTGCTGTGTTGTTTCCAACGAAAGGCTAACTGGTGTGTGGTAATTACGACTTACGTAGCTAATATTGAACTTTTTTTCTCAGGCTTCAGTTAAAACTTTCGTGGTGGAACTAAAAGTTCGCTATAATTTTAACTGTTATTTGTTTAACAGCTGGAAGAATGGGAAAACGAATGGAGAAAGAAGTCGAAGTTCATAATAACGAAGACGAAACCGCATATATTCTTCATGCCGAAAGATAGAACTGGGCGCATAGCGCGAGGCCTTAAAGAGACGCAAGACATAATCGAAGGTACTTGAAGTGCTCTATTTGCTGTGTAGCCGAAGCAGTGCACCGTCTTTTGGTCCAGTAGGAATTTTCAAGCGCCTAGCCCACCCATGTCCAATCCGCGGGCCGCATGCGGCCCAGTCGAAGGTTTTGTGCGGCCCAGTTTAGGTTTCAGCTGCAGCGAAAGTATCCCACGCACTGACAACCAGTTCTTATTGTGATAATCTTGAATTTGACATTTTTTGATGCACGTCGTCCTCAGTGCCATTTTATTGCGTCTGTTACCACTGCAGTCAGGATTTGAACGCTTTCAATAGAATAGCTTAAGCTAAATTTAGTTTGCTGAGATCAAAGTAGTCATTCAGTGTGCGGCCCTCATTAAATACGTCCTTCAATGTGCGGCCCTAGTTAAGATTGTGACATAAGTTTTGGTTCAGTAAGTCATTTGGGTTGGACTTACCTGACTTAGCAAGACAATATTTTGGGGAGGGTCAAGAATTGTGAACCCTGAAATGATTGAGTTTTGGCGTNCATGACAATTTTCGCTCAACGTTCAATACTTGCCGCTCAAAAATAGGTTGGGGCCACAGCGCCTTTTGCCCCCCCCTCCCTGGGTGCNCCCCTGATTATTTTGAAGTGCTNACTTTGTAGCGGTGTGACTACGGCAAAGTATTTTTCATGAGTGCTGGTGTTAGAACGCTGTTGTAAGTTTATGCGCCAACTATTTTGGACCAGAATGGTCAGCATGTTAACACGCGCCTCACAATCAAGTTGCGTTGATGAGAGTCAGGTGTGGTGATCACGTACTACGAGTTTCAGCGAGACCTGATCGATAACTGGTGAAGTGGGAAATTCTTCCGCCTTATTTTACTCCANGTCTCAGAGAAAAGTCGATTTTTTAANNTGCTGTCTTTGCACTCGCATAGTGTATGACTGTTACCCCCTGCGGCTTTACTGTCTGATATCCTGTCGAACATGTCAAGGCATATAGTCTGCGTCAATCGGTAAAATAGTGTTTCGGTACATTCGACAAAGTAGTGTTGCGGTACACTACAAACTTCTTGTGCGTCTCCAGTGTTTTCCGAAAAAAAACTGATGCTGACTGTGCAGTGCTGCGTAATTTACTTATGAATTTCATTCGTTCGACTTTCCTCGCCATGAGCGTTTGCTGCTCGTTACAGGTAAGATCAAGGCGAGCCAGAAGTCGATGCAGAAAACAATTGCTGAGATCGACAACGAGATCGCCGCTCTCGAGCAAGTCGGCCAGAAGGACGCGAAAGAAGAGGTGGCCAAGGCCGAGAAAGACGGCCAGAAGCCGATGGAGGCGGACGAGGGCGCGGACGAGTTGACGGAAGAGCCGAACGTCGAAATTGCCGACGATTCGGAGCCTGAAGACAAGAACGCGACCACGGCTGTCGACGATTCGGAAAAGACCGTTGACGAGCAGCCGGCGGATGACGTCACCGAGGAACAAGACGTAAGCAAACCGAACCTCAGCGAAGCTGAAGCGACGGAAGAGACCGTAGACGAGCGTGAGAGCCGAGCAAAGGATGATGTGGCAGCCGATGTTGATGACGTGGAGATCCACGAAGAAGAAGTAGTGGAGGAGACTTTGACCGAAGAAGCCGCCGCCGGCGACACTCCTCCGGACGATCGCAACGCGGCGCAGAATTCGGCGAGCGACGGACAGGACGTCATTGCCGGAAGCAGCCAAAGTAAAATGCACGCGTTGGCGGATGACGACAACGACGACGTTGAGGAGGAAATGGTCGCTGAGACAGAAAAAGCTGCCGACGCCGAACAAAAGGAGGAAGACGATGCTGTGGAACCAGTCGATGCCGAAATGCCGGCTGAAGAAGAAGAAAAGACCGCATCGCCTGCACGCAAACGTGACGAACCCGTCGAAGGTCAAATGGATGTTGAAGAGAAACTCGATCAGGCCAACGAGGCGGGTTTGCCCAAAAAAGCAAAAGATGAAAGCGATTCGGACTCGGCAGCGAGTGGCGACGAACAAAAGCCTGAAAAGCGTTCGCCGAAAGACGCCGAGTCGGGCAGCGGTAGTAGCAGGAGTGACTCTAGCAGTGATCAGGAAGAAGAAGATGATGATGAAGCTGACAAGGAAGCTTCTCCGGTTCGGAAAAAGTCAAGCAAACGAGAACAGGACGACGACCGTGATCAGAAGAAACGAACTCCCTCGAAAAAGCCGCCCGCCGACGAAGCGAGACGAGGCGCTAAACGTCCTTCCGCCCGTCGCAGAAGCTCGACTTCGAGTCGGCATTCCGCAGAAAAGCGAAGTCGCCAGAAGCCACGCAAGCGAAGCGTTGTTTCTTCTTCGTCCTCGTCGTCTTCGAGAAGTCCTTCGCCTCCCGCTCGGAAAGCGAAAGATCGTCGGTCGTCGAGGAGCAGCCCAGTTCGCAAACCCGCCAGCGGAGGAAGGAGGAGATCGCTGGAGAGGAGGCGCCGTCGCTCGAGCAGGAGCCGCAGCTCTTCTTCGTCCTCTTCTAGCAGCAGCTCTCCAGTTCATTCCAGGTTTCAGATCTTTCTTCATCTCTTGTCTGCAGTTTGTTTTATGTTGAAGTTTCGCTTGTCTTCAATAGTTGACTGTCGTGATATATGCAGGAAATAAGCTTGTTGAGGACTTTAACTGCGGCTTAAAGCAGGCGCTTGAAAACGTAGGAGGCATTTTTTGCGCGAAAAGACCGCGGATTACGGTGTTTGGGGCAAAAGTCGGTTTCGCTCGAAACTAGCGCCAAATTTGAGAAAAGACTTAGAAGCATAGGAGACGCACAGTTTTTTTCTCGTTGTTTTGCTGCAGACATTTGTCAGGGTCAATCACGGGCATCACGTACTTATCATGTGAACATCACGTTCATGACAATAACGTGATTCCCGTGATAATAACATCACGAATCACGTTATTGTCATGTGAACCACCGGCATAACGTTATTATCACGGGAATCACGTTGTTGTCATGTGAATCACAGAAATCACGTTATTTATATATTATATAAAGTCTTCAAAGTCTTCACTCCCACACGCAACGCACTAGGCTTAAGCATACATGGCAGTAACAAGGAACACACAAATGCATGAAAGAACACGAAGATGGATATGTGGACGAAAATAGAAAAGCATACACGTAGATGGCGGTAACTGTATAGTGCTGGACCAGAACCGTGGACATAAGCGAGGTCCGTTTGATTTTGTGTGTTGCTGCAATGGCGGACAGTTCACAGGCAGAGAGTTACTGTATTGATGACATCAAAACATTTGAACCGTGTTCGAATCGAACCAACACTTTTTGCTGCTCAGGGCGAAACGAGACCGACGCGGGTCACGTGATCGACGTGACGCGCGACGACGTCGACGAAGCTCGAGCAGATCGCGACATTCGCACAGGACATCGGGTAAAAGACGATGAAGCGGCGGATCGTTGTTGTGAGTCTTGTTTTACTTCAAAACTAGTGTTTTTTGGTCATAGACCGAATTTGTTTTTAAATTACCCAAAAATATTAAGTCATTTCGGTCATAATGTCCGAAAATATAGACTAGTAGATACTGTTACTGCGAGTTTTAATACAATTACGGGACAATGACAGAAATGTCTCAGCGGCGGGAAAAAAACAGCTTCAAGATATTGATCTTTCTCGAGGCTGCCAAGCGGTGAACCCTACGTTTGTCTTGCCTTGCAACCAGGGCTGCAGAGTCGTAAGGAGTCGGAGGTTTTTGGGTGGAGTCGGATTCCTGACAACACTGGGAGTCGCATTTTTTTGGTCCAACGTCGACTCCGGAAGTCCAATTGGATCATTTTTTTACATCACACTCCTAAATTGGAAGTTCCTGTTGAAATAGTACAATTTCTTTTGAAATTTTTTGTTGAAACAAGAGATTTCTTGCTGTGCACCACGATTTCAATTGATTTTAACACCCAAATTTTCCATTACCTTTATATTAAGGAGTCGGGAGTCGGAAATTTTGTAAAGGTCGGGGTTGGATATTTTACCTACGACTCGCAACCGTGATTTCAACCTCGATTTGTCGACACTTTGTTCGCTGTCGGTAAAAACAAGGCTTGTGCTTCTAAATGCCTGATAAGACCGACGATCGTGAGTGCGGCTTGGGTAGGCTTCCATGATATCAACAATCCCTAGCACCTTGCAGCCGAACCGCGCTTATAACGCCAAATTTTAACTACTTAACTGGCACGTGACTCGTCACCACGTGCAGGTTGATCGCATGAGTCGTGAGTTGTCGAGTTGTGGTGTCGTTTGAGTTGAATTGTCGGAAAGACTCGACTGGCGCGAGTCAAACCATCGATTGCAACGAAATAGTTTTGCAGGTGTTAGCCACAAGGTGGCGCTACATGAACTCAGCTCGTTTTTTAAATTCGTATTCCAAATCGCTTTTAGAGCTTTATAATTTCATTGATCATTTCAGGTTTTTGCACAAAAATCGATTATAATCAGGATTGCACGTGCTCCGCATGAATCGGTGTGGCTTCTATTGAAATATTTACTGACATCGAAGCAAAAACCAGCGTGCGTGATACAAAAGACACCGCTATATCATATTTTATTGCTTTTCAGTTTTTACGCTTTTCGTCGCACAGACTGGTTGATTGTGTACAAAGGTAAGTATAACTCATGGCTGCGCAGTTGCGCCGAAAGCCATCCAGGCAATAAGCAGGTAATGTCAACGGGTAACGTATTTTTTCGCCTTCGTTCTTTGTCTTATACTGCGCGGGTCACCAATGCAGCGATTGTGCATCGAAAACTTTTTTATAATTTGCGACTTAAAAATTTCCGGCGAGGCTTTGTTTAGTGGGTTCTCACGTTTTTCGCCGTCGTTTTTGTGGCATTTACAATCAGTTGAATAAAAAATACATGTTATTTTTCGTTGCACGTCGGCTTGATGGGTGTTGTTGAACGGGAAGAGAAGCGAAAATGTTTACTCTGCATCAGAAAGAATCCTACCTTTACCCGCTCATGGTTTAAAGCAGGGGTGTGCAACCCGAGGCAGGGGAGTCAGTGATGTAGCCAGCCCAAAAATTTGGGAGGGGCCAAAAAATTTGGGGTGGCCAAAATGCTTGATTTTAGGCGAATAACACTATTTTTTGGAAAAACGCCTCTCATAGCACAAAATGACTTTATTTTCTAAAAATTTGGTGGGGGGCATGACCCCTTTGGCCCCCCCTGGCTAGGCCTACGAGGGGAGCTGAAGGTTTGTGGCCCGCGGAAAGGTCAAGATCTTAAAAAGGGTATTGCCATCTTCCGTGGCTGGTCAGTGAGAATACGCAGAGCTTGACACATGCAGCTGTGGCCCGTGGATCAATCTGGTTATGTGCATTTGGCCCAGCAGTGTTGCATGGTTGCACCCCCTGGTTTTAAGCAGTGGTTTCCGAACCTTTTTCTGATCGCGTACCATTTGTGGGTCCCGTACTGTCACCACGTGCAGTACATGGGGCGTCGGAAAGGGGAGGCATCGGCCCCCCCTCTGGATTTTGAAATGTGCAGCACAAAAGCTTGTTTTCGAGTGGGAACAAAACAACTTTTACCACTTTTGCCCCCACCCTCTTAGAAAATTTTTTGGAAAAATCAACTGGTGACCTCCCCCTGGAAAAAATCCTTCCGATGTCCGTGGTACAATGTACCAACTCGTTCCAGGGAAACCCAATCGACCAAATAACATTCGATCAGAAGTTCGGAAAATTCGACTTGACACAAAAGCGGCATGTACAAAATGGCGGTGAGAAAATAATGGCCATTGTTAGGAACCAGTAAAAAAGGACACAGAAATGCAAAGACTTTCTAAACAGAACACGATAATCGAAAGCAAAAGCTGTGAATACCGTCTGTTTTTGTGAAAAACAGAAGGTAGGCCTGCTCGCCTATCACCTTATAGGTCTTCGCGTACCAAAGTTTGGGAGCCACTGGCTTGAAGCGAGCGATAGTGCATTTCAAAGACGTGACGTTGTACACGTCAGCACCTGGTCTTCCATGAGTTAACAATGACAATGGTTTCAAGAAAACAATCGCCTGTGTTTAAACCCATTGAATACTGATTTCTGTGTTGGTAAAGGCAACCTTAGCAGTGGTGCCACTCGTAGTGGTTTTCCACTAAATCTAGTGTTTTTTCGTATCATCTGGTGTTCTAGTGTTTTTTTATGGCTATCTAGTGTTTTTTTTTATGAGTGAGCTGAAACTAATTAATTGCGCAATTTTGTGTAATTGTAGCAGTAATTGAGATCTTTTGATTTAGTGCAATTGTAATTTGCTAAAAATTCTACTTAATTAGATCTTAAATTACACAAGACAATATACTATGTTTGAGTTAAAAAGCTGCGAAGTCACTGTGGTCATCTGTTAAAAGTTTCAGTGACCTGTACAAACAAACAACCATTCCTGCTATCTCCCGTTTTCTTTTGTCTCTGGGTTGACAATGAATTGCACAATGTCTATATTTGGCATTGCAACGCATTTTCTGGGCATTTTCACTGTGTGTAAGTTTGCTTTTGTAATCTAGTGTTTTTTTGTGAATGTAGTGTTTTTTTTTATCATGAAATCTAGTACTTTTCCGTAACAACAGAGTGGTAACACTGAACCTTAGCGTAGGTCTGACGCATCGATCGAGGTCATGCGCACGTCCATTGTCGTCTGGAACACTAAATTGTGAAGTAACAATACTCGTAAGATGGACAGCGACGCGCTTCGTGTGGCGCGATCATTAAAAGCCGAGCACTTGCAACAACACTTGACCACTTCGCGCTGGAAGCTGTGTACAGTAATGACATGCGCGCTGTTCCACGGGTGAGGCCGCCGCACGTAGAGCAGGTAATCGTTTCATTGCACAAGAAACCTGCAAACTGGAAATTTGCCCCTCACCGAAACTATCAGCTGGTTGAACCGAGATTTCTTGTTCGGTATGATCTTGTTCAATTCGAATCAGGGGTACGGAGGCGGAGCCCACCAAAAATTTTTAGATGCTGGAGCAGGAGACTGAAATTTGGGTTCCTTTACCAGCCACAGTTTGTGGGGCAAGTGAGATGTACAAAAACGTGCAATGGTTTTCAGTTTTATAGGGACCAATTCATTTAGGAACCGGCGCCAGAGACTTTTAGATGTTGGAGCTGGAGCCAGGGACCGAGTTTAAGGGGAGAGGGGGACATGTCCCATCAACTTTTTGGACAGGGGGGGACATAGCATCTTTTGTCTCCTCCAACATTTTGTGATAAAAAGTAATGTAGTTGTGCTAATTTCATGGTTACATTACTGTTGGAAACGTTTCCCCAGAATAAAACCAGGGAATAAACGAGAGAAAGGAACATTATCACTGGATTATCTGTTGACACAATATACAGATTTCCTACGGAAAAGTGAATTGTCATGATTGTTGAAAAACAAAAGTGTGTTGGTTAATTTAAATTACCGAATCGATGCGCACATGAACTTCGCTCAATCACGAATTCCTGCGCTGGTCTGTAGCCCACAATCAGAATACGGTTGCCACCGCCCGCGTAGCCAGGGAGGGAGGGCAACCGGGTAAAGCCACCCCAGTCTCCAAATTCCAAAGTTTTCAGGTTATTAAAATATTTGAAGTAGGCCTATAAGACAAACAAATACTTAAGTGCAAATCAACGAAACTGCCTCAAAGAACCTATTCTACTTCAGCTTTTAGGCGGATACAAACTTGTATCTGACCTTTTGTAACCATAATTAATCAATGACCGCTGGAGAAAACAATTGGAGCAACTCTTCGCAGTTGTTCGTGACGCACCAGCTTGCTGTATCCCACCTAATGGTTACGTAAGCTTCATTTCAAGACCATCACAAATTCCTTTCTAATAAGTGATAACCGTGGGTGTTACAAATATAACCTATCCTTGTTTCCAGTGTCAGCGTAGCCTTGAATTGAATCAATGTCGTATATTTTTGTTTTTGCGGTGTTTTAAAACTACATGCGTGAATATGGCGGTGAGATAAATTTTATATTTCTTGAAGCTTTGGCTAATCAGCGATTCAGTGTCTAAGTTTTCTTCATTGCGCCATAGTCACTGTTTAGCAACAATAGCATTCATTCTAGATATTTATTTGTGATGACATGTATTGTGACGGTTCAATCACAGTTGTGTGGACTGTTCATCCTTTAACGTTTTCGTCAATGCTTTCGCTTTACCTTTCCGGCGAGTAAAAAATCAGTCTGTTCAGGATATTAGACTCTGACCCGCTGTTCATAAGCTCAGTGTTTCAACTTTCATCTGATGTTAATTTCCGCCCTATCCTACAGTAAATAATTTCAAATCGTTTAACTGCAACGAGAAGAGTCAGCAGCAAAATCTGACGTAAGTAGCAAGATGCTTTTTATTTTGCAAGTGCTCAGGGAATTGACATTGCCATTACTTACAGATGCTGAGATAACTTGCACAAGGGTGGGTATATATTTTTTTTGTGATCAGACACGAAGTCCATAGCAGTAGCGGACACAGGCTAATTTGGTGGGGGGGGGATGCGATATCAATTTGCAATGAACCCAATGCTTCACAGGACAATATTGCGTAAATCAACCATTTCCGCATACTGTACGCACATTCACGAGGAAACAT
>JGI24159J19872_10011515_pt1 | contig 11588 bp, 5 predicted proteins | sample Ectturendosymbi4_FD_19872 | JGI IMG/M metagenome (IMG submission 19872) | reverse complement strand
AGGTTGTCCAAAGTGACAAACTTAGGCAAACAAATTGTAATGAATTCTTAGATAATTTTGTTATGAAGAAGGCCAGGACAAAACCTTTTAACTGTTTGCTGTGTTATGTTCAGCCTTACTTGATTCGATGATTGTAGCTTTTTATTTCTTTATACGTATTTCAATAATAACAGCATAAGCGAAATTTAAACCAATCCAGTCGCCACGGCGGGCATTGGTGAGCTCAACCCTTCCAAATTTCAATATGAAACACCATAAATAAGTAAAGATTTTATTAAATTTTCAGAATGGTGAACCTAACAGTTACAACCATTTGGGTGCGTTTAACGTGACGTAGGCCGATTTTGCTTATGTGCGTGAGATTTTTACAACCGTGGGCGTGGTAAGCGAGTTGCAACGTGGTCCTCACGCTGTGCTTTAAAGTCTTTATGCCGCCACACGGACTATACAGGTGCAGTGTGTTTGTTTTTTTTAACACAGGTAAGAAAAAAACATGTGATTCTTGAAAAAACGTGGACCATGTGCTTTATATATTTCAATTGTGACGATTTCGGTTGGCTTGCCTGTGGCGGTTAATAATCCTGTTCCTGCCAGCCTAGTAGGATTTCAACAATTCCGTGCAATTCAACATTTTTGCGTCGAAGGCAGCAGCAAACACAGTGATTGTGGGCACTCCAGTAATGATTTAGAATATTTTACTAACCGTACTTTCAGAGGGACATTTTCAGATTTTGGCAAATAGATTTAACCTTTCCATTTTTTCCTCGCAACAATGGGAGAGAAGCCTCACAAGTGGATTAGCCTAGCTAGGGCCTCGCATCAGTTAAATCCGGCCTTGGATACATAGTTTTGTGGATACAACGATCCATTCCGCGATCCTCTTTTCCATTACCTTTCAGAGCACAAAGTCTTATAAGAAATTTACTTGATGAAATAAAAATGTTAAACTAATTACAGCTGATTGAAGAAAGATATATGTAATCAAATGAAAATGTTTATAATTGCTTCAAGAGAGAGGCATGTAATCACTGCTAAAAAAAAGTGGAACAGACTTTGTTTTCCATCACGCTTTGATCATTTTATCACAAAAACTACAATTATTCTGCGATATTCTGCACACCACTTAACGAAGAACAATGAGAACCACATTTCACGTGCATTTCAGCAAAAATTGCTTACACATTTTCAGATGTAAAAATTTTAAACGCCGTTGCAACTTGCAAATTGATGGCATCTTCATAGCGAAATGCTTAAAAATAGTGGAAAATTTGTAAAAACAACGCACTTTTTTGTTAAGATACAGCCAATATCAAACAATTGTCCATTGTTAAAGGTATTGGTAATGAGAATTAAGAATCTTCGTGTATCGTTTAAATAAAAAAGATACTTGTAGGCAAGCAACGTATAACACACATTTGGGAGTGATGGACTTAATTCTCACAAAAAAAGAATTGTAAACCATTTTGTAATCTTTTGAAAAGTTAAACAACGCGTTGTAATTCGTATTCAAAAAAGATATACATGCCATAGAAATAGGTACAGTAGAAATAAAAAACGATATATGCAAAAGTAAAAAAATTCACAATGGCGAAAAGGCATCAGAAGAAGTGGACAACCTACTCACGACTTTCTTCCAATATTAAATAAATAAGAGGCTCAAGTCAAATTACATCTGAGCAGTTAATCTCAAATAATGCGTGAAGATGGAGCTTATTCGAATTAAAAAAACTATAACTTTCAGTAAATCTAAGCCTACAGTATGTACATTGCATGGTTTCCAAAAGAGGAAAAGCGAGTTCGCCGTAGTTACAGGGGAAAAAATTTCCTGCATCTGTAACTCGAGAGATTTAGGTAAAGACTTAGGTAAAAGTTTACCTGGAATGTCGATTATCAGGTAAATCGAGCGCAGACATAAACAGTCAAGGGGATTTGACAGCAAACATCGGGATACGAAATGATGTTTCAAACTTCACCAAAACCACCGGTGCTGACCTTTCCACAACACGCCACGCCGTCACAAAGCGGAGAATGAAGCAATGACGAAATGCAGCGAAACCTGCGAGCAATTAGTAGGTAGGCTATGTGCATGGAACTGTGACGAGGTTCCAGTACATATTGCCAGTGCGACCGAATATGTCAGACATAAAAGTATTAAAATGAATCTGAAAAGGCTCATAGTTCTTGCTTTTGCAAACATACGAAGAAATCGTAATCAGTCTTTGAAAAAGACAAATACAGTTGGTCAAGCGGTGGGAAAGGGGAAAAGGATGGAATAATCTGGAATACATGTTTTGTCTACTGAAATGTCTTAACCTATCTCTTATGCGCTGTCATGGAAAATTTCAAGTTTGTCTTGTGAATGAAAACTTCTAATCGACATTTAATAGCATGCACTATCAGCAACTTGAAATATTTACAACAATAACGTAATATTGGTAAACCATTTTTTTAATCAAAAATGATCCTGTGTGACTTAAAAAATTAACTGTTGTTCAGGCTCAGTACGACTTTAGGCTTTGAGTACAATCGACGTACAAAANGACGTTTTTATGTTGATGCCTCAAAACATCCAATCAAAGTTAAACTTGAGACAANCTCACTTGTCTAACAACGGTTGGCGGAATCAGAAGGAAACGCGATCACTGATTGGCTCCTGGGCACAATCAAAAAATTCAAATTCAAACTCCGCGGGAAAACCTATTAAAAGTCCACCACACCGCATGACACTCATAGCTGTATACAGAACTTTCATACCACGCAAATGCCAGATGTTTCAGCGAAATAAGTGCTTGTAATCCTATCACCTCGCTTACGCCCAAATGTAAACAGACCAGTGCATAAGTCAACAAACAATGGCGTGTCCTACAATTTCGTCAACACTTTTTGCAAAACCGCAAATTACTGCACGTCCGTTCCATTTTAGCTCGGGCGGTCAGACGGTTGTGAGAGGGGAACAACGGAGAATTGTAACAAAATCTGGAATAGAATTATCTTGTGGCAGGACGTGTGCCTTTATTTGCCCAAAGTTGCACTGAAAATTTATCAACACTATTGGATGTTCAACAGAAAATAAGTTGAATTGGGTACAAAATCTACCTCAGTAACTCCTTATGTAAACATAAAGGAAAGATGAAACCAACCGTCAGAAAAGAAGGAAGAAAAATTGTTCAGATTTTATAAACCGCAAAAGCCATTAACAATTTTCAGTAGTTTTGATTTGTTTTGAGGACCTTTGATTGATTGCAATATTTATACGTTTAAAAAAATCACAAAATGTGGATTTATGCAACCTTAAAATTATAGACTATTACCACAAACAACATAATTGAAAAATGTGGGATACAGGTTAATGTCCACGTGGTCCCCACATGGTCTCTTCGAATGCTTCTTCACAGNGTTCTTTTGGNATCGCTGACTATAGGTAACCAACAGTTTGCGAATGGATAAACACGAGAACGACTGAGCTACCAAACTCTNTTATGTTGTGCATTAAGAGCTTGGGAACTGAACGGTTTAACAGTGTTCTGAAACAAGCACTCTTGCGTTAAGGCACTGTTACTTCGGTAGCGGAGAAGATCAGAGAGGATTGTAAAAAAAGAAAAAACTGCTGATTATTTATTCATAAATTTGTTTTGTCAAACGCACCAATGCGTGTTGCGGATGCAAGCGACACGATCCTGCTCCGAAAGTGCGGGCTTATAGAGCAGGTTTTGGTCTCGAAAAGCGGGGCATTTTGCTAAAGCAACAAATTGAGTGAAATGGGACCTTGTGAATTGAGCTTCGTAATAAGCGGTTGTGCTTCTTAGCCGTGGGCTTCTGCACATCTTTGCTGTGGGCTTGTGCACATCTTTCATATAAAGTGAAACGGATGAAGTTTGCTGCTTTTTCCTGAAAAGTTATCAGCACGATTGCCGCAAGGTGGTTACCAAGCGTATTACAGCAAAGGTTAGGCTTGACCCTTTGAGGAAGACTCCAAAATCCATGCGGAAAAATGGCTGGAAAGGCTCTTTAACAACCATTTCATAAAATCAGAATTACAACAACAGCAAGCAGGCCTGCTGCTTGCTGCTGTTTTTAATTGCCTTTCTTTTTGTTTATGATCTGTCTCCGAAAGACAGCTCTGAAAAGGCTTTCCACGCAGCATATTCTTGTCGCGTGTCGTTTCAAGACTACTCTTAGAAAACGTTTTTAATATGGGTGGTCGACAAACTACAGAATACCTTTGATATTCTGCATGCAGTGTCATTTAATGCATGTCTATTTGGCGCACGTGAAACAAATTTACCCTGAATCGAGCGGATCAAACATCTTAGATTTGAACACTGTCAGGACGTACGTTGGGTCAGGCGTGGAGCCAGGTTTTCAGGTTTGAGGGGGCAAAATACATTTGTAGGTGGATAAGATTTTTGTGTTTATTGAAAACAAATTTTTGAAAAACTTTTGTTCAAAACAAATTTTTCTGGAGACAACACAATTTGGGCGGGCATAAAAAATATTTGGTGGGGGCACTGCCCCGCCGTGGCTGCAGGCCGACACAGTCCCGTCCCCACAGGGGCTTTCTTGGGCTTAGCACCCTAAATAGACTNCCAAGACCCCCAAATGGAAATATGAAACGTTAAATCAGTAGAGTTTTTATCAAAGTCAAGCCCCCTGCACAAACATGAATTTCCCCTTNTGAAGACATTCTGGTCATGCTGCGAGTGAAAACAGAAAGGTGCAAAAACACATGATGTTGCAACAAGCCGAAGCAGTTTCGGAAACNACCAGTTTAAAACAATGAAAGAACACAATTCTAAAAGGGAAAACTACATGTTTTTCACTGATGGTTGATGAGGTTTACTTCAGAGTATACGCCCACGTCGTGATGCTTTGACTTCTGGCATAACGATGCCTGAAGGGCATTTGCTGCAGCAGCAATCGTTGCTTCATCAAAGCTGGATTGGAAACGGATAACGTAAACGTTTGTAAGATTGCGACAGGAATCATTGCCATTTTTCTTAAANTTAGAGTCTGAACGTCCTAGACTAAGAAAATAGCCTTCAAAATGTAATGTGATGGCNTTTGGATTAGTGAATGTTTGAACTGGGTACCGGGTAGGCTTTTGATGAAAAGTATTGAATATATTTATGAGAGCAGAGATCCCACTTCAGAAATACGATCCATGTTCTTTCGTTGCAGATTCAAGTAAAAGAAGAGTTTTACTACTTTAATGGAACTAGCGAACCAGCTAATCCAACCAGTTACTGATCACAAATTTTTATTAACCTTTAGATCGGAACTGGAATGGACTTAATAGTTCAGCTTTTAAATGACCTTAAAAATACATATTTTGCTTCTCGGTCACATACTTGCTTTCTTGCACTACATTGCTCTGAAATACATGGATCACAACTATTCTTGCGTTCCTACGTTGTCTTCGCATGCTTTTCCGTGATTTTAACGGAAAACAAGGTGAGAAGTGCTAGTTTTTCCATTGTGGTCTGTTTCAAGCAAATAGGTCTGGCGTCTCGAATAACATGACACCACAAAAACCCACTCCAAGCAGTGATTTCTCAAAAAGTTGCGTTAGCACTTGTTTCACTTATATTTCGTTCTGAGATAACTTTTGTCTTGAAAAAAACAAACAATCATTGTTAGATTTTGCCACCAGATTGAAGCCGTACTAAAATAAAACAAAGGACAATAAAATGAACTCAAACTTTTCTCAGTTTGGTAGACTTCGCAAGCAATCAGTTGTTTGTGAAGTGAATTGGCTGAGAAGTTTGATTGCTGACCTAAACATGAATACACTGTGAGCCATCTACACATTTTTCACACAAAGTATATACTAATTGATTGATTAATTGTTTCGTATGACTCATCTAACAAACAATACAAAAAGCTATCATGCAAAACGGAAAACCAATTTTCAGTGAACATTATAATGAATTGAAACACAATGACAAAGTAACTGATCAATGTAAACAAAGAGTGTCACTTTGTCAAATAGGATTGGTGAAGGACCATGTCGGGAAATTTGCAGCCACTACGGCCAGAATTTTGTTTTAGTGCAAGAGGTTACCCTACGTTATCGTTTTCATCTCTACCTATTCACTCACAGGCGAAACCGCAACACGCATCACAACTGGAGCCGAATGCATCACTTCGAGCAGCATTTGGGAAAGTAATAAAACAGACCGCGTTCTTCACTGCGTCTGTCAAAGAAGCCACGAGTTGAGCTTGTTTGCGCTTAAAATTATCCGCTGCGATGCATCTGCAACCTCTTATGACCTCTCTTACATTTGTAACCATTCAAGTGATTGATACGTACCATGGGCATCAAATGACTAATAGCACTTGAGGCTGCTGATGATTTATTTAATTGCAGTCGGCGTTTGTTTTTAATCTTTTTCTGTCAAATACTTTCCGTGTGCCATTTTTTCCATTTCAGAACCTCGTCTTTAAGTGAAAGCGCGCTTAAAACATTAACTGCGTAAGAGGTGTTTTTCAGCACGAGATTCCTTTGAGCCTTCCCGTGAGTATCGACATAAAAATCGTTGAAAATCAAACTTTGTGCGTTAATACCACTTCGCTTTTCATCAGAATTTTCTGCGAAGTGGTTTTGACACGTTAGGAACACACTCCTTCGTTATCAAAGTACCCCAATCTTGGTGTGGTACCAGGTCGAAAACTTTGCCAATCCTCGAACCAGCACATGTTAAACTTAACTTCATGTATTTTTGATCATGGTCTCAGTTTGACAATGCAGGGCGTCAATATAAACTGAATGCTGAAATCCACTTGAAATATTTTTCGATATTCTGACAACTACAGCAAGTGATGTGTAAGAGTGAAACCTGTCATGAAGCGCTGCCTCATCTGAAATTTAAGCCTCATGATCAAGAGAAAGACGTCTAATTTCCTTACAAAAAAGAAACAGAAGTATTGATTGCTTGCACTAAGTCATCTGTACGCTAGCATAAATATACTTTTAACAACGTATATTAGATTTGGTAACGTACGTATTCCTGCCCAGTCCCGTCGCCGAGAGGGGGCTTTGGTGGAGGTTTTCACCTGTATTCCATGCACACTTAACGGTATCGCTACTTTGTTACATTATGGGAAACTAAAATTTTGAACGATTATAAATTTATTGATTTTTTGTTTTAGGTTTGTTCTATTTCATTTGACATTTTTTTATTTAATTTGCAGTAAAAATTCTGCTAATCTCAGAAAGCCATTGTTGTGGACAAGCGACGTTTCGTCCATGCTCACTTTAATCCAAAAACTGTTTGGCCAGATCGATGTTGACAACTTGGCCATGCTATAATCCTCCTTCAGTTAATACGATTGGTCTGCCGACTTCAAGACGATACAGGATGTGTTTATAGCATATTTTTGTGGTTGTGTTGCTGTCGAAGTCACTTTGACATTATCTGCTCTTGTTTTGCAAGTGTTTTCGCAAAACAGCACGCGTTTCTCCGGCGTTTTTTTCCAATCATTATTCATCCTTTTTTCTTTTGGAATTGCATTATTTCGCAACAGCCACTACTAAAGCAATACTTGTCAAAAGTTAGCAAAGTGTGCACAGGAACATTCTAATATCTTTGCTGGTACCGATAAAAACGTTGCAGTAGTTACTCAATCGCTTCTCGGAAGAACTTGTTAGAAGTTGCAATATTCTACAATTTATGCATAACCTGAACAAAGCAAATAATCTCGTAGTAGGTTAAAGCCAGCATGCGTGAGATATGACCACTGATACTAATTGAATTTCTGAAGTTTTTGCAAAAGACAGTAAAGAGTTTTTCAAAATCTGGTTAACGCAAAAACTCTTAAATGTTTTTTCAAAGTTAGTTGAAGACTGCTTTTGCATTTGAAACTCTTCAGGTAATTTTGGCCTTGCTTCAATAAAACGGATTCTATGCTGCTATGCATCCGAAGAAGGCAATATAGTTAATGCAATACTTTCATAAAATTTCTACAACACTTTGCATAAGGCTGCTGATGACTTTCTGCTATGTTTTATAAAACTTCAAGACAGCGAGTTGTTTAACAAATATTCCTGAATGGTGTATAAAGTCCCAGGTTCACACAATAATTATATCATATCAAATGCAATGTGCATACGATAAACACAATACTTAATTATTATATTATTTTTAATTATACAATAAATTTTCAAATATATGTTGCTTGAAAATCTTGGAACTAACAGACAGCACGACACAAGTCATTATCCCTTCGTGGCAATAATTTGTGAATGGAAGGATGAGTGTTTCACAAAAGTCTCAGGGGTCTGCAGCTCAAATAAAACCACCCTGAAAGTTTTGGGAGTACCACTATGATCATGAAACGCTGTTCTACACAAAGAGTTGTGTNGGGCGTGGTGTGCTTTGCACGGAGCCGCTTCGTTTCAGGCAAGAAACGAGAGAGGGTAATGGTTAAAAAATTTTATCTGNTTTTTGTGAGAGCTTCTTTAGACACATTTTGATAGATCGTTTAGGCATTGTGCACTTTCAGCAGTCGTGATGAATTTCATTTTCGTTGGAGGTCTTGTGTAATTGCAGAGCAATTCTGTTCTAGGGACGCTTTTAACGCCTACGTGTTGTGAAACTTCATATTTGTAGCAATATCGAGTAAGGTATTAATAATGGAAAGGCAGATCTATGTACGTATGCAACAACACTATCAACAAAAGCAAATTAATGCATATTGTCAACTATTGCAACATAGCTTCTTCCAAAAGCAACCACTCTGTACCCGTTATCGCTGAGCATGACAACTACAAGCAGTTTTCAGAAACTGGTCATACACTTTCAGTCAAAATCAGTTTGAAAAACCCGCCCTTAGTCTTCTGCGAAGTCCATCTTTATCGCTTAAATAGAGTTGCGTCTAAAATCCGTCGTTATACCTTCAGGATAAAGTGAATGATGTTGTTCAGACAGAGCCGATAATCCTGTTACTGAGTGGAATGACATCAACCACATCATGCAGCCCTTAGTTGCCAGAGGCGCATTAGTTAAAAAAACGTGAGACGTGAAGAAGGTCGCATTGGTAAAAGTTGAGACTGCGGTGGCCAATACCTACCACAGTTAAAATCTAATATCACCGTAACTTTTTCCCTTTTTCCCACAAAAGAAAGACTCCAGTCTGGCCTGCTGTTTTGTAACAGGCAAGCTTTTCATGTCATGAAAATTGTGAGAAGTCTTGTACGGTACGAGCAATGCTGAAATTAAAGGCGAAGTGTTTGATTTTCGGCGCAAATCAGTTGTTTTACAGTGTATTCTACAGCACGCCGGTAAATAAAAGTCCTTTCCTTGGATACCTTAACGTATTTTCAGGAAGACTGGGAACTGTCGTTTAAAACAAAAGCGATCAGAAATTTTCAAATGCCTCAGTGTCCACAACAACAGGACCCATTTGTGGGAGAACTGTTTTGTTCCTTATGTTATCTGCTGCAGAACGTTAATTGAATTCAAATAGAAGTGCGACAGTTTTCGTAAATATTTTTTTATTTTTGGCAAAGCCATACAGCGTTTGAAAAGAAGCACATAAAGTAAGAATTACTGCTGATTGGCTAAGACTAATTTGGCTTTAATAGCATTTCCGGGAATTAATATGTGCTTTTTTTCTCAGAGACTCTTTCATTGTGTTGTCGAGCTGAAAATATAAGACGTCAATTCGCCGTTTTTTGCCCAGACGTAATCGTCTAGCCAAAGCGCAAAACATGAGAAGCGGCCACTTCATTGCGTGGTTTGCAGTAAAAGCTTGAATCCGCATTTGCACGTGATGGGGCCCATGCGCCCGCTAACATTCAGTATATAACAGGCGAGCTGGTGGATGTTTATCATAACAACTGGAGATTTCAGCACCATACAAAAATTTTGTTAATGTGTGAGGAAATTTTGGGTGCTTTCAGCAACCGATTTTCTTCTACGGTAGGCCTATTTCAGTTTCACAGGATTCATCCGCTTTTTACTGTTTTATGTCAAAATACGTGTTTTCAAAGCGAAACAATTGGTTTTCAGGACGTGCAGAAAACCACATCTTTAAACAGTCAAGATTTGTTTGCTCTAAGCGATGTATGGGCAGCTGTGCGCTTTCGTTTTTGCACTTGTGTCATGTACATCCGTCATAACAACTACGTTCTGGAGCCAGTGGGCGATGAGCAGTCCGCAAAGTGCGACGAAATTGGGACCAATCTGGTTGTGGAAAGGTATCTGGGCCGACTGCATACAATATTACGGAGGACAGTACAACTGCGAAGAGCAACAGTCTTTGTTCTTGGAACGCAGTAAGAGACGTTTCAAACATATTTAGTGTTATGCGTGAGCAGCAGATGATGCAGCACGACATTTTATGACATCGTGATGAAGTTATGACCATTTGTTTGGAAGTTGAAAACGAATAGATCAGTTTAGTTCAATTTTGGACATTCTACGTAAAACAAGCATTGTAGCCCGGAAAACGTTTTCGCTACGGTCGATTAAGACAAAGGTAGACATTTAGTTCTGGTTTATTATTTAACGTTTCTAATCCCATTGATCTGTAAGTAAAAAAATATTAATAATTAATTTGTTAACCTCATTGTAAAAGCACCGAAAACTAGCAACGACACGCCACAAAAAATGGTGAAACGCCGCTGATGTTTCAAAGGATTTTGTGATCATAACCCTTCGTTTCCGTAATGCATTGCACGTACATTCTCTAAGAAATAGATTCTATTTGAATAAGAGCTGATGATGCCTACTTTGTAGGCGAATTATATACTCTGTAAAATCTTAGTGTCTGATTCTGCGCTGAGAAAGGATTTCTTTCAATAGACAGTGCTCTAAGAAATACTTCTGAGATATTACATTGTTTTATATAGCTTAAAGTTTTGTTAATCCAGATAATTTATTTGAAAATCCAGATAATTTATTTGAAACACTTGATGTTTGACTGCGTGATTCATGAGCATTACTGTACTGTTCTCAAAATCTTACTACTGAGCGAACCATTTCCATCGCTGTAAAAAGCAAGTCAACCAGTTCTTAAGCAACTTTTTCTGATAGAAGAACCACAGCAAGATGGTTAACTGTGAGTCGTTTCGCAGCAACTACCAACGTCATTCGCGGAATGATGTGTTTGGCGATGGCCATGTCAGTGTTTGGCACCTTCACTATTCTCGTTGGGATGGAATGTTCCAAGGTGCTGGAAGAGAACCTGCGCCTGAAGAGGAAGCTCATGCGTGCAAGCGGTGCAATGCATATTATTGCGGGCAAGCAAGTTTAGCAGTGATGTTGAAATTTTTGTACGTAGCTTGAAGGAGCTGCAAAAACCGTTTGGAAGCGGTGTCAGCAACCAAGTTCGAAAGCAACAGGAACGTTTTTTAAACGTTTATACAAATATTGCGCAGTTGCTTTCATTTCAGGCCTGAGGTACTGGCGCACTTGTTCTTCATCATAGGCCCATAGCCACGGCGGGCATTCAGGGACATTGCCTCAAAACTTTTTTGCGCCCCCCAAATTTGTTGCACTCAAAGAAGTTGTTTTTTCAAACTTATAATAAAAACAAGACTTTTTCCTCCTAAAAATGTATTTTTCTTCCCCCAACCTTAAAATCTG
>JGI24159J19872_10011513_pt1 | contig 11588 bp, 7 predicted proteins | sample Ectturendosymbi4_FD_19872 | JGI IMG/M metagenome (IMG submission 19872) | reverse complement strand
CCCCAAACCTTAACACCTGACTACGGGCCTGTATATACTCTGTGTTTTGTTGGTCCGATAAGAGTGGTCTTACTCAAACCTTAATTGCTGATGACGAAATGTGTGAAGATAAAAAAAACGTTGTTCTCCATCAACCGCTTGTGGATGCCCTGGCGCAGATGTACCCCTTATATGACGTCACTGATCCTTACGTATCGCTCATTCTGTGTCATCCATCGCAGCAAGGACATATTCGAAGGCATGCAACTGACGAAACTGGTCAAGCCAATGAGATGGCAGGACTGGGCGACCACGCCCAAGTTTCCATCGCAACCGGAGGAAGTCGCGGCTGAGATCAAAAGGCAGGAGTTCCTCCTCAATCGGCTTCACACGCAAGTGCAGGTGCGTGAGTTTGATCGCCCCACCGCCTTTCATTGCGTAGTGCGCTGCGTCGCTCGCGATGTCTTTGTTGGTTCTTTGTCGCATTCCTTTGACCAGGCCTGCAACCAGGGGTGGGCAGTCGCCCCCCCCAAAAAAAAACATTTTCAAAATCATGTTTGGTTGTCAAGTACAACAACAACTCGCAACCATTTTGCCTCCATCCCGAAAATAGTGCAACAACAAGCTAAATCATTTTTGCCCCCACCCCCAAAATATCAGCAGGTTGCGGCCCTGCCTTTCACTGACATAACTTCGCAACGGAATCACGTTCGACAAGACATGCGCTTCGGTGCATTGTGCATGTGTTTCGGTGTGTTGTACATGTGTTTCGGTGTGTTGTACATGTGATTCGATGTGTTGTACATGTGTTTCGGTGTGTTGTACATGTGTTTCGGTGTGTTGTGCGTGTGATTCGGTGTGTTGTGCATGTGTTTTTGTGTGTTTTGCATGTGTTTCGGTGTGTTGTGCGTGTGTTTTGGTGCGTTGTCCAACCCGCGTTTTTTAAACGAGTCGATTTTCTTTGCGCTGTTGGTGAATTTCTCGCCACTGCCGCCAACATGCGACTGATCGGTCGACCAAATCTTGCTCGGGCCACGTCTGTTATTTTCTGCCGTGTTGACAAAAACCGAGTCCGTTACGCAACTTATGACTTCATCGCGCAGGCCGGATGCGACGACCGCTTGAAAGACGAACGCCTGTGGGAAGTGCAGAGGATACTGACGCAACTGAAACGCCTGGTAAGCGCGCAGCGATGCGTGAACTGCCTGTGTCACGTGATTGCGTGCACGAGCTCCTGGTTTGGTGCAGTGGTTCTCAACCTTTTTTGGCCCGTGGACCATCTTTTTTATAAAATATATCCGATGGACCACTTTCCTTTTGCTGACACCTCATGAACAACTAGTCCAACATGTATTGCGCATAAGTCTGTGAAAGTCTTATCAAGGATTTGTGAGGACCACAACAAATCCCAGGTGGTCCAACAGGACCACGTTGAGAATCACTGGTTTAGAGCATATTAAAAGAAATTAATTTTCACATGTGCCTTACGTATATTAGCTTAAGCCCCGCTAATCGGTTTTATTTGTTAACAACGTATTGGTTCCACAGGCGTTGTTATTATTCCTCGTAACTCTTAAGTCAGTGGTTCTTATCCTTTACAACCCCGGCGACCTCTCTTCCTAAGAAAGAGCAAATGCTGTTGTGATAAGACGGACTTACTTTGCGATTCAGAAAACACCTTGGCAGTCCTTCTGGGGACTCCAGATTTTTCACTGGTTGCCCGGTTTGAGAACCACTGCTGCCAGTGATCTCGGTTTGTCAGCATTTCACCGAACTATTGCTGTATTTTTCATGGTACGACGAAAGATTGTTTCGCGCCAGTTGCGCCGCGCGCGTTCTTTCGCGAAACCCGTGACCCGTTACCATGGCTACCGCCTTCGTTTCAGAAAAGAAACTTCCAGAAAGCGGAGACGCACGCGAAGCTGAACAACCTCACTCTGGAAAGGAAGAAGCACCAGGGCCCCAGCCCCGCGCTGAGGGACAAAAAGAAGGTTTGTGGCACCGATGTCCCCCTTGAGCCGTTTCATTGCTGGGGGGTGATTCGTCGAAGGCGGTTACGAGACCTCGCGTATCTCAGCGACAGTCTAACGCTGTTTTTAACAATGCTTTTTTTGGAAAAATCAGCTCAGCCAATAGAAGTAGCCAGTGGTGGCGAAGGGCGACATGCCCCCAAAATTTCTAGCCTATCTTGTCATTTCGTGCTTCGAGAGGCGGTGTCCCAAACAAAATACCACTCCTCGCTTGAAGTCAAAATACTTGGTCCCCCCAAAAAATTGTGGGGCTGGCTTGCCACTGAGCTCGGCTACTGAAGCGCTGTGCGAAACCTCTTATGATTGGTTGAAACTATGCCATGCTGGTTTATGTGTGTGGATGAAGTTGCATTGAATGATTGTTATGCGAGGGAGGTAAGCCTGTTGTCCCTTTACTGAATTGGCCTGTTGTCCCATTACTGAATTGGACTGAATTGGAAACTGTTGTCCCTTTACTGAATTGAAACTTTACTGAATTGGATCTCACATATTTTAGCCTCCCCCCATCTTTTGGGTATCTGGCAGACGCATAACCGGGGGGGCTGGACAAATATATTGGTCATAGTTTAAAAATTTGGGCACCTCTCAGAAAACTCTTCGCCCCCCTCCCCCTGGTGTCCCAAGTTGGTTACGGGCGTAGTGTCAGGCCAACTACCAACTCGGACAACTGCCACCAACGACACTGCGTTTTACACATCACATATATGAACTATCAAGTTCAGTTTGCAATATCGTCTCGTGGTCGTGGGCCTATGATGAGTTCTTGCGGCACAGCGGTTGGGAACCACTGTTCAACGCTATTATTACTTCAACATAGTGCAGCAAAAATGACTTGCAACAGTTCTTTTGCTGTCATGTAATGAACAAATGAAAAGCTAAAGTAAAGCAATGCGCGGATGTAAACGGGTTTGATGAGTGCGTGGAACAGGGGTGGGGAACCTGCGGCTCGTTTGGCCCGTGGGCCAAATGCGGCCCGCGTGAACATTTGATATGGCTCGCATCAGAATTTTCTTTACCCAAGTTAGAGCACAACATCGCGTTAAAACGAAACTCCATGATAAGCAGGTGCTTACATAGTAAGTCAAGAGAAGTCACTCTTCCTCATATTTAAATAAAGGTAGAATTTTAGGATAAAATTAACTGATTTCACGGCCCGCCAGCGATAATTCACACAAGTCATGCGGCCAGTGATAATAAATAGGTTGTTAGATAAAGGTAGAATTTTAGAATAAAATGTGCATAATGGCGTAGAATTATACGATAATGTGCATGAGAGAATTGAGTTATGACAAAATTGAAAAGGCTTATAAAAAATTATGGTTTCCACTGACTTAAGAACGTTTATGAAGACGTAACGACATTCACACCAAAAATTGATAAAGTTGAAGGGAAGGTTCTTTAAAGTGTTCAGAGTGCGAAGAAACTTTTGTTATAAACATTTGTTTTTTCAAAACTTTTGACATGAAAGCAGCGCCTTGTGAAGTCCACATGGCTTTAAAGGCCACAAACGTAGAGATTTCAACACGTCCTAGCTGCCACTTGCCTGGGTGGCTTGTAGTCCTAGAACCCTTCTTTTGACTTGTTTAGCGTCGCCTTTCGAATTCTAACCGAACTTGCAGAGAAAAAGAAGCTAACTCGTCAAAACAATGTTTTCTTTCCTGCACAGTCAACCGAAACATTGTTTTCTTTCCTGCGCAGTCAACCGAAACATTGTTTTCTTTTCTGCGCAGTCAACCGAAACATTGTTTTCTTTCCTGCACAGTCAACCGAAACATTGTTTTCTTTCCTGCGCAGTCAACCGAAACATTGTTTTCTTTCCTGCGCAGTCAACCGAAACATTGTTTTCTTTCCTGCGCAGTCAACCGAAACATTGTTTTCTTTCCTGCGCAGACAACCGAGACGTCGTTTCCCGAGCAGACAAAGTCCGGAGGAGACGTGGTCGCCGAAGACCTCGCAGACGACACTCACGACGAAGAAGACCCGGATGTGATCCAGCTGCTTCTGGAGGCGGAACGTGAGGCGTTGGTGGAGCAAGTAAGACCAACTCAGCGCGTTGTGCTGTGAAGTGATTATGATTTTAAGAAGAAGTTCTGCTTTTGTCTTTTATTTTATCAGAAACTACTTCATTGTGACTGGTTCAAAAAGCCTTTGCACCTGCCCGTAACTATTACGACTTCTCGCTCACGCAGATTTGGAAAAAAAGTTTGATTTCGGTTCAAATCTATGCTTCTTTCCTCTTTTATTTATGATGTGTCTAAATAAGCCATGTCCAACCCGCGGCCGCATGAGGAAGTCGAAGTTTGGTGCGGCCCAGTAAGCTTTCCATTATTGTGTATGTGCAATACAATGACAGCCTATCTTTATTTTGATATTCTCAAACATTGGACATTTTCCATGCAGTCTTCTGTAGCGCTTGTTTATCATGTTCCACGCTCTGGTAGATTTCTACGGGTCCAATGACACTTNGATGCAAAACTGATTTCCAGTTTTCTGATTTCTACTCGTGTGTNCCTCTGCACTAAATTGATTTCTAACTACCTTGTTGTTCCATTNTCCCTAAACTTACCTTTGGCATCACAGATTGGGAGTGATTAAAGGTACCATACAGTCGTGTTATCATTTCAGTTAGTATTCGAATACATTCAGTAGCTTTAAAATAAACTTTGGTTTGCTGAAATGGAAGTAAGCCAGGCAATGTGTGGCCCTCATAAAGATAGTTACAGAATTTTTGACCCACAAAGGCATTTCGGTTGGACACAGCTGGTCCAAACTGCAGGCGCTTGCCTCAAAAGTGTTTATGCTTAGATTGCAAAACAAATGATGAGCACACGGCGTGTTGCTTGTTCAACCAACGCGGTGAAAACACGGCGTGTCACATTTTTTTTCAGCAAGAACTGCTGATAATGCAACAGGAGCTGCGCCAACGAATCCAAACCGAGAACGAGGAGCTGGAAAGGTTGCGCGGAATCCTGGCCGACTTGGAAAGGTAGCTCGCTTTGGAATGCAATCCTGGTTGTAAAATCCTGGAATGATGACGCCACAAAGCGTTTCATGCAACTCGCGGGGTTCCCACGCAGTCTAGAAGAGTCTGGAAAATTTTTATTTTAGTTTGTTAGTATGGAAAAAAATAAATTTCCAGACTTGATATCTTGACATGCATTTTCATAATATTTCGTTCAAGATTGATATAATTTTACTTGTACCGTGTTAAATACTATAATGCCTGTATTTGATCTGGGTAGGTCATACGGAAATGTTAGGTCTGGAAAAAGTCCGAAAATTTTCTGGAAAAGGTCTTGAAAAAGTCTGGATACATATTCAAAATTGCGCAGGAAAACTGAATTCGCGTTAAAGTTTTGTAAATATTCGCCTTGACTAGATCAAGGGTTCCCGCCTCTGGCCATATACCCCTTCAGCATTTCGACAGATGTGCATGTACCCCTAAAATTTCTTTATAGATAGGCTTGTTCCCAAATATTTGATCACGTCATGTCACAGACATGTTTAACAATTAGCAAATAATGAGTTTTGAAATTAATATTCACTGATGTATTGGAAATAAATTATATATAAATATATTTTTCCCTTCTACTGCTAACCTTAAATGTACCCCTTCAGACAGATAAATGTACCCTTAGAGGTACATGTACCTCAGTTAGAGGTACATGTACCTCAGTTTGGGAACCCCTGGACTATATTATATCGGGACAGTTGTGCACCACAGCTATTAGCGCATACTTGTAGGCAGTTAAAGCGGAGGTAGTGCTTCTTACTTTAACCCCAACTCGCTTGGTCTAGCCCTTGCACATGTGAGGTTTGGTTCTTTAAATATCAAAATGTGTTAGTGCGATTTTGATCAGTTCCTTGCTAACGGTGGGGTACGAAGCTGATGAATGTATTGGGAAGCATCGGTTACATCTCCCCCATTACCTCTCAGCTGTCCAGCACTCCCCAAGATGGATTACCGTTCATGTCTGTCTTGTACCACAAAACAGCGATTCTCAGCTTGAGGGGTCAGCGAGTGGAAGCCCCCTTTTCTTCTGGCCGCGAGGCAACAGCAATTTGGCATCGGTCAAAGTGGCAAATTGCTCTGAGTAGATGATTTCAGTTCGTTCGCCAGTCCAGAAGTCAAAACTACCCCACCACGTCCACTTTTCAAGTTCATGCATTGTTTTTTTCTGAAACACTGTTGTTGTTGGGGTTGCGCGAGGGTGGTGAGAGCATGTCGGGAGCTGCTGACGTAACAATCAAAAAGGCGCCTGGCGATTGTCTTGTTTGTGTTTTCACTTTCAATAAAATGGAAAACTAGTTAGTTTTTATCTCCGTGTAACCCGCAATCAATGTTCCCTCTAAGGAAACTTTACACTGAACAAATATTTGCTTAAGTGAGCATAAATATTTTAAGGATGAGTTAGCAGAGTTCCAAATGAATTACAAACTTTATGAATTATTAGAATAAGTATAAAATGCTATAAAAATACCAACCGAATACACATTCAATTCAAACAACTTCTTGCTTTCGTGCTTGTCCAATGTGTTAGAATGTTGCTAAGTGCGTGAGAATGAGATTTCCCTGCGCAAATGGCCTGGTGGTACTGCGCATGCGCAACTTAGAGGGGACTTTACCCGTAATGCTTCTGTACCGGTGCGATTTCCGGTGCTTTGCTCGGCACCAGGGTGACGGTGTCAGCTGCTTGTTCCGGCCCCCCTGGGTGCCATGCCGAGTCCCTTGCTCTGTTCCCAAGACAACGCTTCGTTCGTATGATGCCTGTGACGTGTCTGACGTGCGTTCAAACTTCGCTACAGCCAAAATCAGCAACGACAGGAGTCGACGTCACTGGCGACGGAGTCGTCCGATGATATTCTCAGCGCGGGGGAAGCACCCGATGAAGCCGCCGAAAACAACAGCAACAACGACGGAGGAGACGGTGAGGATTTTGCGTTGAGTTGTAAAACGCGGCCACAAAGAAAAGTTTGATCCAGTTCAGGAGTTGGGCGATTACTTTCGGTCGGGGGTAACTTTGAGCAGACCGCGTATAGCGGAGGGCCGTGCGTTCTGAAGAAAATAGAAGTAAGCCTCGGTTCAAGTTAGCCTCAGGACAAACATTTATTGCGATAAGCTGGAGGAAATTTCAGGTTTGAAGATTTTTGCTGATACCCCCGCGGGCCACTGAAAACGCTGCGTGGCCCGCGGGCCGCTAATTGCCCACCCCTGATTTCGTTAAATCTTAAAGTAAATGTTAGTCCTGAGGCCTGCGGGGGGCAACAGTAAAAAATCAATCAGATGAAGCAGACGAACGTGCTGTTTGTTTTTTTAGTTGTTTATCATATGCCACCTTTTTTTATTGTTATACCCGCAATCGGCGACGCCTTTGCAGGTTAATGGCTTTGTTTGACGTGGTGCTAGGACGCGAAGCGGCGACACTATTGTTCATGTTCCTTAAAAACACTAGAACATTTCCTCGCTTTGTTTCAACGAGGGAGATGTGTGATGGGCAGGGTCGCCGGAACAGCGGTAGGACAGGGGGCCAGTAAAAGAGCTGAGGGCAATGAAAACTGTATAAAAACAAAGAAGTCGTTACCAATTATGCTTGTTTCTGTTCAGCAATAATGGTGGCCTCAAAAATTATAACTGAAATTATAGAAAACCATCGTGAATTTTTTGGTTTCGCAAATAGCTGCGTCAAGTTTGTTTCAAATCGTTCTTGATAAACCACGAAATTACCCATGATACTTTTATGAAAAGGCACCTCCACCTCCGTCGCCCCCCTTTTGAAAGGGCGGGGGGAATGCCTCGCTCTCAGGCACCCCCTGGTGATGTGCATGTTATGTTGCGAAGATTATTAGATGTAAATATCAGACCGCATAGCAGTTCTTCATTTTTACGTTATGCTCTGTTGGAAATGAAGTGACAAGCCATTGAACCATGACGGTTGCTGAGCTTTTGCGCGACTGCGAAATATATTTCCCCCCATCATCATCTGGCGAATACTGCGGAACAATGGGCTGGCTGCCACTTCTTCTAGTACTCTTGCGTGTGAAGATTCAGATGCAGCCAAAATAAGTGTTTTTTTAAGGTGTTTTAAAAGAGCGTTTCAAATTTTTCCAACAGTCTCTCAAAATGCAGTGAAACCTCACTACATGACCACCACCAAAACACTACATGACCACCACCAAAACACACTAAAGCATCGTTTTATGACCATCTCGGCATTCAGATGAAATAGTTGCAGTCACTCAAAATGTCTTTGCGGTCTTCAAAGTCAAACCTTAAAAAACTGGCCAAAAATACAGCAAATGTGGCCGAAATAAGTACAGTATGTGCTGGTATATGAATAAATATCTGGAAATAAGAGTATATAAATGCATTGTTCCGTTCTATTGCTAACCTTAAATGTACCCCTGGGTTGGGAACCCCTGGTATGGCCAAAAAATAGGTGTAGATGAAAAAAGGTATACTCTAATAGTGTAGCCAAAATAGGTACACCAAAATAAATATAGCAAGGCTGAAGCTTCTCGTGTTTGATGCTCGACAGCAGCGGCAGCAGAGAGCAGCAGCTCGGACGACTCCGGAGACGAGGCCGAGATCGAGGAGTTGGTTCGAATCCGCGACGAGCTGGCGCGAGCCAATCGCAACCTCGAGCGAAAGAACGAGATCCTGAATCGTTCGATCCACGACGAGAGAGAGCTGGTGGTCGAGAATCGCGTGCGATTGCGCTGCCTGGCGTACAAGCACCAGCAGGCCCTGCGAGATGAGGGGGACTTCGAGGACACGCGAACAATGGTTGCTGCGTCTTGAACGGGGCGACCTTTTTCTACTTTGACAGGGCAATAGAATATTGTAGTGCAGGCCTGCACCAACACAGAAAGCTCGAAGGGCCAAATTGACCAACGTAAATTTGCCGCGGGCCGCAAAAATCTATTTCATTTTCTTGTAGTTTAAAAGAAATTCTGGAACGGCAATTATATCTGAAGTCGGGCGGTTGCAACATTTTCTGCAATTGCGAGAGTTCTCGCGGGCTGTATGTTGTGCAGGCCTGCTGTAGTGTCTGACAGGTGCAATGCTCCCCGACCAGTNGCGGATCCAGTCAGTAAGGTTGGGGGNAGTCGATTGGAGTAATATTTGGTTGTCAAGTCTCTCATTAGGGGTTCACTCCTGTAAGAGAGATGAAGTATACTTCCACTGCTGTGACAAAACAATGGACGGCAAAATAGCCTTATATGGCGAATGTTGTTTTCCGAATTTGCACAAAATGATGGTAAATAAAGTTACATTCGTGGGTTTTAGGGGGCGATCGCCTCCCCCCCTGAACCCGCACCTGCTCCCGACTGTTTATATTTGAAAAAAGTACAAACGTTGGAATGTTGCTGCTAAGCAACGGATACATTCCCACGCGTGTGAGAACCCGGATGTGATCGCTGAAAACGATACAGTTCGAACGCCGCTGCTGATTGCTGTTGCTTTATTTCTTTTCGCCCCTTATTCAATTGTGTGTTCGAAATTTTGCAAAGAATTCGCAAAAACAAACACCAATCGAGCTGTGATTGTTACGTCATTGTTGCGCGGTCGCCCAGGCTTTAAAAGCGTCTACGTCAACAAAGGAAATGTCGCTCATTCGCAGTCTGGAGCAGGCCACTTGAGAGTGTTGCTGCCAGGGCTGTGGAGTCGGAACCCGAATTTCAGGCTCCGGTTCCAGGTCCTGACAACAAAATTTTCTGGCACTGGCTCCAGAACGATTTGGTCCAGATTTTTTTTAAGGCGTTTCAGGGACCCGATTCGGGTCCCTACAATCACAGAAAATTATCATCGGGTCCCTAGAATCAGAGAAGTCGGGTCCCTACAGATCCATATCGGGTACCTAACATTTTCCTTAAAAAAAACCTGATTTGGTCCATCAAAAATTAAAAACCATTGTATTATTTTTACAACTCGCTTGCCCCGCAAACTCTGTCTGTGGAATTGGAACCCAAATTTCAGGCTCCGGCTGTACCATCTAAAATATTTTGGCTCCGGATCCAGCCGTCCACAATTGCTTTGGTTCCGGCTCCGCAGCCCTGTTTGCTACCCCACCCAGGCTCGCAACCAGGGAGTGGGCAATTACCCCCCAAAATTTTTGAAAACATGTTTAATTATTAGGAGGAAGAACAAGTTACAGCCATTTTTGCCCCACCCCGCGAAAATATCGCCTGGTTGCCGTTCTGACCTGAAGTGTTGGTAGAAAATCGTTGTACTGGTTGTTTTATGGGGTTCAGTCGCAACTTACTGTGAATTTCCGCTCAAGCTGTGGTGGACCCGCGCCGTCAAGGGTCACTGGACAACGGACACGGTTCACATGCTTTGCTCCGACGGGTTTTGGGGTTTTACCTAAGCTCGTAATGCGCGTATTCCGTTTGTTCCATTCCTAGCCAGTAAAGTTTGGGGGGTCAGTAAAAATTTTAGCCAAGTCTCATAACGACTTCGCTTCTATCAAAGAAATGAAGTGTAGCCTACTTCACAACACTCTTAATTGTGACAAAACAATGGACGATAAAATGGCTTTCTAGTGCTGTTTTCCAAATTGTACAAAATTGTGGTGAATAAAGTTACCTTCAAAGGTTTTAGTTGGGGGATCGCCCCGCCCCTGTTTCTAGTTATACTCAGTGGTGTCGGCAGTAACGTAGGTAGAGGTTTGAACCAGAAGTGCAAAGCTTAGCTGAAGGGGGTCCACTAGCCAAAACTCAGAAAGAAGTTAACAAATGATAGTGAAGCTGTGGATGTCTATACTAGATAGAGAAACGAAAGCACCCCGTAAAACGCAAAAAACAACCTAAAGAATACTAAATGTCAACTAAAGAGGGCCCAGTTTTTACATTTAGCTTTCCAGGGGGGGGTGGCTTGCCCCCCTGTCAATTACAACGGAGGAGGTCCTACTCTGCAAAATGGAGCGTGGTGCAAATTCTGCTGCAAACATGGATGAAACGCACCCTTCGTTTGATCATATCAAAAAAATCGCAGTTCTTCGTTTTTATGTCTGAGGCATGTTCATAGTCAGTGTTCCCTCTAAGAAAACGCTACACTGAGCAAGTATTTGTTTTGTTGCGCACTAAGCGCATGCAACTGCGCAACCATGCAGACACACAGTGAAGCGTTCCAAGCGTTAAAAGGGCTAAGTGATATGTATAACATGTTAAATTTAGAATGTTGGAAGTGCGCGAGAATGTGATAGCACTGGTCAAATTGTCTGGTGGTACTGCGCAATTGCGCACCTTAGAGGGAAAACTGTCAATGGTGTCTTGAAATCGTAACCGAAATTCTTAGGACATTGTTGGTCATCGACGTTGGATAACAATAGGTCTATTGCTCCCGCGGATATATGGTATCTTCACAGTTGTGTGTGTGCATGGGCGCAATTTGGTGGGGGACACGGGGTCGTGTAATATGTAAATCATCTGCAAGAACAAGGACAAAGCGTGATTGGTATTTCTCTCAAAACACATTTAGAAATGACATTATATAAAACGTCATTTCTGCATAGACCCGATGACTATATTGGTTTAACACCAAGCTGTCCCCCCACATTTTACAACAAAATTGCGCCC
>JGI24159J19872_10011510_pt1 | contig 11590 bp, 4 predicted proteins | sample Ectturendosymbi4_FD_19872 | JGI IMG/M metagenome (IMG submission 19872) | reverse complement strand
TACGTACAAGCTGAATCATTGCAAGGAGATGGGAGCAAAACTAGGCAGGAGATTCCTCAAACAGCCGGCTGAAAAGCTCAAGGCGGTTTTTGTTGCTAGTGCCAAATAAGTTACACTGTAAATTGTAGGCAAAACATGTGTAAAGTTGTAAATATACGCACTACTGAGAAATGATTTGCATGCCATTGCGAATTATTGCCGTCAATCCTGGAATGTTTTAATCCGTTTTATGTGGTGGAACGAAGCAAATCTCAACAAAAACCGCAGTTGACAATAGAAAACCTGTTTAGCCAACACGAATTCTGCCGTGTTTAATTGAGCAGCGGGCGTACTTGTCAGCACACATCAGGGAAAAGCCAGCAAAGAGTGCGATCCTTACCCTTTGCTGTTAAACTTATCAATCGTGGCAATTTGCTACGAAATGGCCAATGTCTGCGCAGCTCGCTGGTAATACTGACCGTTGTGACAAGTTTTGCGAATCTGAACCAGTGTAACGAAAAGTTGTCCAAGCAAACTTTCCGGAAAAAGGTTTCAGTAGAATGTAGTTACGGTGTGGAAGGACATTTGCTCGAAACCGTTTGTGTTGTAGTTTGTTCCAATCAGCAGATAGTCCGCTGGGTTATCGCTGCAAACTCGGAGCGACGGAGAAATGGCATCTTTTCACCCTGGTTCCGCCCAGAATACAAACTTAGTTCGCCATACGTTGTTCTTTTTAACTCGGCTTTTGTCAGTAGTTAAGTTTTCAACACTTGAAACGTGTTTGCAGTAATAGCAAGTAGTATCATCTGGAGTACTCAGGCATAATTTATATGCATACCCCACTGTTTCCAACAGAAAGCATAATCTGCATTGTTTGATTTTTCTTTTTTTTGTACAATGTATAGACTACATCTAAAAAATGATTTTTGGAACGCTTTGAAGAGGTTTTCCTGCACAATCAACCATAAATCCTAACGGAAATCACTGGACCATTCGGTTAACGGTTACTAAGCTGTGAAACAACGTATTCTAAGAAATTTTTCAGTACAGTATATGTCAGGGGTGGCCAAACTGCGCCTCGCGATCTGCATGCGGCTCTTTAAGCTTTCCGCAAAATTACATCTTTGTTTTTTATTTCTATTGCAAAGTGTAAAAATATTTTAAAGTGGTACTGTGATAGCTAGCGTGCCGTACAGTATTACTTGTGCAAGTCATTCCAAAAAGAATTATGATGTCACAGAAGCGTAGATTGCAAATAAATTCGTGTTTTCAGATTTTTATGTTGCCTCTCTTTGTAACTTAGGTTTTACGACATGCGGCTCGTACATAGAACAGGTTTGGCCATCCCTGGTATATGTATTGAATTTCTGCTGGTCAAATTCAGTGAACGCAGAAAATGCAAGTTTTAACAATTCGTTGTGTGGCTTTGGAAAAATTTAGTGAACATTATGTGATGGATGTTTGGCTGAATTAAATCAACAGCTAAACCTCGTTTAAGTGCTAAACAAGGTGAATGAAGATCATTCCAAACCTAGTTTGACAGCTATTTACATCTTTCTCGAGCATCTACTGTAGTATAATGCGTCAGTTCTCAGCATGAATGCATTCCAGTTTAGCGAAATTTCCGGTTTAATTTCCTTATCAGCGCACTTCCTACTCCTAGTGGTACGTCACTTAAGGGATGTCCTTAGCACATGTTTCAAACTTGTTTCATTCTCGTACTGGTCGAACATATACTTGCTGTGCAGTTTTGTCCAGAAACTTTTATCATCAAATCTAGAAGAAGGCGGTTGCACTGGCGTTTGCAAATTAGCGGAAGTTCATGGAAAAATTTGGAATTATTGCAATACAGTATATTATTTTTATTCAAGTTTTGCGGGTTTTACTTCCAATCGTATAGGAATTGCAGATATCTTTAATTTTGGTCAGAATGTGGCAAGAAGGTAAACCACAAGACCAGCTAGCTTCATAACGGAGATATCAATTACATCAATCATGGACAACCGGTCGTTAATATGTGGTGGTGCGGATTGCATACCTGAAACTACAAACACTGCACAGTGGAATTAATCATGAGACTTACCGCAGTTGGGAAAGCCCACAGACAGATACGTATTGGCTGTAGAAGTATATTTACTGTTAGGCAGGCCGTTTAGACGTCACCGTTTGAAGTTGGCGGACTAAATGAAAGGTAGGGAACCCGTATATACTGAGATCAAATATTGGTGGCCTTTTCTAACGTGATTATGGCTCGGCTATTCGTCATAATGATTGGAGTTGCCAGTTGCGCGATCATGACACATTTAGAAATTGACCACTTGAATGGTGTTTGATGTACTGTAATAGTTTGGTTTAGACGTGACTTTTTTAGTATGATGCATTGTAGCAGAAGCATGTCATAAATACCTCTGTTGGACACAAACATCCGACAAGGACCGATGGCAGAAAAAATGACAGTAATGCATTATAAACGCACAAAACTGTCTATCGTAGCTGAAGGGTGGAAGCAGCTGTGTTCATACATCTTCAATGAAAACACGAAATGTGTTTGACATATATGAAGTGTAGAAGTAAACGTCTGGTCAGAATAGTGTTTTGGAGTCCAAAATGAGTTAACGCTACTTCACAACGCAATTGCTGTAAAAACATGTCATGTTTGCGCAAACAAATACTAAAAAATATATTTTTTTACATGCATTGGTATTTCGAGGGATTTTTGGATTACGCACTTGGCCCAGACAATCACGCGCGCTTCGGTATAACCGTTGATTTGTTGCGGTTGTAGTTGTGAAATTTGGGGTCTCATTAGCAGTGGTCGTTATTTGAAAATCTTGATTTTTTCGCTGTTAGAAGTATGGACGCCAGTAACATTTGATAAGATATCATACGTTTTTTATCCCTCCGAAAAATCCAATTGAAATCGTACGGTTACTTCAAACGAGGATGTAAGATTTTTGTGATCCTGTCAAAATAAAAAAAAACTACGTTTTTCCACACCTTAACGTGTGGATGGCTTCATGTGTGTCCTCACGGTTCTGTGCAAGTAATTGTTTGAAGCACGGTGCAAAATGACGCACTTGGTTTATTTATCGCCAGGATAAAATTGTTTTGGTCCATTCAGAAACACGACAAGCAGATGTTCAAATCTCCCATGTTTGTTTTCTTTGCAATTAAGAAAAAAGAATTGAGAGGCGAAACGTGGAATTGTTACGCAGTAGCTGAGTTGAACCCCGAATCCAAAGTAATTTTGACGAATGTGACCAACAAGCGTCGTGCTCGTTTGTGGGTGTGCATAAACGCTGTACTCGTCGTTTTGCGGTGTAATTTCCGAGACACCAACGCGGAAACCAGGAGCATTGTCATTACTGTGCCACCGTGGCTGAAATAATCTTTACGCCATTGATGTTTTTGTACTCTGCCTGTTTAAATTCATCCGCGGATGAGAACCAATGCTCCTCGCCTGAATTTCAAGCCAAGTACGAATAACTATTTACTGCTGTTGTGAAAGGTCACATATCTTTGGAAGAGTTTGTTGAAGGAGCGAAGAACGATCCGTCTATTGTTAGATTGCTGCAGTGCACACCTGGAGGCGGAGGTTCCGGTATGTAAGGACAATTTCATCGAGCTCCATGCAACACAGTTTTGATGTTTTTGCTTGCGATTTGTTTATTTTACTTTAAGTGAGGTTTACAAGTTTGTTGTGCCTTTGCGCAATTTTTATGGCATGCTTTAAGTTTGTTGAAATTTTGTGCTCATCATGAAATGTTTATTTTAACGCGCTAGGTTTTATCTCTATCCGGAAGTATTGCAATTTCAGCAAGAACTTGTACGCGAAAAAACTTACCGCGCACGTTCCTGTGACTGGTGCGTTTTTCTCATGCTTGGCTGCCTACCGATGTTCAGATGCTCTATGTGCGTACCTAAACGGAACGGGTGCTACAGTTCGAACCAACTTGGGACAAGCAAAAGTTTTAGGAATTCCTTAAATATGTAGGTCGTCGATAAAATCTTAATGAAAATTCTTTGAAAATGAACCATTTGCTAACGGTTTTTGATTTGCAGTTTACAAGTCTATGCACACAACGGAATCGTGATTTCCCGATTGTATAGCGGCAAAACCACTAGTGCCTTTTGGGTGGATAAGGTTTCATCTTTCACTTCTGTCGTAAAACCCGTTCCTACCCCGACGCGTTTTCCGTAGCTGTATTCGTAGTTTCAGTAAACTTTTGTACAAATCAGCTTTGAGAAAACATCCTAGGTAGGATTATGGGAAGTTTTGCTGATGTTATTCAGACATACGCTAGTAATATACCGGTTTTCTGTTTGTCGTACGTACGCCACTTGCGACAAGACAGCTATTGAGTGCGCTGGTGCTTCTGTGCAATTGTCTGCTCTCGAAAAAGCGTAAGGATAGAGGAATTAGCTGATTTAGAGAAACACTAATTTCACACATTCGAATTCCACACGTGATTGTTTCATCCTGTCCGTGGCATTATTCTGATATGCTCAGCTGTGTTGTAAGCCTCGTAATGGCTGTTAACTGAAGTTGCCACAGCACTCGCAGCATGTTCTTAAATTGACAATGCTGGGTTTGATGTTGGTTTGGATTTTGATGCTGCTGCAGTGTCGTCCTTGTGTAAATAGATACGTGCTTAAATCAAGTCCGTTTGGTGTGCTGGGGATGTCATGAGAACAAACGTGTGCTCCTCTTTAGATATTATGTGCATGTTTTATGTCGTATGAAATGTCCGATGTGCTTCTGATGCCTTGGTGAACATTTCTTATTGCAACAGACGAAATTATAGAATACGTTTGAGTTTTACTTTTCATAAAGTTACGTGAGCAAAAGAAAAGATGAGCTAAAATGCCTGTTTGGAGCATCTATTATATCACAATTTCGATTTGGTTGAAAGCTACTGTATCAAAGACAGCAGTTGAAACAACCAGGTTTTCGATGTAGCTTTTATATATATATATACACTTTTTGTGTAGAGATTAATATCGAAATATGCACTTGTAACTTCACGGTAATTTGCGTTGCACTGTAATCAACCAACATTGGATAGATGGCGGTTGATGCACAATACTTTGGACATCTTTTCGTACGTACGATTTATGTAACTGGATTGTTGATGGCATGTAAAAGATAAGCAAGAGCCCATGCTTATACCTCGTATTTGTGATAACTCAAAGTTGTATTTATTGCAATCATGTTGATGGTCTGATCATCGAATGCGAGATATTGACTTATCTCCTCGTTAGATCCCAGTTTAGCCCCGTTTTCTGCCTGATTACGAATTTCCTAAATCCTAAATAACGTGTCGCAATTGTAGACAGTGAATTGTTTATGAATGTCAACTGATGTTTGGTGAACTTTTGTCATTTTTTGGTTTTGTTGATATTTTACCAATTGACTTGAATGTATATGATTAACTTATATAGACCTCGCCATATTTAACATGTTAAAGCTCCGGGCGTTTTTCTGTAACAAAGATCAATTGATCCTTCAAAGAGCTTCAATAGATTGTGTGCCATTGTTATTAATCAGTGCAGTAAATTCTGTTGTCGGCGCACGCTTAGCTGCAAATTACGCATTCGAAATTTCACTTAAAATATGTAGTTAATGCTCTTTCAGGCATATCTCGTCGCGATGAACGTGTTTATATCCAAAGGTTTCAGAGTTGGTCAAAAAGATAGTCTGCCACCGGAAATAGTCCCCGTCTTGAAATTGGAATTTCATCTTCCGTTTTCAGTAAGTTTGTCAGGTCCGTCGCTGCGGGGACATGGGGATAATATCCGTTGTAAAAATGCAAACCTCCACTCCCACGATAAAAAACAAGGTTTAGACACTGCAACAAAGTTGATCAGTTGCTTGCTCGTACAAAGTTGATAGCTCGTATCTGATTCCTCAGCTCCCGGACGGAAAGCTCCGCGAGACCAAGTTTGCTACGACGAATCTGACCGTGTGTACACGGTTGCGTCGAAATCAATGCGTCCGGTGCGGCGTCGGATCCACACTTGACGTGTAGTTGAAAGTGTCAGTAACGAAGCGGGTGCCGGTGTCCGATAGGTAACATTTATCCATAGGCTAAAAAGCTAGGAAAGAAATGCGGTATAGTTTGGACGGTCAAGTGCTACATTTCTCCGTTGGAGGTGCTGACCCATCCGATATTGGAAGTTGACGTTCATTGTGCGAAAAAAGTTCTGAGCAACAATGTCTCGATGTGCCCTGGCCCCTGGCCATGCTTTGGCTTAAATGGATGATTTCTGCATAAGCAAAACTGATTGTAACTCGGCCAAGGTGGTCTCACAGCAAGATAGATAGTGTTGTGTAGCACAGTTTATTATTTTTTTGAGGATCGTATGTAAAACCATAGTCCTACGAGGCAAAGAGTTTTTAGTGGCGGACGCAGGTCTGGCCGTGTAAAACTTGCAAAAATAGAGAAGAGGCTGTTGGTTAATTTTTAGACAGTGGCTTGACGAGGCTAGGTGCTGCACGGGGTTGACCATAAAAATGCTGCTCTTCCCACCCCTCAAATTTGCTGCAAGAATTAAGAATGAATGAAGGTCATGTTTCGTGCTTATTCAAGATATGAGGATTAAAGCATCTTGAACATCACAATCAAGCAGGGTCCCGACATGGGGAAGTGCCGCCTTCCACCACCAGCTATTCATTCTTTTCACCAAAAGTGCCGCCCCGGGGCATTGCCCCCCCCCTTGGGGCCCTGCAATCAAGCACTCACTAACTTGTTTTTTTGCTTGTCGCCACCATTCTCATCATTGCTCTTCCAATTTTTCTGCTTTTGTTACGTCTTCGTTGTGCGCTCGCACCGTGATTGAGACGTAACATGTGTTAAATTCAAAACTCACACCATTAACCGTCAAACTCCGTTTGCTACAAGTCGGAATAACAACCGACACACTACAATACAATGAGTACGGTCCGGTGCGGTTTTAAATAGTCGAATAACCGCGTGCAAGTGCTTAACACCACGCTCTTCAGAAAACTGGCAACAAAATCAAAGAAGCCGTTAAAGCAAAATGACGTAAGGCAATCATCGCAAGCGTGGAAATGCGGATTGACCAATGAAAGCAAACGATCTTTCAGCAGGCAACACAAGAATTTGCGATGTAACAGCTTTCTTTACATATGCATATATGCACCCGGCAAATCTCGTCAGATTTTCTTCCTTGTTCCTTTTAGTCTCCAGTAAGCCACACCACTTGGTTTTAATCGTTTTGTCATTCCAGTGGATCAATCAAAAAAGCTGTGATGGCAGCATACCTACTTTACAGACCAGATGTAAACATTTATGTGCAGTAAACCTCGGTTAATCCGGATTCGATTTGACCGACGAGTTTATCTGGTTTAGGCGAAGATCCGGATTAACTGAAGATGCTTGTTTTTAGTCATCTGAGTGCAGAGATCTCGGTGAAAACCACTTAAATTGAACACATTTACGACCCAACAGCAGACTTTAGGTTGGGTTTGCGATGATGAAGTATACTGTGTTTGTAGTCCGAAATAATTTTCCGCAAATGCACTTAACCAGCTCGGAGTTGACAATTAAAAATTGGAACTATCTTGTTGAAAGAATTAGGCTTTAAACATGGTCATTCACTGTAATTAACGGCGATTATAAAGTGTCGTGATGAACTGTAAGCAACTCTTGCAAGAAACGAGAATCGCATCTTCTGTGTTGTTATGACAACACTGTTGCAGAAGAAGCAAATCTGAGACCGCGGTCAAACTGCATCGCTTACATGATTATTCATCATCGCCAACTCATAAACTTTGCTCAAAATCTCGCACACCGGGCTTGTTATTGGCCGAATGCGCATGCTTAATACTTTCTGGTATTAACTACTCCCCAGTTTTAATCTCCTGCAAGGCAGATGTTTGGATTACTAACCTACCATAAATTTTGTATCGCACGCATCAGCTACAAATATCGACAAATCTAGAATAAGCTCTCAGTCCCGTCGCCACGGGGGGCTTTGGTAGGCTTAGCCCCCCCAAACTAAAACATGAAACATTATAAATCAGTGGAATTTTTTTAAATTTGAATGTCAAGCACCCCTATTGACGACTTCCTGGCGACGGTTCTGTAAGGTCTGCGTGGACGGAGCATGGCATCTGTGTTTCACTAAATAGAATACTCTGTCGGGAGTAGTTTTGCAGTTATTGTTAAACACGACTAACTCCACCTTACTATTTGAACAGTAAGCTGCGTAATGTTAAAACTTTAGTTATAAGCATGAAGGATGTCGGAGTTTATTCAATACAAAATACGACAAGATTTGTCTGGGTTACTCATAAACTTTGCGCAAAACAATCCCTGCATCGAATACACCGATAAAGTGCAAGTCGCAGTTTTGTACGCCCACAACTACTGTAGGGCAGTGTTGCCAACTCTTTTTGCAACGAATATACCAAATCTCGTCTGAAAATATACCAAATTTATGCCTGTAACAAAAACTAACAATTTAATGCTATTTTTTCAATGCCTTTTTATGGTTTCTCGTAGATGATTGACAGTTGCTGTTGAGTAGTGCCATCATAGTGTAGCAGTCACGCTAGCGTGACCGCTACGTGTGAGCAAAGACGGTTAAAGCAAGAAGGGAAAAACCAGGCAAGCGACACTTATAAGTGACTCCCATGCACATGGAAGTAAGAGCATTCTACGAAATAACAACATGAGTAGCAAAAAGAAATAACAATACGAAATAACAACATGAGTAGCAAAAACTCATGTTGTGATTTCGTAGCTACTCATGTTGCTGTTGTTGTTATTTCGTAGCTACTCATGTGTTGTTATTTCGTAGCTACTCATGTTGTTGTTATTTCGTAGCTACTCATGTTGTTATTTCGTAGCTACTTATGTTGCTACGAAATAACAACATGAGTAGCAAAAAAAATTTCCATGCACATGGAAGTAAGAGCTACGAAATAACAACATGAGTAGCAAAAAGAACAGCATTTTTCGTAAGAGTATTCTTTGGCCGATTCATCTGGCGCGGAGTTAACATCGATGACAAAAATCTACCAAATTTTTCATATATACCAAATCAAAAATTTATATACCAAGTACTTTGAAAATGGTATATATATATACACCAGTTGGCAACACTGCTGTAGGCTTCCAAGAAACTTGACGTTGAGCACTGCAAACAATGAGTGCTGAGGCCTTGTGTTCAAACGTGTTTATTACATCAAAAACAAATAAAAACGAGCAGGCAATATAATTCCCGGTCAAAGAGGAAAGTGGGGGTAATCTGCCCTGCTTCTCTATTTTTTCTGCAGACCGCGACGATATCCTTGTAACGCAATTTCAGAAGCAGTTTGGAAAAGATAACTTAAAACGTCTGAAGAGAAAACGGATCGGCGGAAAAGCAACGGTGTTCTAGTGCTCGATCCATTAATATTTCAGGAGGTTTAAACTTAGTTTGGGGTTTTTAAGTCCCCAAAAACTCCCCGTGGTGATATATTCGGTGACAAACTCACTCAAGCATCTGGCAACCTTGGTTCTTGGGGTTATGCTTGACATTATGCAACAGATTTCAAGTGGTCTTCCGAGCTGATTTAGCTCAATTTTGGGGAGACCATTATAGGGGTGTTTGGCGGGTTTTCTCCACCACTTAAAATGTCTGGCATTGGACATTTATGGTTCTGTGGTTCAGTGACGGATTAAGGGAGCGCGGGGACCTAGACCATCTTAGTTTTTTGGGCCCCACGTAGGTGTGACCTATTTTTTTCGAACATGGAGGTGCGAAACTTGCTTCTTGCCCCGGGCGCCATCTAACCTCGTTACGCCCTTAGAAAACCTGGTTTAATGCATACTCAGTGCCGTAGCAGGTCAACTCTGGACCCCCCCAAAATGCTTACAGGGGCCCCCTAGTGATGATTTCTAAAAAAAGTTTTCGACGTTATGCTACATCTCCAGGCCGAATGGCATTCAAAACAAAATATCCTAATTTCAGACACAATTTTGGCAGAACCAGGCCCGTAGCCAGGTTTTAAGGTTTAGGGGGGGGAAATGTATTTTATGGGCGCAAGATTTTTGTTATCATATGTTTAAAACATATTTTTCTGAGCACAACAAAATTTGAGGGGCACGAAAATATTTGTGGTTGAACTGCCCCCGAATTCCCCCCGTGTTAGCAAGCCTGGGCAGAAACATCGCCAAAAAATTTTCAATTGGAAAATTTCATGTTTGGGCCTAGACATTCTGAAAATTTATATTTAATTCACAACATAACAGCATTTGCAGATTGTGCAAATTATAAATATTTTGCCACAAATACCCATAATACGTTCGTAGTTTCCTACTAAAAATTTTTGAACGAACTTAGCAAAAGGAATTGGGTCGTAAAATTATTGTCATTTAATTGACGGCGATTATTTAGAGATGTAATGAAATGCAAATGTTAGAAATTTGCAGGAAATCAGAATCAATTCAATCATTCAGTTATGAAAACACTGTTAACGAAGGAGCAAACGAGGCCGATCAAAGCATGTGCGCCGCGATGAACGTTTTCTTTCATTAGTGCAACTGTGCAAGTTGATAAACTTTACTATGAGCTTAAGTGAAACACGCTTATAAAGCATGCGCATTGGGCTTTTTAATGGCCGAAATACGAATGCATAAACCTTGTTGATGTCTGGACTTGTTAATCTCCTGGTGCATGGCACATGTTCAGATTAATAACATTTTGTGTCTCAAATCGCCTATAACTGTTCACAAATATAGACCAAGGCCTATGCGGACACAACAGTTAACGTCCGCAATCCACTAACTGCACCAATCTGCTTTGGGATAAATTAGCAATGATTGCTAAATATACTCTTCTAACTACACCATTAACTTCATTTGGTTATCTGAACAGCAGGTTGTGCAAATTTTAAACTTTGGTCATAAGCGCCAAAGGCAACTTGCTGCTATGCAGTAGAAAATGAGAGAAGACTACCTGGACTAGACATATTACCAGGGCCCCGACAAGGGGGCGGGGGGAGCAATGTCCGGGGCGGCACTTTTGGTGAAAAGAAGGAATAGCAAATGGTCTTTCACGAATGAACCTGAAGTTGGATTTAGGTTTAGGTTTCAGATTTTGGTTAAGGTTTGACCTACCATACGTCCCGGTTCAAACGTCTGTCCCGGTGTTCCGTCCCGGTTAGCAAAATGTCCCAGAATTTCACTTCAGTGAAATTTTCAAAATTAACTCCAGCCTGATGATACATTGTTATGAAATAATTCCGTCCTGAAAGGCTTGACTTTGCTTTAACCCGTGGCTTGTGGGGCGGCATTTTTCGACTCGCTCCGGGGCGGCACTTTCCCATGTCGGGCCCCTGCATATTACACTTTTTTACAACAATCACTACATAAAAAAGGGGATCAAGAGGAAGTTCTGGAGGCAGGCGTGCAACCAGGGGGGGGATTTGCCCCCCCCCCNAAATTTTCAAAATATTGCATGGCAATTTCGACATTTGTGGAAACTTTCAAAGGATAAAGAAAAAATTTTACATTCGAAGCATTTTTAAGAAATCTTATTGGAATTTTTCTTTGTCCTACTGGTAAATTATCTCCTTACAAGATTTATCTTGAGACAGATT
>JGI24159J19872_10011509_pt1 | contig 11590 bp, 8 predicted proteins | sample Ectturendosymbi4_FD_19872 | JGI IMG/M metagenome (IMG submission 19872) | reverse complement strand
GTTAACACGTGTGGGAATTCAAACAAATTAAGGATCTTTATATGAGAATTGTTGCACCTCGCAATTTGTTTATCGAATTTATACACGAGGTGCGAAGCGCGGCCCGACTCCCCATTGAGAGAACGCAGAAAGTCTTTAAAGCTTATTAAAGATTTCAAAGGTGCTAGATTAAATGCAGGAGTCTAGATAGAGTAGAGGAATTAAGGAGTTCATTTTAGTAAACAACCATAACGTCATAAAGTTTATTTTACTGCAAATAAAAGCACTATGTATACGAGTTACAATGATAAAGTATACGAGTTTCTATGTTAGAGTTTTCGCCTATTTGCATAATTTGTCAGTTCGCCTAAATCGTCACTTTTTTCTAATCCCCGTGAGGTGACGAACTAGGCAAATTCTACTATATTTCGAGATTGATTGACTACGATTAAAACTGTTTTCTAACACTCCCAGTTTTTTTAATAGTTGCATTTTAGTTTGGCCGGTTTTGAATGTAATTGGCCGTTGGTGGTGATGTCCGCTTCTGTGACACCTCAATCAAAACAATGCTTTACTTGCAAAAGAATAGATAAAGCAGTTGGTTAAAAATATTCTATCTGTAACGGTGTAGTTATATACCTTGTGTAAATCTCAATTAGTAAATAGCCGAAAATGGTTAGGTTGTGCACCACCCAAGATGGTAAAGAAGATCAAACCTAAGATATGAACAAATAATACTCCTGACCTTTCCAAGCTTGGGCTCGGTTTTACTGGATGGGTACAAAGAATGCCTTCACTAACAGCTCTGCAAGTGCCTTGCCGCTATTGCATCATTCATCACGTAGTTGGCCACATGGCCCACGGCGCAGAGTAGGTGGAGATTGGCGCCGCAGTCCACTCGTGCCACTCCAAAGCTAGCATACAAAGCGATTGTAGTGAAACCTTCTTGCTGCGTGCGAGCGTTTAAAACGCAAAAAAGCAAGTGGAAAGGTGAAAGCAACACAAGTGGCCACAAGCACCATCATGAATGGGAAACATGGAGTATGAGCAAATATCCGGGGTTTCGTTGCTCTACTCCAGCTACTACGTTGAACGACCTTACACCCACCTCCATTCATAGTTAAAATGCCATGGAGAGAAATCTCTGCTGCTATTTTTACGCTCCTTGTATTACAGTGTTTGCATCCTGCTGGCTGTCGTGCAAAAACGTCCGTGCAACTATTGTACAAGCAGCAAAAGATGATAATTTTGTTTATAATCACATATTATTTTTTGAGCTGAAAAATAAGTTGCAGCATCTTCACTAGTTAATCGAATCTGTTGAGTTGTTAATCCTTTCTTTCAACCCCCACCAACGTCCATGAACATCACTGACACGCGCAATATTAGCGATTGTATTGCCTGGATGACTGCGTTGGTTTCAATATTGCTCGCAATTTTTGCTCCGGAAGTAGAAATAAATCTTGCGAATAATACTTTCACTTTTCAAAAAGTTGTTCATTTCAGAGACCAAAGAAGTTTTGCTGTCATTTTTTTGTTGTTCGTTAACATAAAACACTTGGTGATTTCCAAGCAAAGGTCCACAGGCTTGTCCAACGACACCAATCATACGTGTGTAGATAGATGACGCTAGTGAAACGCCCGACACAAGTTCTCGTCAATGAATTTCCACTTTGGTTAAACTTTCGTATCAAGTATTGATATATATCTTTCGGATTTTTCCAGAAACTATGAGTTACGCCGAGAGATTGAAGAAGAAGAAGCGAGAATAGAGGAAGAGCGAAGACTCCAGCAAGAGGAGGAAGAAGAAAATGTCAGAAGGTATTCTTTTCATTAAAATTTATGTCGCTGCTTATTTATCTGCCACATGAATACTTCCAAGAGATTGTCGCATGCTTACCAATTTTCTGTAATATCATGGGCTTTTATACAGTGCTATGATTTGATGGCATCATCGCGTGTAATTTGGTGTTGGTAGGATTTTGCTGAATTTTTAGCCTATAACCTTTCTTAACCTGTCGTAAAGATTTTACTTTCCGCTCCAAATATAATACATGTGAAATTAAATGCCAACAAGAAACAATTTTAGTGAAGACCGTGTTGCAAGAAAATATCAAAATAGGACAAGGTTTCGAATTAAATATTTTTAAAATCGCTCTCTTTGTTTTAACATTTCCGAATTCGTTTCTTGTGTCAAAAATCTTGCCGATATGAGAAAACTGCATTATTTTTTTTACAAGCACCTAATAAACTGGGAGAAGATATGTTTTCCGAGCAATAATAAAAGTGTGCCAGTTACATGGAACGAAGCTTGTAAGCACGTGTCTACAAGTAAATTTCACGACAGGAGAGAAGCAAAGGGAGTTTCGTAAATAAAAATTTCATGACAGGAGAGAAGCAAAGAATTTCGTGAATAAAAAAGTTTATTTAAGGTCACTTGAAGACGCTTAGTGTTTCATACGTTTCCTATCCAATGTCTCCTCAACATACTTGTTTGCGATTGTACGCGCTATGCTGATTGATTAAGAATCAAGTATACACCGCAATTGTTTATGAAACTTTGCTTTGATACGAAAATTTCTTCAAAGCACAGACAATGCGTTTGGTATGCGACCAGTCCCGTCGCCACGGGGAGGCCTTTGGGGGCTTATCCCCCCCAAACAAAGCTCCGAGCCCCCCAAATTTAAACATGAAACACTATAAATCAGTTGAGATTTTGCAAATTTTTAGAGTGTCAAGCCCCCCCGAACAAACCCAAAGCCCCCCGCAGAAACGCAAAAAACTTTCTGGAAAACTTTCTGGCTACGGTTCTGTATGCGACTGATCTGATGGAACACAAAGCTGCTTTATTTTCTTGACTACAAAGCTATTTTACTTTGATGTTCTTTACAGTCTTCGTGATTTATTATAGGTTGCTTCCTACCCGATGTTCACTGCCAACAAGCCCTTCCAAATTGTTTCGAATAGATACCGGTCCATCAAAAAAAGCGATGTCAACAGAGAAACGGTTGAAGGTGAGTTAGTGGTTTGCTTGAGCAACAGAACAGCGTTATCGAAGCCCTAGAGGTTATGTGCTGCTGTTGCGATACACTTAAAATTGACGTTTGAATTATCACTGCTAATGATAAAAGTTTTATTTTTTTATCCAGGACTTCTTCAAAATTGTTTGGTGCGTTTAATAAGATACTAGCTGTGAAGTTTGTCGTAAGCAGTGATAATTAATAAGATGTCTTAAACTATAAAACGTTCGTGCGGGCTCCTCCATGTGTAGCTGGAAAGCAGGGAGGTAACAGTCGAAAAAAGCGTGCCTTGCCGCAGTCAGGATGTCAGATGTGTTTTCTGATAACAATTTGAAAAGATGAAAACAAAGTGCCGATCGTTTGGTGCCACAGCTATTCCCCGTCTTGTCTTAATTCGACTTGCATAAGAAAGGTTGACGGTTCTGCTACAAACTTTTAACCGCCACATTTGTGCTGCAGAAACTCCGTGTTGAAATTTGGGAACGACTTGATCAACTAGCAGCAGAAAAGAAAACCTTGAAGTGAGCTTTCAACTTTGATGATATGCGAAAACGTCAAGGCAGTATGCCACGGTTATTTTGAGTGTTGAATTGTTTGAAGTGGATGTAAGAGCATATGGAAATTTAGAGTTTTGATTGTTTCTGATGTTATGTTGGTGCAGAGAGTTTTTCGTCCCAAAACCTGTCTTGCGCAACCTCCAACACTCCCTAAAAGACGCCGAAATCGAAATGCAAAAACTCAGTCAACAAAACGACTTCCTGGCCCAGATACGAACGGTATTTGTCATCTTGTTTGATTTTTCTGCTGATGAACTAGACCTGAGTGCAGAGAGATTTGATCTCCTGTAAATCAGGTCATAACACTGACATTATATGCTTTCGATAAAATTAAGTTTTGGCGAATTTGGTCAATTGAACATTTTTATCATATGACTTTATTGTTAGGCTGCATTCAAATCGATGTTCGTACTTTGTCAAAATTCGGTCAAAATGCACAATATGATCTGCTGCAAATGACTTCAATCTTATTTACGAAACTCTGTTTGCAGGATTGCCAAACCGAACTCGAGCTTCTGTTCATGAGAAACGGCGTCGCCAACGACACTGCGCAGTAAGCATTAAGGGTTAAGATCTTCGTTTTTGTCTGTTACCCCAGAGGCCACCATTATTTCACCTTTGATCGCTGTATCTGTTCCAAAATTGTTGCGAAGATCACATATCACGTGTTTGAATGATAACAAAGGTTATGCTTTTTGCGTTTGTTCAAAGCTGTTTCGAGCAACGATTAATAACAAACAAATTTGAATGTTCAAATATTTTTTCTGTCAAGGTCTAACACCTCTCCAGCAGCCCGCCAGAAATTACATTTAAACATCTGGAGAAGAATTGCCTAAAACTTTATGAATATATTTTTCTGCTGAACAACGTTCGTAGTCGATAGCAGCAATCGACTTTAAAATCTGTGTTCGCAATTTTTTCACCCAGGAATATTTTTGTTCACCGATACAATAACGAAAAAGCCAGTTCTTGCAAAAACACCTACACAATCCAACACAGAGGTTACAATGTAGTGACTTGCAAAGACCATCAAGTACTTCGCATGTATGAGAGTGAACCATGCACTTTAAGGAATTCGAGATAATGAAGCAGGTTGCTATGTCATGGGAACTACGGGGCTAAAGCTCCCTCCTTTTAACAACTTCCTCGTTTGCAAAAACTGGTTCTCAAATTTCAGGAACAGGGATGGCAATTATTTGAAAAAAACAGCCACAGCTTTTGTGGTAAGCATAGTCGTTTATCCAGTTAATTCAGTGGTCGACAACAACCGGGCCGCGGCCCAGTGCCGGTTCGTGAGGAATTTGTTACCAATCCGTGCAAAACCAAGGCGAAATTTCTGAAAAAATTGCAAATTTTTAGATAAACACACAGTGTTTACCTCTCTGTGGAAATCCCACTGTTCGCGTAGTGCTAGGCTTCATGATTCCAAGATTGTTTTCACCAATAAGCTAGTGCAAAAATATAAATTTATTTTTCAATAATGAGAACATTTTTCCGGTCAAAAATACCAAAAAAGCAATAATTTCATCAAGTTTTCTTCAAAAACGCATAAAATCTTTTCTAGAAATTCGTTTTCAATTTTGGAAGCACTTTTGTGACGCTTGAGCAATCACGTTTTTTAGACTGCGAGATATGCCACACGTTATTTTACTGAGAGCCGCAAAATAATGCGAGGCCCAAATTGAAAACCGGTCCGAAGTGCGAAAAACGAGTCGATCCCTGAGTTAATTGATTCATACGTTTGGCGATTACAATATTAGATAATTCCTCGAAATGTTAGAAGTTGTTTGAGTTCAGTCCCTCCTACCAAAATCCTGGCAGCGGATGAAAGATAACAAGCGAACAATTCACAGGCTGGTATTACACGTGATTCTGATCAAGCACAGTGTATCCATTGTCACCAAATTTACCAATTCATACAAACAGGAGTAATAGATTCGCTACTGCACCCACCTGCGCCTCACCAGGTTTCGCGATACCCCTCAGTAAAGCACTAGAAATACCGTTCGCTTCACAGAAACGCGTCGCTGTATTTGGTGAGGGCTCAACAAACCCGTGGTTTTTGTTCTTGCATTGAAAAACATCGCATACGATACAGCGTACTTGATGGACAACGGAAGTCGTCTTTTGTTTCGTGAAGGATGGTTTGGAATGAGATTGCTGTTGAGTCCGACGATAGTAACACTTCGCACTGGAGAAGCGAGTTCTTTCAAAAAATGCTGGGAGACGATTCATCTGATTGAAAGTGTCAAGAGCTGATGAACATCGCCAGCAACTGCCTTACCGATTACTCGGACCCGCTACCACAAACTGCACTTTTAACGCTTCGTTTCGGCAATGTTTGACACCCGTAACCTGTTTATTTTAACAGTAAGTTTTATGTGTGAAGAAAAAAACAGTGATTCTGACGTATGGCATTTGTCTTATTTTTTGCAAAATTTCGTGTTGTAAAGAACCGCATTGACGCTGAAGCAAAAGCTGATTTGTGTTGTCACAAAGCTTTTGTTAAAATGTCCCCACAAGCTTCAGTTATCAGACATTGAAAAAGAAAAGTACGGAACGAGCGCAAACATTTGGCGAGGAGCGATTTTGTTGAATCTGAAGGGCTCTAGGTTGTATTAATGTTGCCAGTCGCTGGTGGAGGCCAGGATTTCTGGTTAACCAAAATTGACACCTTCAAGTGTTCTAAATTTTTTGTTCTTTTTACATGTTTACCGGGTTTCTTTTGTAGTGCTGTGGGTCTCAAAACTACACAACTTACTACATAAACCAATGTGAGGGGACTTACGGTAGGTTTGAATGTTATAAACCGCCAAAGCGATGGTAAGGCGAAAAAATTCCCAAGTCCGACCAAGTGACTCTTACATAGAAAGAGCAGCAGCATCGTAATCGAATTTACTTGGAGCTTCGGCATCACGAAGGACGAGCAAACACTTAATTGAAATACTTTGGAAAGATGAGCGAACATGTTGTGGAACGCTGTCGGAACGAAAACTTAAGCTAAGCAGTACTCAAAGAAATCCTTGATTGGGAAAAGCAGTGAATCTGGCGTTATGGAGACTAACGAGTAAACAGCAGGCGATTTCGTTTTGCATCGGAGTTTTAGAGCTAAGACTTAGTTAATTAATCAACAGTCAAATGACTGCTTTGTGACAAGTTATTAGGGACCTGATAAACGGTACATATTTCCTGGCGTAATTCATGGCAAGACAAAACACTTTTTCCGAAAAGAATTCTGAGACAGGTATGTCCCTTGGTCACGTTGAGGCAGGGGCGTAACAAAGGGGGGCACAATTCCCCGGACGCCGAATCACTGCCGGGCGCAGAAAAGTCCCAACAATGTCACAAGTACTTCTTCAGTACAGTAAATTTACTCCCGAAAGAGCACAGGTTCGAACATGAGGGCGCCGAACTTGCTTCTTGCCCCGGGCGCCACCTAACCTCGTTACGCTCCTGTGTTGGGGTCAGGGAAATCTTTTTATGAAATCTTCACAAGCTATTCTGTAACAACTGATATACTCTTCCCATATTACCTTCTCCCCATTACGCTTTTCTGGTTGCTCGAAATTTCGTGCAGCAGCTGCCAAATCCACAGACGTTTTCATATTCTTTCCTTTAGATTGAGAGCAAGTTATGTGTAGGCCATTTGTGCGCGTTTTGTAATAGAGATAATTACATGTTCTCCATTTGCTACCCTATTACTAAACATTGCTCTTTTATTATCAGTATTGAAAGTTTCTACCTGCTAAAGTAATTTGCCAGTAGCTCTCTTGCAGCTGACAGATCATTCTTAGCTTGCAGCGTATTTAGAATTTGCCCCTACCGAAATTGTCTGTTGACTGCGATCCTGTCAAAAAATTAGTGAATATGCTGAAAGCATCCAAGTACCGTAACCTTTATGATGATGTCCCAGTCCTTAATCAGGGAGGTGAAGTCTTGTGTCTTTGACTACAGTGTCGTGTGTACACAAATGGTGCCAGATTGCCCGAAAGCCACTTGGAACACTTGAGTGGAAGCCTCTTACAGAGATGATAGTATGGCTACATCAGTGCGTGCAATGTGAGAATTATTAATACGCCACACAGTATTGTTGTGTTAGCTACTGTGGGGTAAAATCACTGGTAGCCCTTTTTGTCCGGAGAACCGAATGGTTTAGATGCAGCTGTACAGTAGCTTGCAATCTTGGTGGATAACTGGCTTTATTGTATGAATTAGATAATGCAATTTTGCTCGCATCATGGTGAAGATCTTAAATTTCGCCACATAATCGGATCGATTGAAGGAGTTGCAAGACTTTTGCTCTTGTCAGGTCTAATGGTAATAATTGCATGTATTAGGATTTTTTCATAGGTTCTTCAATGCATTTTTTTTCCTGGAACATACTGCAGCTATGTTGTGATGACGACTCAAAGATAAAAAAACTGAGACATATTGACAACAAAGGTTCGTGAGATTTTGTTAAAGTGAGAGACAGCTTTCCATGTTCGTGAGCAACTGACTAGCCGAATGAAGACATTCAAATTTAACTTGAATTTGATGCAAACTTGCAGGCAAAAATCGTGGTTCAAACTTTTGTGTAGAGGCTTGGAGTCAGTGTGATTAACTTCCGGTGGAAGACAATAGTTGTAACTGCCGGGTCTGATTTATCGCAAAACAAAACTTCTTAAGCAAAGAATCTTTTTCTTGTAAGAGTCGACGTGACATTGTTTGTCACGTCGCTTTTGGTCCAGAAACCTTTATCTTATTCGCCAAGTAACCTGCAAAGTTGGTCGAAAAGTTTGTGCCGAGTCTGATTGCAGTCAAAAATGGTATTCCAATTGGAGAAAATGAATGTGACTTGTGACTCGAGCTGAATGAACACTGCTTTGAAAGACGTGAGTCGAAACAAGTTACCAAAATTTGTACCTCAAATTGACTCCAGTCGAGTCAATTGTTGAGTCACGCAATCAGGTCTTGTGCTTGCTTTATCTGTTTGACCGTTAACTGACCACGTGCTGCAATCAGTGTAGTACTGGTAGATGTCCCATCCAAGCATCATCTTTACGCTGTTGGGGCACTGTTAACATTCGCGATTCCCCGGGCGCCGCTACTGATGTTCTGGTCGTTGATTACTCTTACCCTTTTTCACGTTGCGAACGATGCAATGCAAATGGACCTTCACAAAACGCTTTACCCTTACTACAGTACAAAGAAAATTCCCAATGAAAGTACGTGCTCCGTTTGCATTTTTTAAAATCGTATTCAGGTGGAATTGTATTCGAGTTTGGGAAAAGGCTGTACTTTTTGTCATCCTTATAATTTCAGAGCAATCAACGGCCAGAACATCAGCAGCGGTGAAAAAACACGAAAGTTAGACCTCTCGCAAAACTCTCAAGCATTGAGAAGTAGACCTGTAAGTTGACTAATATCGGACAACTTACTAAAGTTGGAACACCACGCAGATTTAAAAATTGCGCAGATGAATTATAAAAAGTCGCCAGAGCAAATACAGCTTCGCACTTGCTCGCTCAGAATTCAGAATTAAGCCTTATATGTACACTGTATTTCCACAATACTGCGTACATAACAATCCATGCAGTGTGTAAAAAGAAGACTGCATAAGCGTAGTTTGATTAAGCCAGTGTGGTCCAACTATAGACCCGCGAGCTGCTTGTGGCCCGCCACCGCGTTTTCAGTCGCCCGCGGAAGCATTCAGAAAAATTTTTGAAGTTTGTTGAAAAACGTGTGAAGTTACATTTGTCTCTACTGAATTGCTTGCACTGGATAAAGAGCGTTTGCACAAGAACAATGAATAATATTTTTTTGTGTACCATTTACTTTTCTGTGTACCAAAGGGGGACAAAATAGAGCCGGCGGAATCACAGAGTTACAGACACATTTTTGCAACTGCATTGAAGACAGAACCATAGGGTTACAGACATATTGTTAACACTAATGTTAGCTAACACGCAACACTTGTTTCAACACTACTGCGGAGTAGGGCGGCAATTCCTAAACTGGTCGAGTCCAGGTAAACTGCGAATGCATTGTGACATGACACGCCATCAATCAACCAGACACTGCAAAGTTCGATCACTCATCCACAGAGCAAAATGCGATGGTAGTGTTCAAAGAATAGGGACGAATACAAACAATCTGATTGCATCAAAGTATGTAACCATATGTTGTTAGATTCTCTGCATCTTTCGAGAAACAGAAACGTGTTTTTTCTTAACAGGGCCTCAAAGATAGGAATGTTACATTGAACCTGGTGGCTACTAACACTCGCTCTCCAGGGTAGGTTGCATAGAGCTCTGCATCCAAAATTATAGGCCACACGCAATCTCTGCATGCATGACTTCCTGAAATTCCACCATAATTGTGATGCATACATGGGAGTACAAACGGAACGAAACAGTACATTTTTAAGCGCATTTGAACATCGGCAAAAAGAGGCTCGCAGCTTGTTTGCTGCACAATATTGATATCGCAATTGTCTCTAACCATGGTAAAGCCAGTTTAGCAGATTTCCCCAGTTAAAAACAGTTAATTTTAAGTCAGTGTGAATGTAACAGATTTTGATATAATGTGTACCAGAACAACCAGATTTGGTAGATTTTCTTTTCGTAGTAGATATTGTGTGGGATTGTGACATGTGTAAGGCTTGGTTTCAAGAATCAAGTGATTGGAAATTATGGCATGATGGTGCATGCGTATTTTCATGAACTGTGATTTATTGTTTCCGGCATTCACAGGCAGCCTATTTTGTATTAAGCATTTTCAAGCAAAAGTAAACGGTAACATATTTTGTTTTAGCTCTGGCTTCAGGGACAAAACCTTGTATAGGGTGAAAAATGAGTAAGACTGCAAACAGATGGTTTCATGAAGTGGTGGTGGATGTGCAACATAGGAACCATGTTAACCGTCTTGTGTCGTTTTGATTTTGATGCCTAACAGTTGATGTTGCAGCCTGAAAAGTTTGATGTTGAAACGATTGAGCCCAGTGCCGTGGCATCACTGGTGGCAACATTGGTTCCCACCACCATCTGTGTTACGTTGATGTCTAGGCCAGCGCTCTTCAACCGGTGTGCGGTTGCACCGTGCACCCTAGGGCGCATCAAAACACCAGGGTTTTCCGGAAAGCCGCCCAGTCTTTAGTCCGCCCATGGGCTCTAATTTTAAGTGGGCGTTTATATGGTGCTAATATTTAAGTTGAATACCACCAGTATTTGTACCTGTCGCCTTCACGGTACGTCCAACGTTATACCGTACTGAGTTTGAATACTATTTGTATTAGTCACCTTACACCAGTCGTCGGTAAACCTTTTTAATGGCGGCCCAGATCACCTTTTCAATAGCTGTTGAAGGCCCACTACATTTGAAACCACTAGAACAAAACTTCAAATGTGTGGGTTTTGTGTGCATATGTGTAGTTGTTTAGACACAGGCAATATGCAACTGCCGTATAACAGCCCGGGCGGTTATTTGGTTCACGTCTTATTTTCCCTATTTGTCTTTTTTTCCAAGTAACGGCCCAGGGCGGACTTCCGGAAAATCCCGGTATGCGTGGGGTGCACCACTGCGAAAACGTGCGCAAGGGTGCATCACAAACTTGTCACGCTAAACAGACACTTTTTACAAAAACTTTCTTTTAGCAAAAACGAACCATTAACCAGTCAATGACTTTCAGGATTTAACCTTGCCTTTGCACATTCTAAAGAGTGGTGCGTAAGCATCAGACCACGTCAAGCTAATTGTTATAATTAGTTGATTATTTGTGATTCATAAGCAACAGACAATGAGCCATTATCAATTGAATTATATAGCTGAGTTACTGAATAGGCCTGGGTACTTACAGACATGGGCGCAATCAAGTGGAGGACGTGTCAAAAATAGGGTGCATGGGTTTAAGTCAGTGGTTCCCAACCGGGGTGCCGCGGCACCCTGGGGTGCCATTTACAGTGCCCAGGGGTGCCGCGGGCTAACACGTTTTTTTTACCATATCATTAAAAATACATTTTCAAACTGTCATCAAACCTCAAAGCAAATTGCTAT
>JGI24159J19872_10011508_pt1 | contig 11590 bp, 7 predicted proteins | sample Ectturendosymbi4_FD_19872 | JGI IMG/M metagenome (IMG submission 19872) | reverse complement strand
AAAAATAATTTTTCAATGTACCCTGAAAGTCTACTCGGCATATAAGTCAACCCTGATATTTAAACAAAAATTTTAGGGGTCAACAATTCGACTTATACCCCGGAAAATACGGTGGTTAGTTTTGTTGTGCAAATATGGACTATTGTGAGTATACAAGGTACATCCACATACATTGTTAAAGGAATTCTCAATATATTTATTAATAAATATATGTTTTGAATTTTGTATGTATTAGGTAGATCACTTTGACTTGTTTATTTTATAAGCAGATGACATGTTGAAAAAGAGTGAGCACCCCTACCTGAACCCTACAACCTAAACTTTTGCCACACTTTTTATTTATTATCAATCTCAAAGTTATTTGAAGAGTACAAACATGTTGAAAGTAGGATGAAAGAAAATCTTGGATTAAACACAGTATTTTTCATTCAAAATTTATTAAGAACAGTGAAAACTATCAATAAATGCCCAAAACATAAAAATATATTTATGAATCCTAAACTGTTTTCTGAACGATAAGCAAGTATCCAAACAAACCCACAGGTCTGCATAGGTTTTTCATTGGTAATGAACTCACCCATTGCAAGCCACACAGTATGGTTGAAAGATGCTGCTGAAAATAAGACAAGATCCCCATGTTTTTCCCATCTTTTAGGAATGTCACTGACAAGCTCTTCACTGAATTCATATCCTTCGGCAATGCATATATTTTTCAACTCACCGAGAAGAACCTTTGAACAACGAAAAAATTTTTAATGAATTTTAAGTTAAAAACAATGCTATTATTTTATTATAAGACCTAAATATAGCTCAATTAAAACTCCAACAATATTTTTTCATTGGAACAGATGAGAATACTTGCTTACTTTGTAAAGAAATTTCACAATCTTAACAGATTTATTCCTTATTTACCCCCAGTGTAGAGAGTACATACTTGAAGATTTATCTCGCATATTATTTTGACATAAAAAGGCTCCTTCACATAAAAATGTTAAAATTGCCTATGCCATAATCTCATCCAGGTCCTTGTTTTGAATTAAATAAAATAAACTTTTGCTTTTATTTAAATGATTGTTTATTTGATGTAGACTAGAAAATGTTCGCTATTTTGATTCCAAAATAAAACAAAAACCTAATGGCAATAACAGGTCAACTAGGATAACCACAAGGGAAGTGTTGCATCAAAATAGTTATGAAAACAAATCTCACTTAGTTTAATTAGAATGTTTCATCCAGACTTGAGGTTTATTGACACAATAGTAAAGCACAAGGAATTTTTTGAAATGTGCTCAACGCACAGAAGCAAGAAGGTATCAGTAAATATGTGTTGGCAATATGAAAAAAAGTAATTGTTTACCAAGTAGGCTACTGCAAACTCTCATCATATGAAAGTGTTACATCATGAGTAAAAAATGAAGACATGTAAAAAAACATCACACAAGTGCACCCTACGTTTTTATTGCAATGGCTACAACTCTGATACATCAACTATTGATCACCTTTTATCTGTTTGTTCATCATCATGTGGTACTGTATTATTTTTTTATTAGAAATATTTTTTCCGTTCTGCAAATCCAAAATGCTTTTTCTCTTATGTTTATATCAGTTCAGTTGGTTTGTTTTATTTTGACAATGTATCACCATTTTTCTTGGACACTTTTTAGACAGTTTGTTTTAGTAAATGTTATAGTTAGATTTGGGAACTTTCCATTGACAATAATAACGGACAATGCCTTTAGAACCCTTACTTTATTTTTATTTTGTTTTTTTATTTGTCACAGATTCATTCAAGGTCCATATCAAAAAACAATTTGAATAACACAAGAACACAAAAATGGCTAGTCGTAACGCATTATAGAATAGGTGTTAGTTGGTAAACACAGTCAATACTGAGAGAGGAACAAAACAATTTAACAACACCCCAACTACAACTACATTCACTCATTGTCATACAAGGATCAGGCAGTGGGAGAGAAATGAAGCCATTTTAACATCAGGTTTTGAGGTAAACAGTTAACAGCAAAAAAAATTAAATAAATCAGATGGGGATGCTCAGTGGAGCACAAAAGCATATAAGTTGTCTTGATCGAAGTTTCAAATGTTTTGCGAGGCATTTAGCCTGAGGCTGACAGCCATTTGTTTTCACTGAATTTAAAGTAAGATTTTACACTTGGTGGTTTACTGATTATATATCTATATATATTATAGGGGCGCATCCAAGGGGTCTGTTTGACTGTCATGACAGGCCCTTTTGTACCGCAGGTATTCAACATTAACGCCGATCAAATATGAAATGCTGTCACTGCAGGTCTCTAATGTGGGTGGTTTGGAAAAGGCAACAGCCTACATTTCCCTTCTAACGTTGCATTGTACTATTACGAAACAACAACGTCCCTACCTTCTCTAAATGAAGCCTGTGCAATGACATGAAACAATTCATGTTTTTGAACACTTTAAATTGATATTGCATCGAACGCATGTGTTTTGCAATCTCCTTTGGCAGTGCCAGCTCCAATGCAAGCAGAGCTGTCACAAGCTCGTACGCTGCCACGCACACGCAGAGCTGTTTTGTAATATGTCGCTTCATGGCGAGAGTACACTGTCCAATCACAATTGTTTTGCAGTTTCGGCATAAATTTTTTCTGCTGTTTACACCTACTAGGTTACCACTAAATCAAATAAGTTTAGGCCTTCCTCAGCATCACACCAAGTAATGCAGGTTCATTTCAACTGAAGCCATATTTTTACAAGGAATTTCTCATAATGAAAGGCGCGACAGCTAGCCTAAGAAATTGTGGTTGCATTATCTGAACAAAATATCAGTCAAGCATTGTATTTCCAATACAGCCTTTTCAGAATTGAGCAGTTGACGATGTTGTTTGCTGCCTAAGAAGTCTTATATTGATTTCGAGTAAGTTACTTTTACATTACCATGTAAAATCATCAGAGCAATTGTAACTCAATCGTTCTTCTCTGTAGTCATTTCGCCAGTATATTTATAATAATACCATCATCTTGATAGACAGCGCTCAACACACGCAGTTCTGCAGCTGATGTCAGCTTCGATTTTATAAGTGTATGTATGTATGGATAAATAGCAGCTCTCATTGCTGTTTAGCTGACATTGCTGAATGTTCGACAAGCTATGTGTCTTTTCAGCACCATGTTCATAGGAACTAACAGCGATTGTGATGTAATAAATGTGCTATGGCCAAAGGCAATGATAACTTGGAAATCTTTCCTTGTATGTTTTGACAATGAGATCAATACCACAATCTATGCTAAATAGATAGCACAAGTTTGATTGGATTTTAGGTATAGCTCGACCGATAAAGCTTTTTTGGGCCGATACTGATGTTTTTATTTTTCATTGCCGATAACCGATGCCGGATATTGTGCAACACTCAAATGCTGCAGCCACAATGCTGCGTCACCCTGAGTCACCTAAAGAGAGAGTCAAACCGATGACAAAATAAGAGTTTTCCCCACTCGACTAGGTAGTCCCTACTATTGCTGCTACGAATTCAACGTTATAGTTGGCGAATCACCATGCCACATAAACCACTGTTGGAAGACAATACTTCAGTTTAATGAAGAAACGTATAACATGGAATTCTGTGCAAACCTGGGTCACTAAGATGGTCAAACATCACGGCCTTGTTCGCAGGCAGCCATCTGCTTACTGCACAAAACCTGAGAGTGAATGTTATGTCAAAGACCGTTTATTGGAACGATTGCGAAGTGGCCTGAATATTTCGCACTACTTGATGCAGTTGGAGAGCTGCGCATCTTAACACTTTGAGAGCCGGCATACGATATATTCGTACTTTGATTTCGGCCTAATAAACAGCAGTTTTCGGTTCCCTTACCAACGCCCTAACTCCTCCACCAATTGTGCTAGAGAGCTGTTCAAGGGCTTAAAAGGATCGGCCAGTCTAGTAGACGGCACTCGAAAAAAATTTTTTGGTTGGGGGTGCGGATTTTTTGTGACTGACGTCATAAGTGAAGCAGTTTTGGTGTCATTTTGGCTCATGTTGCCTGGCCTAAGGCCCAACCGCTAGGCCAAAGTGTTTCACTGAAGTTTCCATCGGAAACTAGGCTCGAGTCCGAGTCTTTTGAGCCTTTGATCAACTTTCTAGCGTTTCTGGTTCAAAAGTTATGATCTAAAATAAACAATTTATTTAATTATCTAATTAGTCAAATATTTTTACTAACTTACATCACAACTTTTGAACCCGAAACCCCAGCAGGTCATCCAAAGTATCAAAAGACTCGGATTGTACCCTAGTTTCCAGTAAAAACTTCAGCAAAATACTACCACCTAACGGTTAGCGCTCAGGGCCAGGCAAAGTGGGCCAAGGTGGCCTAAAAGTCTTCCACTTATGACGTCACTCACAAAAAACCTGCACCCCCCAAGTAAAAAAATTTTTTTAGATTGCAGACTAGTAGATTTGCCGTGTCTTTTGACGCTTCGACTAGGTCCGTAACCCGTACAGGAGCAGAGATATTCCCGCGCAAAGCCACGTGCATTTAGGCGTTTTTTTCCGAAAATCTCCGAAAGTAGCCAGACGCCAAAGAGTTAAGGAACAGTACAGAGAATTTGCATTAATTAATCACAGACGAAGTTAGCAATTTGGGTTTACTGAACTCTTTGCGCAGAAAACTAGAGCAAATACTGCCGATATACTATGTATATTGTCGGAATTTTGCCAATAAGATACATTGGCAACATCGTAAAATTCATCAGTCGATTTCTAGTCTTAACAGAAAGTGTGGTTTTATGCTGAAAAGTGATATCAAAAGCTGCTCTTCTGTGACAGATCCTTCTTTTCCAGGCTAGATGCGCCACTGATATATTATATTCACTTTTTACATGTTTAACTTGCACACATCAACTGCATGTTGGGAGTGATAAAGGAATCACAAGAAAATACAGAAATCAGGAGGAACAACGAAGCACACAGAAGGTTTTGGTTGCTAACAAAGGCAATACTGATAAGACAAATACATCAATACATGCACCAACACCTACAGCAATTGGTTGCCATCATACAGGAGCGTTAAACAATGGAGGAAAAATGAAGATTTGTAAAATGCGTAAGACATTTGAAATATTCAGACAAAAAAATTAGATGAAGATGTGCAACATTACAAAAACCCATACAAATTGTTTTTAAACAATGCATCAAAGGTCCTGAAAAAATGGTTAACTTGGTATGGATAAACACATTTCTACGTATGTAATGCATAATTTGGTTAGGCATTGTTTTAGGACATTCATAAGTGCTTCATACAAGCCTGGGTGTACTTGTTCCACAATTGGCAAGCACACATTGGCATGCAATACGCACGAAATAAAGTGTTTTTTACTGCAGGTGAGCATTGAGTGAATGTGCCTCTGAGCTTGATTACCGCACTTTGACTGTACAGTGATTTCACTTGTCTCTGTCTCATTTCCAGCAGAACACCATTTGAAAGGCACAGTTTGAGTTTACATTACCGCTGCTATCAAAACTGACTCTAGTAGACATTATACAACATGTTCAAAAACTTATTTTATATAATATACATGTAAGAAACGTAACTTTGTTAGTATGCCGACTGCGTACACCTGGATGATCGTGAACAGTGAACAAACACATGACATTCTTACCTTGTACATTGTTGCATCAAACAAACACACTTTTGCACGTTTCCCTTATATCGTACTTACTGTAAACAAGAAAGTACTATATTTACTATATTCTACACGTTAGTTATGAGACAACGTTGGACTTGTGATGTTGTAATAGATAGCGTATGTTGATTTGGCAACAGCCTACAGCCTGCGGCAAGACACTATATACACTGCCACTAGTGTTGCCACTCTGTTATGAAGAAAAATCCCAGAGAACCTTGAAACAAAACAGAAAATAATAAAAAACCCCAGGCATACAAAATGTTAAAAATAGTCAAAACCAAACTTGAAATGTATGCTACTGGTACTTCACTACTTGCACATAAAAACGAAGGTAATATGCATTAGGCTATTAGCATCAAATTTTTACCACGTTCAAGTCTATTTTTAAACATACTGACAATTTACAAGTAGGCTAGCAACAAATCAAATGTATGAAGTAACATGAAGAAAAAATTGGTAGTGTCTATTTTACCTGCGATATTCTGGCGGCAACAGATCGGCTGGAGCTATTGTGCCGCCAGTTACAGATGCGGTCTCGTGGCATGGCACAATATCAACAAAAAGGTCACTTTGTCAGGAAAACGCCGTTCTGCTCGTGGTGTAATGGTTATGTGTTATGGCTAGTATGCCAATGGTTTTCAGTTCGACTCCCACCTTGCCGACAATTGTTTTGTTTTTTTCTTTGCTTTTTTCAGGCTCCACATAGGTGTTACATTTAATTTAGGGGTTAGTGTTGTTAGGTTAAGGTTAGGATTAGGTTAGTGTTAGCATAGTGTTAGGTTAGGGTTAGTGTTAGCTTAGCATTAGGTTAGCTTAGTGTTAGGTTAAGGTTAGGTTAGCATTAGCTTAGGGTTAGGTTACTGTTAGCTTAGCATAGGTTAGCTTAGCGTTAGGGTTACGGTTAGTGTTAGGTTGTAGGTTTATCTTTTAGTTACATTTACTTCGTTCCTACGAAGCCTTTTGCTGCTGCCATCTTGGCAGAAAATAAGACACTATCTAAAAGTCAGTTAGATCTTTTCTAAAAAACGTTTAATGTTTTATTTTACTTTCACTTAAATGCACAAATGAAACATCACATGTATGTACATGATAGTGATACATTCAAGGTCTTACAATTTTCTTTTTACCCTAATCATAGAATTCATTGCAATATTTGACTACTAATTTAAAATTCAAAATGTTACATTCATACCTATCACAATGCGCCTGTCAAACAGTGAAAAGATTCTCAATGACAGCATCTTCATTCATAACAAAAAATGCATTCCAAAACCATGCGCAAACAGACCTTGACAAATCAGCGATAGATCAGAGTGCTGACCTATGCCTAGTCAGCGCTTAATCTGTAGAACATTAGGCTTCAAACAATTTGGTAATTGGTTAGGCCTCGCCCTACTCAACTGTGCTGGCTCTAACTCTGCACTTACGCATGTGAAACTACTGTATTCTTGAATGGAAAATACAGTAATGCAACATTAAATACATTTCTAAAATTTGACCAAAGTAAAAAAAAACAGATAAAACAGAAAAACCCCAGATCTAGTGAAAAAAAACAGCAGTGGAAACACTGACTGCCACTGCCGACCAGGGATGCCACTCTATATTAACAAGTTTCCCCTACAATCACTCAATCAGAATGAAAAATCCCTATGTTTCCCTACACAGACAATCTTGAATCTCATCTGAAACAAAAATTACAATCATCTTTAGCTAAAACAGCTGACCTTGGTCGTGTGATGTAGCACAATACAAATTACATTTGTGCAAGATCAAAATTACATGTGTAAAACAAGCATCAATACAGAAAATACCATTGCATAACCACATGTCAAAATTTTTCAAAAAATTGTCTCAATGTCTTCAATTCTACAATATCGCATGTCATTGCAATTCTGCAATATCACATGTAATACAGGAGGGTAATACCCCAACACGAATCTGATGGTGATGGTTAATGTGCTCACTTTTCAAAAGCATGCGGAAAGTCGGTACCACTCGCCGACAAATTAAGAAATACCTGAAAATGGCCAAAAAGTGTGTGTGTGTAACTTCATTAAGTTACTTTGCATTTCATTTACATAATTTTGAATTTTTATGCATTGATTATAGTTTAATAACTAAACTTCCGCTTCCGCGCTGGTAGGTCGAGAGTTCGATTCATTGTCACCTCTGCTAAACAAGTGAGGGATTACGAGCAAAAATGCACATGGATTTGGTTTCAAATCCGGCGGATTTTCAGCTTTGTGATGGATTAGGATTGGATTTGATAATATTGTTTTGAACTTCATCACAACTTTGTGGCAACCAGAAGATGGCGCCACATGTAAATAAATGGTCACCGCTAGATGGCGCCCATGAATAACAAGTCACTGTGATGGTCACCACAAGCGAATTATCGTAGTTCACTTATCCCTATATAATGATAGTGCAACCTAGTAATAGTAGAGTGAACTCAGTGACGGAGCGCTATTGCTGCTGGTTGCTTTCCTGTTACTTAATGCCCCAAACTGCCATCTTTCTCTTGTGCTTGCCTCAGTTGTTCAAGGCGATGCAGTCAACTGCAACAACTTTCAGTTCTGTTTCGGAGTTGTATATTACTGCATTTAATCTGTAAGCTTGCTTCAGTGGAATTTTTCACATTCCCTGAAATTGTACATCTTGTTTGTATTAATTGCCATTTGAATCATATACTATCCACTACCAGCCCTTGGTCTAGTGGTAAGTGCGCCCACTTCTGTGCTGGTAGGTCGAGAGTTCGACTCTCAGCCGGGTCTTACCAAGACCTTGTAAATTGGTACTGTAGCCTTCTTACCAGTCGTACAGTGTGTGGAAGAGCTGCAGTGAACACACCCAGAACACAAAAACATATCAAATGAAATGAAACCAGAAATTGTACAAACTCAGTTGTGGCGCTACAAGACCATTGTAGTTATAAAGCGCCAACAACAAACCACCATATCAAAAAAAAGTTCTATCCAGTGATGCAAGGTACAGTCCTGCTGTCTTATGAATCATGTCATCGGAGTTCATGAATTTGTGTGATTTTCATTGATTCCATCCCTTTTCTTGATCCATGGTCGGTAATATTTTAAATATGTGTAGCACAGTGCTGATGGTTCGCTTGTGCTGTATTGTGTACCTGGTGATGGTTATTAATTTGTCCTTTTTGCTGTCTTACACTTTATAACTGAGCTATTCATTGCATTTGGTGTTAAATAGTAGTGCTTGCCTTGAAGTCTTCAAAATATTCAATATTATAGTGCTATGAGCCGAAGATAGAGCAAAAGTTAACTCAAGTTGCTTAGTTTCCAATGTATTTTTTGGAATTGTGTTTTTTTGCCTCATGAGGAAAAAACTGCTTTGGATTGACTGATTGATTTATTGTTTCTTATGACTCAGCTAATAAACAGAAACAATTCAAAGGGCCATCACGCGATAAGGTGATCGATTGTTAGTGAAAATTAGAACAAATAATACAACGGCAAAATAATCGATCAATGTATTTTGCCGTTGGTAGAAGTCAGAACTATATTGCCTTTATCAGAACATGATTGATAGAATTTTGGATTTAAACAAGATTTGGATCTTGAAACTCTCAGTTCATCGGATTTGGTTTGAATTTTGAAATGAACTTGTCAGATTGGACTTGGATTTGAAAAACCTAAATTCGTTCATCTCATTATTAACGAGACGAAAGCCAATGACACTTTGAAATTCCTTTGTGGATATTTTTGAGACCTTGGAAGTTTTTCCAGCCGGAGGTTCGTGTCTGGGGCCCGATGAAAGAATTAGAAGATCTCTGAGAGAGTAGTTGAGACAACAGGCAAGCAACATGAACTACTGCCGAGCAGACGAGCAGCACCTCATGGACGCCCCTGCTTAATTTAATTTTGATTGTTATCTTGATTGTCAAAATCAATACAACGCCAGAAAATGCCAGGGATACATCACAGGTAGCGTATCTAGGCAGAATGGTGCCCATAGAAAAGTTAAATGTGCGCTCTTTTTGATAATTTCAATTTCAGATATAGGCACGATTGTTACGAAACATAAACTATGAAGAAAATAAATGGTTCAAAAGAAAAAATGGATGTTTAGTTGTGCTTTACGCAAATAAAATAATAAATTATCCATAAGTACCGTAGTATAGGCTACTTCTATGCTCATTTATTTTTAGTGAAAAGAATATCAAAACATTCAAACAATCACGTTATCATAGCTCATACATAGTATTGGCTGACCAAATCGTAAATCTTACACAAAAATCACACAACGTATTGCAACTGCAAATGACAATTTCTTTTAAAACGAAACACACTTTGTTATAGCGTGAAAAGGACGAGTATCATCTAGAAACGCCAAACAAGTGTTCTTGTTCTGTCACAATGTCTTGAGTGTCGTGTTGTGTCACAAAACCATAGTTCTGTCTCCAGTGCCGTAACAGCGCAACTCTGTTCCCCCCAAATACTTACAGGAGCCCCCCAATGGTAATTTATGAAAAACGTTTTCGACATTATATGACATCTCGAGACTGAATGGCCTTCAAAACAAAATATCCTAATTGCAGACACAATTTTGGCAGAACCAGATTCGTAGCCAGGTTGTAAGGTTGGGGGGGAATATAATTTTAGGGGTGAAAGTTTTTTGTGTTCATCATACTTTGAAAGCAATTTTTTCTGAGCACAACAAAATTTGGAGAGGCACAAAAAATTTGGGGGTAATTGCCCCGAATCCCCCCGTGTCTGCGATCCTGGGCAGAACAGACGCCAGAAAGCCTTCCATTGGGGGCCTCCATGTTTGTGCAGGGGGCTAGCTAGACATTCTAAAAATTTGTATTTAATTCACAACATGAACAGTATATTTGCAGATTGTACAAATTCATTATAAATATTTTCTCGCAAATACCCATAATAGGGTCGTAGTTTCCAACTAAATTTTTTTGAGCGAGCATAAAAGGAATTGTGTCGTACGTAAATCATTGTCATTTAATTGACGGCGATCATTTACAAATGTCCTAATTAAATGCAAATGTAAAAAAATTGCAGATAAATCAGAATCAATCCTATCATTCAATTTTGAAAACACTGTTACTGAAAAAACAAGCCTGGGGCCGGTCAAAATAATGTGCTGCGATGAACGTTTTCTTTCATTACCGCAAATTGATAAACTTTACCATGAGCGCGCATTTGGCTGAAATAGCATGCATAGACCTTGCTGATGTCTGGACTTGTTAATCTCCTGGTGCATGGCACATATTTACATTAAAAACATTTGATATCTCAAATCGCCTATAAATGCAAACAAATATAGACCAAGGCCTACGTGGACGCAACGGTTAACATCCGTAATCCACTAACTGCACTCATGGGCGCCGGAAGGGGGAGGCAGGGGAGGGCCTTGCCCCCCTTGGATAATTTCGAGGGGTAAAAACCAAATTTCACCACTTTTGTCCCCCCCTGGAAAAAAATTTGAGAAAATCCCCTACTGTCCCCCCCCCGGAAAAAATTCTTCCGACGCCCATGAATGCACTACTCTGTTTTGAGACAACTTAGCAATAATTGCTAAATAGGCTTTTGTAGCTACACAATTAATTCCATCTGGATTTCTGAACAGCAGGCTGCGCAAATGTGCAACTTTGATGGAAAGCACCAAAGGTATCTTGCTGCTATGCAGCACAAACTAAGAAAAAAAGTAACACGGCAATAAATCACTTCACGTTGCGATAGTAGGCGTTTTGCCCAGGGCTGTGGAGTCGGAAGTCCCGTCATCCGAATCCGACTCCGACTCCTGGCAATTTCGATTATCCGACTCCTACTCCAACTCCGACTCCGACTCCGGGCCGACTCCGACCTTCAGCTGTATTAGTTACTTAAAGTGATAATTCTTTTCAGATTAATTCATAAACCCTAC
>JGI24159J19872_10011506_pt1 | contig 11591 bp, 9 predicted proteins | sample Ectturendosymbi4_FD_19872 | JGI IMG/M metagenome (IMG submission 19872) | reverse complement strand
TTGCCAAACTTTTGATCGAATGATATTGGATAGAATGAGTTTTCCTGGAACAAGGTGTTTTCAAGGTGGTACGCGGTGAAAATACAGGGCCCACAAACGGTACGCATCACAAAAAGTTTCGGAACCGCTGGTATAAGTGATCGGGTTTTGTTCGGTCAACTTCTCAGAGAAAATTTCAGCGGCCTATCATTGCAGCAACTCCATCACATGCAGCAGCGAGATGCTTGCTGACATCAAGATCGTGATCGGCAACAACATCATTCCCAAGTCGGAACAGGTCAGCAACAGCTAGAGCGTCAACACGTCGAATATTCAAAAATGTTGCCTGGCATCCTTTTGTATCGATGTACATACTGAACAAAACTAATGTACTGCTGCAATGTAGCAATACCGGTTGTCTCGTCGACCCTACCAGCCCAGCATGGGCTCTGTTTGGCATAAGAAACGGTGCGATCACTCAAATGTTCTGAGATCAGCACCAAAAAAAACTCAGTTACTGCCACAGAACTGGTATGGCGGAGGTCGCGAAGCCGATCTTTATGGCCGGTGCGGTCAACCAAGGTTCGCAAAGAAGCTATTTTTCGATTCGCTATCTCTTCCTTCAAAACCCAGTAAATCAGATGTACTCGCTCAGCTACCGTGTTAACTTTATTTATGTAAAATGCAATCCTGATGAATAGCCTGAAACAGTGAAATACGTCGAGTTTTTTTCCTGGCTATTGGCTTTTTGGTGTTGATCAGAGCTGAGATGATTATCCACGCGGTTTGGGCGTGGAGGCCTGGCAGGCTCGGTAGTGTAAATATTACCATTATTTTTTCGGCCGGTGGTAACTACTGGGTGTTTAGAGCATAGCAAACATATTATGCCTCCGTCAGAACGCAGAGTGAACACATTCATTCGTAGGGATTCAGCAAAACTTTGCAGCTTAATCTACGATTGAAAAGTCTTATTGTTAGATGCTGCTGACTGACTATTAGCTGAAACTGTAGATGCTTTTGAGATTTTAACAGCCGAATGCCGTTCTTCCTGCACAACAGAATCGAAAGTACCTTCGCAGTCACCGTTGCTGGCGTTTGCCCTTTCTGGCTGGATAACACCAAGAAATTGTTGTTTAGGCTTACTACAAAAATACTGCTTTATGCTTGGATGGCTAGTGTTTCGTTTTTGCTGTGATATTATCTTCTGAAAATACCCACAATATGTAAGTAAACGTGTAAAATCTGGAAAAAGCTTCTTATTGCAAACAAAAAATCCACAATAATCGAAAACATTATTTTTATTCGACGTTTTGGCTTATACGTAAGCCATCATCAGGAATAAATGAAATGCGACAGTGAGAAAGAAAAATAAGGATGCAATTTTAAGGCATTCGTGCTGTATTGCAGTGCATCCTATTATTATATTTTTTCGACAGTGAGAAAGAAAAATAAGGCTGCACTGCAATACAGCACGAATGCCTTAAAATTGCATCCTTATTTTTCTTTCTCACTGTCGCATTTCATTTATTCCTGATGATGGCTTGCGCATAAGCCGAAACGTCGAATAAAAATAATGTTTTCGATTATTGTGGCTGTTTTGTTTGCAATAAGAATCTACAGCAACTCCGCGCATTGTTTACTAATGGAAAAGACTTGGCTTGCTGAAAACGCCAGACTCAGTGGTGTTCAACGCGTGTATTATTGCATAACATGATTGTTAATCTCATAAATGCTGCCAAATATTAATTGTTACGTAACATGGGATTTAAAAGATGATTGTGATGAATACGCGTGGCGACTGTCAGTACTGCACTTAGTTGGCGTGAGGCGAATCGGTTTTGGACGTTAATTGAAGCAACAATTCAGTTCAGATAAAACTTTTCGTGGTTGTCCACATTTAATGCGAAAGTACTACTTTTGTGGGTTCCCATAGGAAATTTAGGGACCATTTTGAACCCATAAAACGCCTTAAAAACCCTGGTGACGTACGTTTGTTTTGTATTTCCACCTCTGAGAACGAAAATTGCAGGAAGTACAGACAGACTCAAGTTTCAATTGACATACACCGTGTGATTCAAATTGGAATTTGTAAGAATACACGTTAGATAGAGCAGCAGTAGCTTCCAGACTAACTTCACACATGAAAGTTTCTCTCTTTATTCTGTGCGCAGTTGAAAGGATTACATTCCTACGACGAAATTTAGAGAGACTTTCTTGTTTAAGCGCGCAGTATGCGCTTGCATTTATTCAGCCAGACACAACTGAACCTTAAAGAGCATTTCAAAAAACACATTCCACCGTTGTTCCCTGCCATTCAAGGGGTCATAAGAACAGTGTCAGCAATTCTTCGCTTGAAACTAGCGCCTACACAGGTGAATGTCAAATTTAGCTCCGGGAAAGCAATCCTTGGCTAAAATCCATGTTGTGAGTAGAAATAGTAGAGGCAAACTTGCAAGTGAGTGAAAGTGGGATTAATTCCATTTTACGCGAAATCAAAATACTTCACGCACGATTATCGCCGATTCGTTGAAAATGCAGTCATAGTGCATGGCAAACCGCTGAAAAATGTTTAAAAAATGATGCATTTGCTGTCTGACTGTCGTCTGGTGGAAAAATATTCAAGCTTTTACGCTGAAAGCGAAAGACTTGTTGCAACGCGAACGATGTGAAAGAAGACAAACTGCAAAGGTATCGTACTTGTACGCGGCGTCTAGGGTGGCCTGCGCAGCTCTGCGCTTTTCCTCCGATTCTTCCAGTTGACCAACAACCTCCGCGATCCGCTGTTCTCTTTCCTGAAACGCTTCAGTAAGCCTTTCGGCGGTTCCACGATCCTCGGTGCTCTGACCTTTCATCTCGCTCAATTTCTAAAGAAAGAACGCTTATCACCAGCCTTGACGTGTTGCGCTTCCGCACATGTATTTCCAACGTCTAAAATTTTCCCGAAATTCATCGCAATTGTATATTCAAAAACAAACACCAGATTAAAAATGCAGCTTTCAGGCTCTTTTATTGTGTTGCCATGTCGGCCTTACTAAACCGACCAGATGGTCAAATGACAACATACGGAAGTTTTTGCGTGCCTCAGCAGCATTCGTAGGCAAGCCGTCGTCGGCCTAGCAATCCAAGTGGAAACGGAAGCTTTGCTAGTAGCGCAACGAAAACAAAATGACACGTTTTTTGCAACACGGCTTGCACGCACACTGCGAAACCATGCACGTTGGTCACCTCCTTTAAAGTTTTGTTTTCAGCTTCCGCCTTGGCCAGCTTGTCGGTCAAACTCGCAGCAGACTGTTCTCGTTCAGTTGCTTTGCTTCGCAGCTTCTTGATCAAGTTGCTTTGTTGCAAATGCTGCTTTGATAACGCTTCGCCTGTTAACATGTCAAATGCAAGGTGCGAACTGCTTGGCTAGGAATTATAAGCTTAATCACGTTTGTGAGAAACAGGAAAAAGCTGCAACGGATAAGCGTTGACCCCCAGCCTGGCGAAACAATTTATCACGAATCAATCTGTTTATAAAACCAAATCAGCAATACAGTCGATCTCAGAAAGCGCTTGTTACGGGAAGGGGATACAGGAAGCTCCACAGCGGTTGTTTCACGGTCCAGCGATGTGCAATTTTTATTTTTCTTCGGGGAAGGAACTAAGAGTTCTTCAGAAACTTACACCAAACAGCTCACTTTCTGTTTCTGCAATGACACTGCTACTTGTAAAGCAAAAGAGTCGCTTGCAATTCGATGGCTCATTCAATATCAACACTGCCGGAAAGGCGTCTATATGGGCAGTGGGTGTACATAAAGCAGCCTGATCTCAGTCAATACACTTAAACAAGTTTAGATAAATCAATGCTTATTTGCAAGAAAACGCCTCATTTCGCAACACTTCACTTTAGCAGAAAGCTAAAAATTTCTAGTTCCTTGTGGCTGCAACTTTGCGCCTACGCTTATTATTTCATTACTGGAGAATACTATCAAAACCTTTGCGTATGTTGAAGTTGTAATTGTAAGGAAGCGCACTTTCCGCTTTGCATGTGTTAACAGGCCAAGTAATGTTATGAAAAGCGTTGCCATAAAGCGATAAATACATCTGGTGCAGGTGCCGCCGCAAGCATATCTTTCAGTTTTATGCAAAAAACGTAAAGCGTCTATCAGAAAATTTTTACTTTAAAAGAAGAAACTCCTGTTCAAAACGTTACGATCAACATCGATTAATATTTTATTTCAGTGATTTAGGAAATAACACAATAATGAAATCGGTCTTTTGAAAGCAACACACAGAAGCGAAAGATGGCAACCGCAATATATGAAGGTTTTGAGTTCATATATATGGATATCCGCTCTTCAAATCAACAACCTTCAGTCACAACCACTGAGCTTCGTATTGATTCAACGCTTACACGTGTGGTAGAAAACGCATCTTGCCAATGTGTCGCTAGAAGAAGACTTATGTCATGCACCTATGGAGCCACACCTGCAAGTAATCCGACGAATAGACATTTTTCATTGGCATTGACATATCAGGCTAAAGACAGAAGATTCGGAGATAATTACATCGCTGATATTATCAAAGCAAAAACAAGCCACGTCTAAAAACTTTTTTTTAAAAACCGGCTGCAAAACACGTAAAGAAAGCCGTAAACGGCTATGAATTCCAATCACCTTCTGCTAGTAAGCCTTGAATTGACTCCTCCTTCTCCGCAATGAGCTTCTGTACTTGTTCATTGCTCAGCCGTTGACTCAACTCCAATTTGTTGTTGGACACTTCATCAGAAAGTCTTTTTTTCTCCTCATCCACTTTCTGCCAAAGCAACCGCAACTCACCAACTGCATACAACCGCGAAGATGCGAATTGCGATGTGCGCGCGGCTGCGACACGAAATACAGGAGTGTACAACCGCGCCATGGTCTTGCTTTGGGATCACGAGCGCGTGCACCGCGACACTCGGCCGCAAAAAAGCAGAGCCTTACAAAGACCAGCGGTGTTTTAGACCGGCAAAGGTTTTACAATCCAGTGCAATGTGTGGCGACAGTAATATCGCAATTCTGACTGTACTTGTCCAAGCACCGAAGCACGCGTAGAGGAAAAATGGGTTGTCAAAGCCCATCACGTTACCTGCATCTGACAGTTCAAATCCTCGATGGTTTTCAAAAATTCCTGACGCTCTTCATCAAAAGTATTGCAGGCGGAAACGGTTGCGTTCGTCACTTCCGACCTGAAAACATTTTTTACAAACGGACAATAACCACATACATCCCAGTTTCAGTTGCGCAGTAACGAGTATGTCGAATTGTTGCCTGTCGCCACAGAGCAGCATTTTATCTACGATCAGGCAAAAAGCAGCGGAGACAGGAAAACCCATGCTTTGCGCGCGAAACGAATGCTACGGCGCAAGTGAGTTTACCTCAGATTGTCGTTTTCTTCGCAGAGTTTCGCGTTGCTAACACTGAGGGTGACCAGTTGCTGCTCGTAAGACTCGAATTTTCTCTGCATCTCCAGCCAGTCGTCCGCACTCACATTCGGTGTAGGATGGTCAGGCACAGACTGCGCGAAACACCAAGGCAGCGCTGAAACAATGCACCTCCAAACAGGCCGCACAGCAGAGATGAGCATTGAACTGGACTTGGATCCGGACTAGAGCACATTTTGTTGAATTTGGATTGGATCCAGACTGTGAAACTCTTCAAGATTTAAGATCTGGACCGGATTTGGACTTAGTTAATGGAAAAAATATGCGGCATGTTTGTTGTGAACAGGCTGCATTTTTCAAATTTTTTGGACTTCATTTGGACTTGGACTTTACATTTGCAAACGTTTTTGGACTGTGTTTGGACCTGGACTGAGTTTTAACAAATCAGGACTGGATCTGGATCGAAAAATATGACAGTCCGCCCATCTCTGCCGCACAGGGAGGCAGCCTTGTGTGATGGAGAAGGCATATACGGACAAACGTCGGTAAAACACACAAAAAAGGAGGATTTTATACACGTTCTACCCAGGCATCTTTCGCAGAAGAAAATCTGTGTGAGATCCAGGGAACTTGAGGTACTAGCGGCAAGTCTACCACATAAATTTTTTAAACCGCATAGTTTTCCGATGACGAGGACTTGCGAGTCGATTGAGTCATCTCGAAAACTGCGGATATATGTTGTCGCCTTGATTGTTTCTTCTTCTAAGAGAGCTTCAAAGAATTTGATAAATCGCTTTCATGTGCCTTGGGGGAACTTAAGACAAAGTTTAGTTTACCAAGGGCGTCGAGCACCAAGAGTTCAACAACGAGGTGTGACGAATGTGATGGGCTGGTGGCTCACAATAACATTTCAGTCAGTCTTTTCCGGATCATAAGAAAATATACCTACGAAACAAACCAGTGTATTGAACATCTTGAAAACGCGAAATATAAAAGCCACCTGCTTTTCTGCATTGCATTCGGAATCGTCATCGCCTTGCAGCCGAGCTCTCTGACCATCAACTGAAAAACAACGTGGATTCAGGTGAGGTGCTGTGAGAAAACAGCCTGCAAAGGAAAAAGGAAGCAACTTGCGGCTCATTTCACTTTTGTGCAGAGAGCGCCTGATGTACTAAACACAAAATGTTCATGATGTCATTCTCAGTTGGACAGCGCCTGAAGGCTAGTCACCAAGATTAACGGCGAGTCTGCACGTCTGACCAAAGCTTGAATGAAAATAGACCCAATACTCCGGGATCACCTCGACGTGTAGTGGTTCTCAACATCACAGCAAGCGGTTCTCAGGACATTTTACTTGAGGTCACATCACCGTGGAAAAACAACGACATGATCTTCATCACTAGCGAAGTCCGATGATCAAAACAGCGAACTCTAATTCGATTGACTGAATTGCACAGGACAATTTCGAAAAACCAAAACAGATAGAATTTGAGCTAGTTTCGGGAGGATCTGCCAAAACTTGGCGGGCAAAGAAAACTGTACCCATATTGCATCATTATTTCAAAACAACACTTGCCTTGACAAGCAAATAACAACGCAGAGCGGTCAGCTCCCAAAATGCTGAGTTCACGTTTTGCTCAATGCCACACGATTCAGCAAATGAAGAATTTTGCAAACACCACTATCACATGCAACTGACTCAACATAGTTTAGCAGCTTACTACTTCCCACAGCTTGTGGTTTTGAAACACTAACAAAATGCAGCATTTTTTCATTTCCAACACGAAAAATTTGCGTATGTTAAAGCCGCTAAAGGTGTTTTGGCGGTAAAAATCAACAAAGGTTCAGTGCTCGTCACTACCAATTTCGATGCGCTTTTCGCTCAACTTGCGAACATTAACGACCTGTCTGACAACAGAACATTCACGAACCGTCTGCAGTCGAATTTTCTTCTTGCACGACATCGTCAGTGCCTTTAGAATCTTGAAGCTCGACGGCGGGTGAAAGAAGTCGATCAGATGAGGAAGATTCTAACGGGAGTTGAATGGTGTTTTCAGTCCTGGAAGAGGAAACGGAAGACGAGGCGTCGTGCTCTTCGTAGCTTCGCAGAAGCAGGCTGGTTGTTTCGTCTGCTTTTACAGCTGATGACTGGCTCTCATTCATCGCATCAGTGCAGTGATTTCCGGCCGGTTCGTCGGGTGAAACGGATGCGTTGTCGGTGCCGAGTTCTTCGCGCAACGCGACGCTGACAAAATCGCATTCGTCGACCCCCCCCGCTGCTGGTCGACTCTCTGCGCAAAAGCAGCATCTCACATTGCAGTTCCGATTTTGGGGTTACAGTCGGCAAACACCAGAAAAAGTTATTTCCACAGACCGAAATGCTTTGGCACGAAAAGTGGATCCGGAATTGCCTTAAGCACTTGATGACAAGCGAAGATACAGATCGCAACGCTAAAAAATAATTTGAATCAATTCGACTGCTTTAGAAACCCATCTAGGTCTCCGCTGTGCATAGTGCTATGCTTGGCATAAGGGACACCACGAAAGAGCAACAAACTTCTTTGTGTCGTGTAATTAAAGGTGCAATTAGGTCGGAGCTTTTAGCCTGACACAAGCGACCACTACGATCTGAGTGACCTGATGATCCATACTATGGCTACCATAAAAGTCGATTTCTGAATCAAATGTTACTTTATACCCAACTCGCGCGATTCTACATCGGTTGCTTAATTTGCTTTGCGCATGGGCTCACCACATAGGCAAGATGCTGATACACATTTCACAAAATACTACTCTACCGCTCGTCTCAGCGTTGGCTTAAAGGAAAAGTATAGCCACGAATTAAAAAAGTTGAGGGCCCCGGCTATTGAGACTGGTGCAGTGTTAACTGCCCGGCAAAGGTCATCATTCCAGAAGTGGCGATAACAAAAATATCGAGGCATGAAAATCTTGAATTAAAAGGCCTACGCGTCTAAATGTTTTCTGACAGCCTGCATAATATCCATTGTTATACGAACGAAACACAAGTTCATGCAACACTAACTTATCATTAGTGTATAAAAATTTGAGTTCTGGTAACCTTGCACTTGGGTTCTACATCAACAACCGGGCTGTGTGCAACAAAATGTTTAAAAGAAGTTGCCGAGTGTATAGTTATATTTCTTTTGAAACGAATGTTTAATTTTACGTTTTTTTACTGCTACGGTTTTCAGCAGTGCTAATTGTTTTTCCCGATAACGAGTTTCTTATTTGTCTTCGAGCATGACGTTTAAACATGCGCAGCGATAATTTCACGTGACAGGGTCTGGGGAGGTAAGTTTATCACGCAAAGCTGATCGGTTCAATTTTTTAGAAATCTCTGGATGTACATCTTGCTGAGATTACTTGAAACTCTACGGTTACTTTCAATTAAGCTAACACGACCGCCGCGCTAAAATTGCCTCCATAAGTACCTCGCAGCGAAAACAACCGCAAATTTTTGAGAAAAATATTATAAGTGATGATGTGGTGTCTAACAAAGGCCGGTACTTGAAAACACTACTTTGCCAATAAGAAACCTGTTGTTCAAATTGCTACAGGACTATCTATTTTGAGGCTGTGTAGTCATTGTAAATCCTATGCATTTTCGTAATTACTTTGTGTTAGCTCATGGCAAGTTACATTAAAGTTATGGGTTGGGGTAAGTTTTTCTGAGGTTACCCCACAATAAGTTTTCTGAAAATTTGTACTATAAAGAGCAGACAACTGAGACTTCGCGTAACTTTCAGTTATTTCGTCAATATCCTGCATCTTTAGCATCTGGGGCCACTTATTCGTTGCCACCGGATAGTAAATAAGGTTTCCTAATTTAAATAACGCGATTTTACGAAGTGAGCCCAGTGGAAAGGACCATAAAACGAGTTGCTTTTGAGACGATTTGTAAGAGATAGGCTGGGAGCTTCCGGGTAGCCTCTCTAGCCTGTCCAGCACTCACTTTCTCGCGAGATAATGGTGATAAAACTGCTCTCGAAATACGTTCAATCTTATTTGCAGACGGCATGTCTGTTTGTTATCGCCATGTACTCGTCGGCACACAAGTTTCAAAATGGCAAGCATTCACTGGAGCCAACTACGGCATAAACGAGAGCACAGTACACAAGCCCACACATACACTGCAGGCCAAGCCATGATTTCTGCAAAGTCTCCTCCGTAAAGCAAACGGTCTGATGTAAGCAATTATGCGTTGACAGCAACTTAAAGCCACATCCAATACATGTATATTGTTTTAAGCAAGCCCTTACCATATGCATGACGACTCATTTGAGCATCTTGCCGAGGTTTGAACAAACCAAGGTTGTCACTGCCATCCACCTGCGCAACAGGATCATTTTGGCTTAGCCAGAAAAAACTCAGTCCAAAACAAAAAACGACATAAGAGCTACAGAGATCATTTACCTGCGCACGAGCTCAAACCCTTAAAAACAGTTCCGCTTCGGATCAAAAAGTTTGATAGAAGATTAACGAACTGTCATTAGAATGGACGTCTTTTGTTTTTTTGGTGTCCCTACACCATGTTTTCGAGGTAACGATGCAGGTTTCTCGACGTTTTGTCCGCAACAGCATACCAAATGGAACAATGAGTCAACATTGTAGCGTTTATCAGGCGTGGGATGTCAGTCATACGCGGTGAATAGTTCCAGAGTGTAATTCAAACAGAGCTACCCAGACACTTGCACAATTACAAGCGTATTAACAGGTTATGCGCAAGATCTACGCGGTGTGCGGAAACTTGCCAGCAACTCCCTTATCACTGGCTTGGCTGGCGAGACTCGACTCACGGATAATGGCGAAGAGCAATAACCGCTGATGCGGACAATGTCTGACGCTTCACTGTCGAACCGATCTGGAGACATCCGGAATTGAGAATTGCTGTCCGGGCCAACAAATTGATGTTGATTTTCCAATTCCAGCATCTTGGGTGCTAATAAGCAAAACATAAGAAATATATTGGAGAACAGAAACACGCTGCTAACTATTGCCGAAAGCAAGCACACCAAAACGCCCACCCGTGCATTAAAAATATTTTAACTAGTGCAAGTATGCGGTACATTACATGGCCTTGCAGGCCAAGGCCAGGGATGCATGTCTGTAAACCAGCTATATCCAACCGAAATTGCTTATTCAGACAAAAATTATGTCACTAACCTCACCAGGGCCGCACATTGAATCACTTGTTTTGTTCTTAGCAAACTAAATATAGTTTAAGCTAATGTACTGAAAGTGTTCGAATCGTAACTGCAATGGTAACGACAGTTTGGCGCGTTTAACCACTCCGTAAGTGTGATTTCATAGGTAAGTTTAGTGCCAATGAGACAATGGTGGAAATCAGAAAACTAATTGAAACGTTTTGCAACAAGGTGTCAGTGGACATATGGTAATCTTCCAGCACTCAGTACAGACGTGACAAAATGGCACAGAGGAACACCTGGACCTGCATCAAAACTGTCAAATTTAAGATTATCAAAATAATGACAGGTTGTCAATAAGTAGGCTACTTAAACTTCAGCGAACACCTAAACTGGGCCGCATGCCACCCGCGGGTTGGACACAGCTGCTCTAAACTTTTTTCATGGCACCAAAACGACAAAAAAAGTAACAGGTGAAAAGTTCGACTGGCAAACACTTTTCCACGCCAACTAGAAACATTAAGTTGGCCGTCTGTGTTTAAACCACCTTTTCTTTTCAACTGTTGCGGCCAGTGGCCCAACTATATGGAAAAGTACGTACAGGCTGGAACCAGTGCTTTGTAATAGACTGCTCATTGAGCCATCCGCTTGGGCACAAACCGTTCACATGTTCACACAGCGTTTTACGTAACACGTGACTCAATATTCACGCCGTTCGTTGAATGCGTTTTTCTGCTCGCCTTCCTGTGCATGTATTTCCGACCTCGCGGAACCTTACTTAATCTCTTTTCGTCAGTAGTGCCGTGAGCGAGTTGTCGTCTGCCTGATCCATTAACTGTTTTCTGCGATATGTTTGCTGCTGTATCGTAAAAGACAAGTCGCTGTTTGTGTTAATGGTCGATAGATATTGTAGTTTTGCGCCATTAAAACCAGCGCAGAACTCGAAGCAATAAATTGTACAGTGTCACCTCTCAACTCCCCTGCCTGTTTCGTGTCTCTAACAGCCGCGAGCCTGAGTAACGCCTTCATCATCGCATAGGATA
>JGI24159J19872_10011504_pt1 | contig 11592 bp, 6 predicted proteins | sample Ectturendosymbi4_FD_19872 | JGI IMG/M metagenome (IMG submission 19872) | reverse complement strand
GTCATTATCATGTTGGTGTGTGATATTTACGTGAAATCAAGCTGAGCAAAGGTGTGTGAGTGAGGAAGACATTGAGTGGTGTTCATATGTGCCAATGTGTAGGATGTCGCGTAGACATCAAGAGTCCTATAGCATTTCTCGATACACCAAGTCTTGGCAACGTTTTTTGCGGAACTCGTACAAAAGCAATTTCGTTAGATTATGACGTTGGGACATGATGCAAACGCAAAAAGTCTTATCTAGTTAACATATTCCAACGCTTTCGAATAAATACCACATCAAACAAGCATTGTTTTTTTATAAAATACTTCAATGAGTTTGTAACGTTTTTTAGTTCTAGGTTGTTCTGATCCTGAGTAGATTGAGACCATAGTCTCTCATGCCGCATTCTCCGTAAAACGTCCATTTCACATTTGGACCCTCTGTCAAGCTGTTTAGCCAGCTTTCATGAAAATGCGTTTCTGACATATCCTGTAAGAAATATCGGTTGAAGAATTATATACATTTGCTCTTAATCTATGCAAGTTTCTTCGCTAAAATTTCAAAACTAATAAGGCAAAAAAATGTTCTAATACGGCTAAAAACACAATACCACGCAGTAAATGAACAAAAAACTGATCATGATCGGAATTCCAAGATTAAAACGGAATCACTTGCTGGAGGTGACAAGAGAAGAGTCTTAAAAGAGCATCCCAATAAAAACGACGTGCAATGTGAACCTGCTACTGGAGCAAAGTACAGTACTGTAAAAAATTAGCGATTTGCAGATCACGTTTCAAAATATAGTTACCTGCTTCGCCTTTGCACGCACAACAGCAAGCAGACAAAAATTTGCTCAATATCTTTGAAATGATAAGTTGTTTTATGGCATCATACTAAAGTAGAGAGCAAAAAAAGATCTTTTTTAGGAATCGCCCCAATAGTTTTCGACCGAATTTACTAAGTTTATGTGATTTTCATGATTTTCTTGGGGAAAACAAATACTACAGACTGGCGTGTTGTCTACACTAAGACACGTGTTTGGATTCTGGAAAACACAACTTTATAACTAAATAAATGCTTGTTTATAAATTCACTGTTTACTTTCATTCCACGCAAATGCACATCAGTTGCTCCACTAAAGAAGTAATGTTTTCGCAGAAGACATTTTCTAGAAGTCTGAAATGCTAAATAGTCCAAACAGAGCCGGATTTCTAGTCCTGGCTGCCCATATAGAAATTTTGCCGCCCCTTTCCATCCAAGAAGAAAATTTTGTCCGTGCCTTGTGATAGCCGAAGGCAAGATGATTCGGTTTTTGAAAAATTGTACCTAAATATTATACCTAATTATATTGATCTTATTGCACGTGGAGATTGATATGCCGGCTTAACCTCGTATTTGTAGCAAGGTCAGACTCCCGGCAGTGGTTTCACTCGTTCGAATTTTACAGTTCATTGGTTGTTGTTGAGGTGTGTACTTGTGAACGGTTATTATGCTCGACAAGATATTTAATCCGGAGAAGCAAATTCGTCATAAAAGAACAATAAAAATCTTACATTAGCTTGACAAAAAATCCACAAATAAAAGAACGTTTACATGTCATGTCATAAGAATTTCGAATATTTTTACCTGCCCCTGTGATACCCTGCAGACGAAATATTGATACCCAGCAGATTGGTGGATCGCGTAATTCAAGTCACAGTCACCGGAATGCACTGAAAGAGGAAAAACAGACAGGTAACTCTAGAATGGTTGCTACAAAATGCCTAAGCAAAGCAACTCAAAAAATCTCTCGAAAAAATGCTTGCTGCCTATGGATATTCTGCCGCGCTAGCCTATTGCGTCGAAAGTCTATATGGAAAATCCGGTCCTGAATTGCGAGAAGTAGGTTATAAAAACGTTTTCACGCCGAGTTCAGCCAGCCAAAATACGGTGCGGGCTAGTTAGTAGACTTTAAAAACTAGTTCTGAACCTTTTGGAACGCTTCATTTGACTATAAATTAAAAGCTGTGCGGTTGTCTGTACCGGTTGCTCCTTTTGATTCCCCATCCCTGTTAATTGATTGACTTTCAGTAGCAGTGTTAAATGATGAGAAATTCTCATTGCAATTCTTGTATCTTCAAGCGTGACAGTCACTCAGGAATAGTTGCAGAGTGTATTTAAACGTTCAGTGCAATCCACCAAAATAACTAACTTATAATGAATGCCCAAAACTCACAAGGTTTTTGCAGTATATTCTTTATAAGATAAAAGGGTAGCTATTTCTATAAAATATTGGTCGCCATGCTACAGCGTAGTTGCAAGCTTGTAGTGACATGTTTCTAGTCTTGTAGATGTAGGTCAATAAATGTGCGCTATGCAGATGGTTGTTTTGTAGGACTGCAGTTCGTCTGCCGAATCACTTTCAGCTGACAGTGATGCTTGACAGTAAAGGGCAAGTTATCAACAAAAAGCAGGCTCTAAAAGCCTAGTGTGACAGTGAGATGAATGACGCAAGAGTTAGTTAACTCTATCTTTAGCTTGCAAACGTCTTTCCTACTAGCCCCGAAGCAGGCGATGAAGGCTGACAATAGACCAAGCAGTGAGGGAATGATTAGTGATATTTTCACATTACTAGTGGTGGAGGTAGTGCTTGCAACAAAGAAATGTAAAAAATGTTTCAGTAACTGAACAGAAAATTACCTTTCAGGTTCGTTAAACTTTTTGGCTGCAGTAAGTTGTTTTGTTGACATTAAACAAAAATCAACACAATGAGGTAGTAAGCGAGGACAGACTGCTCGGCAGCAACATAATTCCAGCAATACAAAGAAAAAGCAACCTACCTGAAAAGTAAACAAATACAGATTCATTCAGTTATCGCCGTAAGGTCGGGATTAATTTTCGCTCATTTTAAATACCGGGTGAAGATAAAATTTTAAAGTTAAAGTTCATCAAAACACGATAAGTTATTTCAATTACGAAACCTTTGCAGAAAGTAAGATATTGCAAACTCATTGCGATGCTACTACAGTATTACTTGTCATATTACAATTAAACTACCTCTACGATCAGTTCAGGTTTTAGTAATTTGTAAATACCTTTTGTATTTCTGAGGAATTTTAAGAGGTATTAAAGTTTGTCTTGGGTACTGTACAAGGTAAAATCTGCGTTACGTAAAATTGGATAAAGCGAAATATACTAACAAAGATAAACGAACGTATGTGCCAACAGCTTCGCAACTGGCTGATATATTATATTACAACTTGTTATACCTAAAAATAAACATGCTTTTGAAAATTTTGAGGAGGAATTGCCCAATTGACAACCCTGATTGCGGTCATGCGTGCCAAAAATTTGAAAATTTGCTTTTGAAGTGGATTTATTAAAGTAATCTTTCGCATTTAGTGACCTTGCATGAAACTTCAATTACCAATTTGAACGAAATACACACCGCCAAAGGTTATCCCACCAGATTTTGCACATCTAACTTGTGTAAACTCTTTGGTAAAATATAAAAAGCTAGTATAAAATCGAACGATAATAGTAAAAATTGCACTGGCATTAGCAGTTATTTGTTTATGTCAAACTTGACTATTTGTCGCATGCAACAAACCATACGTCGTTTACCCGTGGTGCGTAAGTGCTTGCTTACACAGCAAGCTCTAATAATTAACGCTTGAGAATTTTTTCAATATTTTACTAAGAAAAAGTGAGTTCACAAGATTTTGATACGCAAGTCTCCTTGCCTGGAATCGCTCCAATAATCTACAGGCGTTTTTCTAATGTTGCTTTTGTATAAAACCTCTTCCTATATACACGGAAATTCCAAAAGTATTTTAAATCTTCAAACGCTTTGTAGAGTTTCACAGAAGCAAACTTGGCGATCGACTTCAATAAATGCGATCTCATCGACATTGGGGTTTCATGGCTTTCTTGATCAAGACAGAACAATGTAAATTCGGGTGCAAATCCTTTTCCAAAGCAAAACAGGAGTGCAAGAACATAAAAAAGTTGTTTCTTGGCAGGAAAACTCTGAAGATCAGTTTGTTTTTGATTACGCATTTACTTGTTGACAAGTGTCATTATAGATGAAAAATCAACAGTATACAGTACTGTAGGGCAGGCCTGGCCAACCCGCTGCTCTTTGCCCGATTTCACGCGGCTTTTACGTAATTGCGGTATTTATTCGTGTGGAAGTCGCAAAATTTTGTACCAATTGTTCATCGTGAAAGTCTGTTGCCCCACTAAGTAACATGCATAACAATAAATGGCTTGTAAATTTCTGTCATTATCATGTTGGTGTGTGATATTTACGTGAAATCAAGCTGAGCAAAGGTGTGTGAGTGAGGAAGACATTGAGTGGTGTTCATATGTGCCAATGTGTATGATGTGGCTCTTTGCAGTAGCACAGTAAGAAAGGTGACCCTTGGTCTCTGACTGGTTGTCCACCCCTGCTATATAGTATGGCCTACAACTTTTGATAAACTTTTAATTGCGTAAATGAACAAAATAATTGCTTTTTTGCGAAATCAACTGTTTTGTTCAATTTCATTTATAGGTATTTGGTCGAATATTGCAAAGGTTTATGGACTATGGTTATATGCTGAGAAGTGCAAGTGATTAGTAATAGTTCTTTAAAGCAGCTTCGATCATTACTTTTTACTTTTGCACGAAAGAGAAAAGTTGCATAATCTTAAAGAAAACCTTCATCCACAAGGTAATGAATGTGATATGACGAAGGCTAAGGAGCAAGTCGCTGTGATGCAGTGTGCCCCTTGAAAAAAATCAAAACAAAAAATATTTTTTATTTATCGAAATTTCTGGTAACAAAAAGACATGCTAAATTTGCCAGAAATGTTGGTGGCAACATGATATTTTTCTAGGTCTGGTTCAAACCAAGACAAAACGCCACTTTAGAAGCGAATAATTAGCCCTACTCATGTAACGCGGTCATCGAAATCCCTGACATCATTTTCTTTTTATTTTGATGTACATTAGAAATTTGCTTTGCATGACTCTTCATAACATTCAGAGACAAATCGAATGGTGTAAAAGTTCTTTTCAAAGTGTCCCTGTAAGGCAACAAAGAAAATTCAGGTCTTAAATTCCGGACCCCACGGTTACCTGATGTGTTACTCGGTCAAGGCCCATTTTGGCATATGGTTTCCAGTCGTGTTTTACTGTTGAGATTTCTGTAGATCCATGGTTACCTGAAGATTTCTCGCTTCTAGTCAGTGTTTTGTAATAAACTGATGTTTTCTTTTTTAGGACGTTTTTAGACCCTTGGTTGCATTTCAGGTAATCAGGATAAAAAAAAACCTCAGGGGAAGGTATTGCATGTAAAATTAATGCAAAATGCGTGTTTCGCTGCGCACATACGATGTTTTTGTGAAAATGAGTAAAGGTCGCTGCAGGCAAGTTAAAAATAGTTTTACCGGCCCTTACGGAAGTCACGTGTCCCAGAAAACAAAATCTTGATTGTCCCCATCAGAGCAATACTTACTTCCTGCTTTAGACGCAACAAGCGTTACCTTAGCAGGGTTTTTAATATCTGGTTAAAAGCTGGGATCATGAAAACCAGGAGGGCATTTTGGAAGCGCTGCCTCACATTTCAGTGGAACCATCATAACCACGACGGAAAACGTGCAGCGTCTGGATATCTTGTAATACAACCACATTCACTAACATAATGACATTCAAATCTAAATAATCCCTCTGCAGCAGACTAACAAAACTGCACCAAGTCCTACTTTCGGTAGGTATAATTCGACGCTGTGATAGAAAAGCACAGTAATATGACACAACTCACTTGCGAAACGTTATATTACCTTAGAATTTCTTTGGTAAGACACTAGTGCCGGATTGACCTGTTGTTTGCTACGTTTTCAGGCTAAGATATTGTGGCGCCGGTTTGAGGTATCCCCACTCCCCCAAACACCATAGACATAGAAGCTTCCTTGCTCGTTTATTTACACAAGAGTAAGCTGTGCGCAATTGTGCACGTTGGTTCAACAGAAATATCACCAGGTTCTTGGAGCGACATCTTTTTTTAATATCATGAATTTAAACTACTGCTAAATGAGTAAGATTGCAATGTTGCAATTTCAATACCTTATTAAAAGAATAAAGAAAAACATATTTTAACTGATGCCGAAATACGCCTTAGGTTCTGAGTGACCACAAAATACATACCCATTCACGCACCATTCATTCATATTTGAATCAATACCATTGCTGTGAAATTTGGTGTGATAGAAATAAACTCCCTATAAATAGAAATTTGTATCAGTTAATCAGGCTTTCTTGTACAGCACGTCATCATCAGCGCGGCGTGTTTGAAAAATCACAAAAACCTTCTACTGTGGCTCAAAGCGTAACTGCTGACATCTTCATAACAGCAATCCCCGTAGTCAGGGCCGGCCTTGAGCCGATTGGACCGATTGCCTCCAATCGGGCCCCGCGCCAAAGGGGGCCCCGCGCTACGCCTACCAACTTACGCAAACATACTTTCATTCAGAGCTGCATGTGTGGTCCCGGCGCGGGGCCCACAGTATTTTTTAGGCGTGGGCCCCGTTGCCAACCAAAAAATAAAAGTAAACTGCGCGATTTGTTAACGTCTTTAATCATCATAATTCGTTCTTTTATTGTAAAAGTGGTCATTGCTTTTCGACTATGTATAGCCTAGTTTTTTCAATCGCAGCTATTAAGGCAGAGAGGGGTATGTTTTGAAGCTGTTTCTGTTTCAGTTCCAGTTTCAAAGTGTTTCGTATTTCACAGGTCAACCTTCAATAGTTGCTGCAAGATAAGGTTCGATAGTTATTGCTGTTTCAGTAGTTACTACCACTTGTCTTCCGAAGGTTACTTTTAGTTCGTAATTGCATATGTGTGTTGCTTAGTCCGTGTTATTCAATTTCACTCTCGTGGAGATCTGATGAGGCAACATGAGATCGGCGATAACGTTTGAAATCAATCTAGGTTTAATTACTGGAACCGAAGACCGTTACAGGAGTTCAAAAAACAACAGTTCCTTAAAAAGTACCATAAAATTTGGTGAAAGTTGCATTATGAAGCACCACTGAAACAAGGTTTATGCCATCATTCCCAAACATACAGATTGGCGTCGTAGGTCTTTAGATGCAATCTAACAAATTAGAAGTTGCAAAAAAACTGAAAAGGTGCACAGGTGCAGGGTGTAACGAAGGGGGTAGGAGGCGCAATTCCCCGGGCGCCGAGCCACTATGGGGGCGCCAATTCACTATGAAGGGCGCCGAAAAGTCCCAACAATATCACAAGTACTTTCTTCAATACAGCAGTACATTTGCTTACGAAAGACCTCAGTTTCGACCACGGGAGCGCCAAACTTGCTTCTTGTCCCGGGCGCCATCTAACCTCGTTACGCCCCTGCGCAGGTGGAATGACTTTTGTGTACGTTTTGAAGGCTACTACAATACTTGCCTGTTTTTCAAATTTTCTGAAAAGTAGGTTTACAGTTATTGGTAAATCTGCAGTGACTGTATATTTTCTGTTAGAAGAGAAATGAATATATCAAATTTTCCTTGATATTCCAAACCTGCTCTAATGTGCTGTTGGTGTCGTTAACCTGTGCTCTATGAAATAAGCGGGTTTCACTGTAACCATTGTCCAAATATAAATTATAGTGATAGGCAGGTGTTATAGTGGTGTTTTGTTTTTTGTTTTTGACAGTCGAATTTGGGCTTTTGTTTAAGAATATGTTTTTTCCTGCAACTAAGACAAATACCTTGAGTGAAAGACCAAGAGACATAGGCCGAAAAAATTAACTGGCAGTCAAAAGAGGGCTAAAGCTAGGGCAAAAAAGGTCAAAGCAGAAAAAGAAAAAGGTGCGTTGGATTAGGATCCCCAAAATCTTGGTTGGGGTCCTCTTATCTTGTGTCTGGGGCCTTTGTCCTTTGGTTTTACAGAAGGCTATTTATTTTAATCAAAGAATGAAGGGCTTGCTTATCCTTTCATTAAGGGCCGTTAACATCTTGGTTGGGGGCCTCTTACATGTTGACTGGGGTGGGGCCCCTTGTCCTTTGATCATAGGCTATTTATGTTTTCTCATTTCAGTTGGCTTCTTATCTTCAAGTTGAAATCCAAATGTGTTAAAATATACTAATAATCACAACATATAGCAAACCAAACTATATTTTGTACTAATTATTGTGTTATCATTACAATAAAAATACAATCATAAACAAAACCTCATAATCTTTGAAAGCATGTAAACTAAAACTAGTGGCTCCCTCAACACGCGCATAACTCTTGGATATATTGGTTGTTAAGACCTTTCGGGCCTCGCACTTGCACATCAACGATTTCTATCATGATTTGATGCATCCCTGAAATTTCTGCACACGCTATTGAGTGGGGCCCCGCAAAAGTGCTTCCAGTCGGGCCCCGCGCTTGCTAAGGCCGGCCCTGCCCGTAGTACATCGTTACGCTGTAGACTGCGCTTGGGTCACAGTGTCCTAAACCTGAACAAGCGCACTTATCGTTTGTGCTCATGTGGTAGCGAAGAAACAGAAGAGCATCGTGAACTGTACTCTTCACTCTGCACTCCGCGTTCACTTGTAAAATCTGTGAAATCAATTTTAGAAGTTCTGCAAGATTTATTATCAAGAGTATTCAGAGGTGAATTTTCATTTTCGGGGCCCTAGGCTATTTTTAATTGGGGGCCCTTCTGGAAGGTTTGTGGCGACTGATGTCATACAAATTAGCACTACACGTGCCTGCTACATTCACTGAACAAGTTGTTCTAATTCGTAAACATATTACTTTATTCTGAATTCTCTCGATATCAGGAACAAAAGCAATCACAATGAAACTAACGAAAAAGGCAGCGTTGAAGTTATCTGACCACAGTCCGTTTACATATTCATTGAGTACCTCAGTGGCCTCGTGTAATCTGAAAAATGGATTCAGGTGTTTTGTTCCACACGTTATACGTAAAATAACGAATTCTCAATGCCATAAAAAAGAATGCTCATCGTCATTCACTTCAATCTTTCGCGCTCATTCTTCTATAGCAGTGGTTTTCAACCTTGGGACGCAACCCCTGTGTGGGTCGTTTGCCTTTTTCTAGGGGCGGCGAAAGCTTCTTATGAAAAAAATCATGTTTACTTCTATACTTTATATTTCGTACGTGGAACCACTTTGTGTCATAGTAAAAATAATAGGATTATCTGGCAAAAGTGATATCCTACTTTTTCGTTCAAAATTGTTTTAAGTGTGATTATGACCATCACAAAGTTTTGAGTGTGATTATGACCGTTGCAAACTTTTGAGTGTGATTATGGCCATTACAGTGCTGTTGCGTTTGGCAACGCACGAATAACTTTGTGACGTACGAATGATCTGTGTTTGTAAGTTTGCTATCTGATTGCGATAGCTAACTTGAGTTATTCTAGTTTTCAATGAGTTGTGCTGTGGAGTGATTTGCATACGGCACGGGTCTCTCTTGCTGATGCTGCTATGTGCATGCATTTAATAAATGAGTCTTTGTTTAACATAGTGATATCTTGTTAGGTTTTAGTCATTGTGATTTTCTATTGTGCAAACGCAAATGCATTTAATATGACTGACTGGAAATTTTCGGAAGGGGGTCGTTAGCTTAAACTGGGTTGCAAAATGGGTCGCTGCATGCAAAAAGTTGAAAATCACTGTTCTATAGAGATCTTTTTAGTGGCATAGTAAAAAAATGTGCCTTGAACCAAAACACAAATACAAATATAATTGCTTACAGAAATGTTGGAAATCGTCCTTATTCCCAAAACTTTGGGCCCCCTGAAATCGGGGGCCGTAGGCTTAAGCCTTTTCAGCCTAATGGCAAATCCGCGCCTGAGTGTATTATACGTTCATTCAAGACTGTCGTATCTTCTGCTGTTTGGACATCCTTCGCTTAAACTTAAACCCACAACTAATATATATAACGCTGTCTCTAAATATCTTGAATGCACTAACCGCTTTACCTCGCCTTAACATCTTGGACTTCTCTTTTATAGTAATTGCTTTATCATTCTGTAATTAAACCTTCGTTCACATTTTTTTCTCGTATAATTTTGTCGTATGCTTGCAGTTTACCAACCCGTCTATTACGTGCTTGCAATCTTTTGTTAACTATTGGTTAGTTGTTTGCAATGTTTCGTTAACTGTTCGTCTTGAATTGGTTCGTTCGACATGACGCGACGAAGAGTATATTCAGGCTCCAACCTGCCGCTCGTCGTCGTTAAAATAAACGTTATCATTAAAGCATATTTAAGGACAATGTTAGAACAAATAGCTAATGGCAACTGATAGTTTGAAATCAAAAGAGCAAACCTTTAGTGCCAAGGTGAAATATTTTTTAACATTAAAAGCACCTTCAAGAATACCGGTTTCACCTGATCACTGATGAAAAACTTGCTTTCTACCTTATGTGTTTCAGTGAAAAATGTAAAACAAAATCTGATCACCCGAAACAGAAATGCTCGTTTGCTTTAAGAACTTCTTCACAAAATTCGACGAAATATTATGCTCTCCATGTGCAGTGATACATAGGCGTAGCCAGAGGGGCGCCCAGGAGGTCATTCCCCCCAATTTTTAGCATATACAATCATTTTGCTCTTTGAGAGGCGATATTCCAAGCAAAATAGTGATTTTCGCCTAAAATCAAATATTTTGGTCTCCCAAAATTTTTTGGCTCCCCCCAAAATTCCGGGCTGGCTACGCCACTGTAGTGATATGGATCCTGGAAATATAAAATAAAGTAAGGCATGGTTATTCGCATAGACCTATTCACTCAAGTACAACCCCTATGCCCATGGCCAGATAACGTATAATGGATGTGTCCTGATTCATGTTGTTTTCTTTGTGTAAACAGATAAGCTATCAATCAAATGCTTCTTTTACAGAGGGCAAATTGCAGATTTGTAACCCACTTTTTCCTGCTTTTGCTGCAGTTTGAAAGTGAAAACTGTTTGACAAGGAACAGGCATAACGCAATCATGCCTGACAAATGCGCGGGATGTGGAAAAACTGTTTATTTCGGTATGTTGTCTTCAACTTTTTCGTCGTATATTTACCCTAGATAAAGGCACAAAAATTATTGTCAAATTTATATACAAAACGTTTTGTTGAACACTTAGTTGCTTTTCTCCATCTTCGGCTGTAAATACTGCTTATTTGTGTTTCTTTAACGGTTGTTTAAGAAATAGGAAGCCAAAATTTCTCTAAACCAGTGATTCCCAAACGCCGTGCCGCGGCACGGTACCGTGCCGCGAGGACTTCCCTACCGTGCCGCGAAGCGACAGTGCTGCACGGCAGTAAATATAAAGCGAAGATTGAGTCATGGTGTTGCCGAGCAACGGTCTTCGGGCCAAAGATGAGCGGACTGTCATATTTTGTGATCCAGATCTAGTCCTGATTTTTTAAAACTCAGTCCAAGTCCAACCACAGTCCAAAAATTTTTTTAAATGTAAATCCAAGTCCAAATGAAGTCCAGAAAATTGGAAAAATGCAGCCTTTTCACAACAAAAATCCCGCATTTCTTTTCCATTAACTCAGTCCAAATCCTGTCCGGATCCTAAATTTTGAAGTGCTTTACACTCCGGATCTAATCCAAATTCAACAAAATTT
>JGI24159J19872_10011503_pt1 | contig 11592 bp, 3 predicted proteins | sample Ectturendosymbi4_FD_19872 | JGI IMG/M metagenome (IMG submission 19872) | reverse complement strand
AAATATAGTCCGTGTGCTTGCAAAACTCAGAATCTGCAAACAAAATAAACTTTTGTGACCCATATCAATTTGCTACAAGCCACAAACTATAACTTTGGTCTAGTGTGCCTGCAGTGTTACAACTGTTACAATGCCTTTGCACAGTGAACCTACATCACATTACAATGTCGTAGTTAATGCCATTACAACCATGATAAAAAATTTTTTTTTATTTAAAACACAAATTCATCCTTTCTTATCAGACGGATTTCCTGAATTTAGGCTACTAAAAGAAGAAACAAAAATTGAAAAATATTAGTAATTTCTTGCAAGAAACAGAAACAAGTATATCAAGCACCAAACTAGTACTGTCAGTCGGTTGTGGTTAGGTAAATTCTGATAACAATTCACCATACTTTTCCAAGAGGCTCTTCATATTTCTGCCCTTATGCCTTGCCTGAAAGTGAAATAACTTCACAGAAGTTATGTTCATCGAATTGAAAAAGTTCTGGGCGCAATTGAACAATTTGTGTGTTCAAAGATGAAGCGGTTTGCTATGAAGTTCAGACACATTTTGGAAGTTTTCACCTTGCAAGCTTTGTAAAAAAAAGTTCTGGGTACATTTTTACAATTTATGCGTCCAAAAACGAAGTTGTTTGCTGTGAAGTTCAGGCGCATTTTGGAAGTTCTCGCTTTGCAAGGTTTATGAAAAAAATTCAGGGCGCATTATCATGACTTGTGCATGCAAAAATGAAACTATTTGCCATGAAGTTTAGACACATTTCGGAAGTCCTCTGCCTGCAAGGTTTACAGAGAAAGTTCTGGACAAATTTTCATGATTTATGTGTCCATAAACGAAGCTGTTTGCTGTGAAGTTAAAATGTATTTTGGAAGGTTTCTGCTTGCAAGATGATAAAAAAAAGAAGTTGTGGGCGCATTTTCACTATTTGTGTGTCGCATAAACAAACATTCTTGGCTCCAACAATTTGTGAATATGCTCTGGCCACGTTTAATAATTTTACATATTCATAAATCTTTACTGGGTTGTTTGGGCACATTGCGAAGTTCTTGACTGTCACATTTTCTAAGAATGCTTTGAATCTGAACACATTTGGACTGCGAGTGCACCCACAAATTGTGACGTGCGAGTGTGGTTTATGCGAAGCAACTTCACAAAAGTCTTGGACTCGCACCTCAGACATGTTTTGTAATATCTGAACTTCGAAAGAATGAAAAGATTTTGTGAAATTTGACTGAGTTAAGATGCCTGGCAAAATTAAGCTAAGTCATTCATAGAGGCCTTTAACCTAACTTCTTGTGTTTTGGGAGTGCAATGCACCTTTGAAAGACAGTAAAACTTGTTTTTTGTCTGGCTAATCACGACTGTTATCAAGTTCCAGGTTCAGCTCATGTTGCATCACGCAGCTGGTAAATGGCTGAGGCCACAAAGTTAGATGGTAAAATTTCACAATCATTTGTGATGTATCAAGTATGAAAGTAAACAAGCCTGCAAGAGGCGGGAAGAAGCAATGATCATTGATAATATAATTAACATATAAGCTTGGCGAGATATAGGTACGAGACACTTACTGAAACAAACAGTTAACTTGCACATGCAGTAAATTCCTAATGATGTCAGTTCTAGTTCAGGAAATTTGGCTAAAAAACTGTGTCCATCAAGTTAGTGTAACTAGTCGAAAAACTGGAAAAAGAGGCTTCCATCAATCGATTTCGACATATCATTCAAAACCAATGTGCGCAGTTAAGACAAATATGCCTACGATTTTAAGTGAGAAAATAAGCCCAAAATAGTTGTGCAGAGTTCTTTTCTATATCTGGATATTGTTTTCCGTCTGTGGCGGTACTGCTGCTTTCTCAAATAAACCTTTCAGGCAGTGGACTTGACATAATAACTTAACTCATCCAACATGGATGATTTGCAAGTACTTTGATGTAGGCGACAGTTGTTGGAGAGAGTGTAAACAAGACGTTTACTAATCGTTGGTGCCCCTACACCACAAGAAAAACAAACTGTAGCTTGCCCGACAGTCGACACCTGAAGTTAAACTTGTCATAGTTAAAACAGACGTTTTGGACACATTTTGTGATTTTTGTTCATCATAAAATGGCAAAACCTGTTAACTATTTGCGTTACTTTCAGATGTTTTACGAAAGGACCTTATTTCTTGATTGTTCTGGTTTTAAAAAATGTTTTGAACATATTTCACCGATCTTTGCGCATTGTTGGATGCTGCAGGCCTGATGTTTGTGCGCATTATAAGTTTTCATTCTGACTGAAATGTCTTTTTGAGGTATTTGGGCACTCATCAATGATCTCCGCCTATAATGAAAGGCTAATGAAATTGTGCTCAGGCGCATTTTTACATATTCATGACTGCAATAGTCTGCAGTACTATTTGCACACTTAGCTTTCGGCGACCTCTGCCTTTTGAACATATGGACTCATAAAAGGCAGACTATATGAGAGTACATGCAGGCTACTTGATTTGTGAAAATGATATATTCAGTAACAGTTCTGTGGTCAGGCACATTGTTATTTTCACTGCTTTGATGTTGTAAAATTGTTATAACACCCTTTGTACAGTTACACACAAGAGTTTATGATAGGCCTACAAAAATAGCTGAGTTTATGTCTGCAACAAGCAGGGGAGCCAAAATTGATTTCTTTGCAGTTCTAACAATTTTATGTAGTACTGAATGATCTAGGTCAATGAGGGGGAAATAGGAGCTCGCGGACCACATGTGGCCCACCACAGCGCTTTCAGTGGCCCGCGGAAGTAATTAGGGAAAAATTTTAATCAGAAAAATCCTCTCACTTAAACTTGAACTGAGACTTGCTTCTGTTTCCATTAGAAGGTACGGCCCTCTGCTAAACGCGGCCTTCTCAAAGTGGCCCCCGAGTTAAAGTAATTGCCCACCCCTGATGTAGGTTATGCATACAGCAAAACAACTATTTTAGAAGTCTTTAGAGAAGGCCTGTTTGAATATCGATTTAACCAGCTTTGATCAATGCCACTACACAAAAAGTTACTGTATATCTTATGTTTGACCGTTACCTCTGCTGCATTACTTAAGATTATACAGGAACAGCAATGTGGCTGAATTGCAGTGTAGCGTTTTGGTCAAAAGAAAAACGATTCCTGCACATGCTGGATTGTGTTTGTGGCATGTTAAAAAACACGTTGAACTTCACAATATTTATCAAGAGAAATCGCACGTAGAGGCTAGTTTTCATAGAATCTTATAACATTTTTGATACAACCTAGAATTAAAGTATATGTAAAAGAAGCTATTTGCTAACTTTTTAGATGCTATGTCGCACATGAGCACTAAAAATCTAAGCCACCTGAAGATTTTTACGTTAAGCAACGAAACAACAAAGGTTTGTTGGTGGTTGGGTCACTGTCCAAATCTGACAAACATTTTCAATTAAGTTTTGGAATTTTTTACAACTTTGCATGCAGATGTAAAAAAATATTTTAAGTACACGTGTAGGCCACCCGTCGTTAGCCATTAATTACGTAGTAGTTGCTTTTATTCTCGTGGCATAGCGAGAGGGCTAGGAATGTTTGTTGCTTAGGCTATTTCAGATATAGTGCTAACCAACACACTGTTAACTCATTCATACTTCAGACAGTCCGCTACAAACCATTTTCAGATTTCGGACACAGGATTTAGCTGCTAGCCTGAAACCAATCTGGGAAAAAGAGACAAAGTAAAATTCCTTTGTTGTTTGAAAATCGCTTTTATGCTCTTTTCCGAAAATCTGTCAAATGATATTTTTGGAGGGGCCATCAGTACATATTTCATGTGCACAGCTGTATTACATTTGCTTTACTTGAGTTTTAGATGGGTGGGGGTTGTTGGGCTAGAATGGGTTGCTGTAATGGTCGCGGTACAAAAAAGGCTGAAAAGCACTGATATAGTGCGACAATAAGCAATGCACAGTAAGCAAACAAAGACAAGAACAGTCATTCAGGACCGTATGCTGGGCAACCCTTGAGAGAAAAAGTTCACATTTGGCTAAGAAGTTTGCATGCAGCTGATTTCATTTATTACCTCTGTGATGACCCTTTGTTTGTTTGTATATCAGAAAATCTTGCGTGTGTACGTGGTGGAAAAAGCGAAGACCATTTTATATATATATTTTCTTTCGTCATTCACCAACAATGGTTAATGAAAAATATTTTCATTGAAAATGGACGCATTTCAGGAAAATCTACAAAGGGCACCTAAATTTTTTTGTCTTGACAGGACTTTTTGGACACCAGCCGACTCACAAAAATCTTGGAGGGAACACTGGTTCTAAATGTGAATTGGAATTTTTTTTTTTTGCATACAAGAGGCACAGCCAAACATTTTGAATACAGCAAATGATTTTACCACACGCAAGACAGAACCATACTGTGATAAAGCAGTTTAAAAAATAGGGTCAGGAAAAATATATACTAGTATACCCATTTTCTTAAAATTTGCTTTAAAATCGAACAATGCAGAATGAAGTGTTTTTACAGCTTGGTGTCTCTTCATTGTGCTACTTTTGTAATTTTTTCTAATTCATCACAAGTTAAAATGCAACTTGCTCGAGGCTTGCAACCTAATTGATTTTCAAGAATACGTGTAAAGTTAAAAGTTTAGAGATCAAAACAGATTGAGAGTCACTGATTAAGAGGATCCTAACAATACCCAGGTTCAAAGGCAAGTCAACATGTTTAACAAACATCAGTAATTTCATCCAAAAAAATTTTTTTGGTATCAATCTTTGTTCTATTGTACCCTACCAACCTATACTTCGCAAATCAAGATTATATTTGGCAGAGAACCTTTATTGGAAATGCTAAAAAAGGTGAATGGCTTCAAAATTTGAGTGAGTCAGCAAGACACATTCTTGAATTGGACAAAAGATTTTGCATGATCAATGAATGCAACAAAATGGTTGACATGCTGTTGGCAAAAACCTGATAAATAAGCAGAATCTAATGACATGTGTAGAAGTTCGATTGATCACATATTCCAAACAGTTGAACAAACTGCCATTTTGTCAGGATTAATGCAAGCACCCAGGATAAATGTTGAACATAAGCTTATTTTTAAAAACTTTGAGATTAAAGCAAAAAAACATGGTTTTGAATGAAATTGATGTCACAGCACAAAGCTTTTGACATGTTTACCAGTAGGAAAATTTTAACGCATACACTATTCTCAAATTCCGAAAATTACAAAACCAGAATTGTGAAAAACTGTTATACTCTTTAGTAACCTCATTTCTAACAACTCCAATTCCCCTGTCATCAGAAGCATTAAGCTCAAGAACCATGGAATTGAAAATCTTAGGTGTGTAGAGTTGTTTTGCACATGCCAGAATAGTAGAGGTTTTTCCAGTCCCTGGAGGTCCATAAAGAAGTAGGTGAGGCAAGTGATCTTCATCCATAAAGCGGCGAATAGTTTTTAAAATGTCCTCATGTGAAATCAGATCATCCAAACATTGTGGACGATATTTTTCAACCCAAGGTAAATTCAAAACTTGCTCCACCATCTCAGCAAAAGCAGTATTGTAGTCACAAAAACAGCTATTTCACACTGAAAACCCTTTACATATAATTGATATATTACCAGTTCAAGCAAATGCAAAGAAACTGTAAGGCAGTACTAGTTAATTTGTTCAATGTTTTTTCCTTCTTTGCTGTTTTATATGCTAACCAAAATTTTATGAATTTTGCACTACTTTTATGTCACTATCATAGGAGCTGTCAATCAATCGTTTAATAGAAAATGTACACTTTATATAACCTGAAGCGTCATGCACTGAAATACAAAATACAGAAAACCTATTTATACATACTAATTTTGCTCCTTTGTTACATTTTCATTCATAATTCATGACAGTGTGCAAAACTTATGGACAACATCATTGATCATTGCATTGGGCAAGCCACTCTATGAGTTGTCAAGTTTATGCCTATGCATATTGTAAACCATTGCCATTTTTGCTCAAAACTATCAGTTACTGGTTTTGTGACACAATATATTGGTCAGTGTTATGCAGAGTGGCCAGTTAAATGCTAGGGTAACATCATGTTCATAACCTTAACTCTCAGTGTCGCCACTTCTACTTCCAATGTTTCAACATCAGATCTGATGTTTTAATAAGAATTTATGATCTCTGATGTTTTGGTGACAAATCTGATGTGTACATTTCCTCTCCTTTTAAGATAAAAATAAGTTAGATATTTTCAGGTTTCTTTAATCAGTGTCTTATCCTAATGTGCGTTTGGTTATTGGCCCAAATTGAAGCTCTCTTCACTTAATCACTGCGTTGAAAATAACATACTGTACGCCTAGATTACGCAAAACTGACTTTTCCATTTAATGACCATACTTTACTTCACCCTGTTTTGGGTTCAGCTTGGGTTTGCATGCTTTGCCAAGTATTGGTAATAGAAGCATTTAGCTTATATTAAACTGTAACCTAAAAATCTGATATTTTCTGATGTTGAAAAAGGCAACAACCTGATGTTACTTGTTAGCAAGACGGCCCAGTGTCAACATTACCTTCATCATTTAATTTGAAGCAAGCCATGCTGCACCCAACAAATAGTGCAACACGAGTCATCATGCTGAAAAAAAGGAGAGCCAGTAACTGGTTAGTTTTCGCTTGATAAGGTCAGACATTTCAATACACATGCAGGCAAGGCACTGCACTGCCACAGTGTGGCATCTGCTCGTACGTATTTTTTCTCACAGACATTGACTTTAGTTTAATTCCTAAGGCCACAACCATGCAAAGCTCAATTATCTGGTGTCAACTTAACTGTCAATGAATAACATCATGACGCCAAGCATATTTGCGCAATAGATGGGTATATCTATTACTATACCTCATTCATAATACGCTGCTCATTGATTAACTAAACTTATTTTGCTTTTCATGTACCCAGCACTTATTGGATTAATGCATGCTGCTAAACTTACAGTCTGTAGTGAATCATCAATCAATGACGTCACTTTTCCGGAAGTGTTGTAGGTGGTTTTCTTCACTAGACCCACAATGTCTGTGTGGATAAACAGGGTTTTAAGGCGTTTTAGGAACCCGATTCAGGTCCCTACCATTGAAAATCCGGTCCCTAGAATCAGACAAAATTATCATCGGATCCCCAAAAAGCAGAGAAAATCGGGTCCCTTAGAATGAGATAAATCGGGTCCCTACAGATCCATGATGATGATGATACCAGGTACCCAACATATTTCTTTAAAAAAAACCTGGGATAAACATTATTTTCTGCCTTTGCTACTTGCTTTTGTAATGAAATGTGCTTTAATGCATCGCTCTCTAAGCCTTTTGTCTCTGCTTCCTTTCACCAAGCACAACTTCTTTGCCTTTTAATTTAGCATATATAGCCCGGCATCTGTCGATAAGAACCAACCCAAGTCTGTAAAGATCTGCAGGCAGGTATTGAAAGTGTTTTTCTATCCTTGTCCTTGAAGGTGTACAAAAGAAATAAAGTCTTTACCCACATACAACTGTACACCGACCATTTGACATTTTCGTGGAGTACAACTCCCATTCCCTTGGTCTGACTGGAAAACCCGCCAAATGTCGACAAAGAGAATATGAGATATCATGCATAACATGATGATTTTCAGGCGCAACGCCCATAACAATTCGTAATCTCGTGAAGTTAAGCGTGAATCTTCTCATTTCACTACAAAAAGGTTGGGCGTGCTTCTGCTATCTTTTGTAATTAAAATTGTTACTATAATACTTTGATTTACATAAGTTTCCTACATCGAAAAAATGCAAACTTACCTAATTTTTGCACATCCAAGAGATACTCAAAAAAGTCCTTTCATAACTGAATCAAAACTGAATAGTTTACTTTTTTATCTTTTATCTTTCCTGTGCACATCCCATTTTTTCGACATCATTGTTTTGTTTTGTCTTGCTTTTGAATCTCATCGATTTTTTTACTTTTTATGCTTTACATTTTTGTCTTCATCAAAGTTCCTCAATAAATTTGACCCACTCTTTTGTGTACAAAGTCATGCTCTATTCATCTGTAAATTTATTTACCATGTTCTGTGTTTGTTTGTTTGTTTGTTGTTGTATTTGATTTCCAACTACTTTTTTAACACTAAGCAAAAAGTGATGAACGAGATTGATTGACTAGATGACCGCCAAGATCTTTCACCAATCCTATGTGACAGAAGTGACACTCAGGTTTACGCTATTCATTTATTTTGCCATTGTGTTTCATTTACTATGATTTCCACTGACAATTGGTCCTTGTAACCCGACAGCTATCAGTATTGTTTCTGTTTAATAACTGAGCCATTTAAAAGATAATGAAATTAAACTTGAACTTCAGTGATGTGCCCAAGTCACATTTGTCGAGTCACAACCCTTCCCATTCAGAGTCCAGTCAGGGTCATCTAAGATTCTTTCAAGTCAAGTCATAGTCGAGTCATGACTTGGTCGAGTCAAGATTCGAGTCACGAGAGCAGTCGAGGGACTTCGAGTCTTTGGTTTTGAAGCTCGAGTCAACTGGACTTTAACATTATTCATATGTTTGTTTTTTCCTACTAAGCGGTGCCCAATGAACTACACAATGGCGCCTAACGAGCTTAAAAATGCTGCCTAATGTCGTTTTAGCACTTTCGTTACCAGGTTACTTAGATCTGAGTAGACTATTTAGTGAAAGCAGTTTTTAGATTCATTTAACTTCTCTCCATGTGATGAAGTCTCGAGAATAGTCTCAAGACCCATTTTTGCAAGTCTTGGTCTCGAAAGTTTCAGGTCTCGTTTCAGTTTCGAAGGCAACAGGTTCCGGTCACAAGGCTATTGCCTTGAGACTTTGAATACTGCAACAATCTGGCTTCGCAAAACTTCTGTAGTTCAATGTGCTTTTGTCTGCTGCATCTGCACGCAAAAAAAAACCAAAGCAGCTATAAAAAAATGCCATACATTCAAAACAAATTCAACTTCGAAAAGGTGGTGATATTTCTTGAAAATTTGTAGAAAAAAAGTCTGCATAATCCACAAATTTGCAAAACTCGTGTTTCGGATTTTTTGATGAAGTCTCGGTCTCGAAGGTTATGTATCAATTACATCACTTCTCTCCTTTATTCTCAGTCAGTTCCACAACTCTAGCCAACCTACAAAAAATCTACCTTATTGTCCATCACATAACCCAACAAAGGCTACACAAGAGATGAATGTGGGTTGGATTTGAACAGTGGCGTAGCGAGGCTGTGCCGCCCGGGGCCGACCATAAAGTGCCGCCCTTTCCACCCCTCAATTTGTTCACAAAAATTTTAAATGAAAGTTTGTTTCGTGCTTATTTAAACAGGTTTAAAACAAGCTATAGTTGAGAAGTGCTTGTTTCCAGTCTTCACTGTGACCTGCGCACTTGGTCTAGCTCACGGGTTCCCAACCTCGGGTGCATGTACCCCCAGGGGTACGTTTGCCTGTCCGAAGGTGTACATTTAAGGTTAGCAATGGAAGATAAAAATTTATTTACATATTATTTATTTCCAAATATTTATACATATATCAGTTAATATCACTTTCAAAAGTCATTATATGCATATCAGAGGTGGGACCGGACCCGGTTAACCGGAGTCGCCTCCGGCAGGATTCTGCGTTTTTCCTTCGGAGCCGGAACCGGAGTCAAAAATTTGCGAAAAACCTGACCCGGTGTCAAGCGAAATTTCTGTCCTGTTATTGTTTCTCAGTTATTTTGCTTCTCAGAATAAAGAAATTAAGCCTGGCAATTGCTTTTTCGATGTGTGTTGTATAAATTAAAGCATTTTGGTTGGATGTCAGGAACACACAACAAGCCATAGCACGGGAAAAACTTTAACCATTGAAAATTTTTGGACTTAATCGTTGAACTCAATTATTTTTCTTTTTCTCACCCTAACCCGACACACTTACCTAAACACGAATTCCTAAGACCTAATAATCAGTTTTATCAGCGTATTGGCCATGAAGAATATCAGTCTGTGCATGCATAGATGGTGTGAAGTCACAAATTTCGCAAGTCAGAAATTTCGCTTGACACCGGATCCGGAGTCACTTTTCAGTTTCAGCAGTAGCAGGAGTCTGTGAGGTCATTTCTTAAGCAAAAACATGGTAAATTGAGGTTGGATTGATAATTGTAGCCGGAGTCTGAACAGGAGTTGGAGTCTCAAATTTGAAAAATTGCAGGACCGGCCCGGACCCGGATTCCAGAATTTTGGAACAGGAGCGGAGTCGTAGTCTGAAAAAGTGACTCTGGCCACCTTTGATGCTTATTGTTAAATATAGCTATTAATAATCACGACCACGTGTTTTATCATAAGAAATTTTAGGGGTACCTTTTCATCTTTTGAAATTCTGAAGGGGTACATATTTACCTGTTGAAATGCTGTGGGGGTACACGCTCATCTGTTGGAATGCTGAAGGGCTACATGCTAAGAGAAAGGTTGCAACCCCTGGTCTAGCTGTTGTGTTGAACCTCTTCCAATTACACGTGCATAGTATTAAGCCTATGCATTGCCTTTGTTCGTTACCAACAGAAGGTCTTCCATTGGGAGACTGCGTTCGTGCAGTGGGATTGACATTCTAATATTTGACAAAAATATTCTGATTTATAGTGTTTCATATTTCAATTTTGGGGGATTAGTAGCTTTTTGCGGGGCCTAAGCCCACCCAAGCCCCCGTGGCGACGGGACTGGTTACCAACGGACGCCTATTTCGAAGACTGTTGGCTATTACCAAACCATGCCAGCTGTGACATATAGGCCTTTTGGATGCTCAGCAGTGATTTCAACGTCTTACGTTCGATGGTTATTGCGATGAACAACTTTATTCAGTGCAGCTATTGCCAAGCTGCAGTGGTGTAGCCATCCCAAAAATTTGGGTAGACAAAATGTTTGATTTTAGGCGAATAACACTATTTTCTTTGGACGAACGCCTCTTCAAAGCATATATTTTCTGAAAATTTGCGGGGGCCATGTACCCTTTGTCCCTCCTGTGGCTACGGCTATGCCAAGCTGTACAACCATTTCGATTAACGTTCTTTTTAAGTTCGTGACTGTGAGAATCTGACTGTTACGCAAATAATTGCTGTTGAGGTCGTACAGATTTAGAAATTACTTGAACAGCTGCGGCCCACTCCGACTTTATGGAACTCCTTCGATGGCCACTAATGCTCGATAAATAGGCTGAATACAATGCCCCAGTCCATAAACTAAGGTTGAGATTGAGAACATTAGTTAGTCGAAAAATTAGCAGTTAGTATCGTTGCCGTAGCAGTTGAGCAAAAAATGTTAACTCATGCAAGAGATTTGTTAGTCGTGTTCAGAGCTAGCTTTTTCTGTCCAAATATGGCCTTCTGTCGATGTCCAGGGTCGTGTAAAAGGGTTCTGACCGTAAAAAACTAAAATCTACTTGTGACAATTTAGGAGCTGTGTACAGCTCAGCTGTAGATGGCTAGCAATTCTACGAGAAGATTCTAGATTGCAAAATGCTGGTTTCAAGTCGTGCAACTTAAAATTATCGCATACTGAAATCCTGACATTCTTCGAATTGCTTTGCAAATAATGCTGACG
>JGI24159J19872_10011502_pt1 | contig 11593 bp, 7 predicted proteins | sample Ectturendosymbi4_FD_19872 | JGI IMG/M metagenome (IMG submission 19872) | reverse complement strand
ATTAACTAGTGATACGTGCTCTGCACCTATGCGTTTCGCTAGCAAGTTGCAGGTTTGCCATCTGTTTTATTAAGATTTCTACTTCACATTTCTGAAACAAATATTTTGCTTTGCATTGCGAGAAACTGAAAGACACAGTTTCAAGATCACATCCACCATGACGATGTATGTGCAGTCTACAGCACTCTTGTTTTTTTCCAAATAACCAAACCAAGAAATATGTTTGACTGCCCNGGTCGTCCACTAGTCCATACCAGGTACATTTTCCTTTAAAAAACCCTGCTCTACTTACAATTAAGGAATGTTTGTAGAAGAAGTCACGGCACGGTCTAGGTGTCCGCGCTGCGGTACGTTACGAATATTACCTCAAACCTTCTCATCAGTTCGGATGGATATCTATTTCGCCAATCTCTGTGCTCCGCTGGGTCTGGGTGGTTACGCTGCTCCATGAGCATGCGATGCATGATGTAGACATCCAAGGCATCTTTGTACGTTACCTTGAAAGCACAAAAAAACAAACAGTTTAAGTTCGATGAACGCAACGGCATAACCTGGAACTTCTGTTTTAGTACCAGCAGTTTTTTCGCTAGACTTTAAGCCTGTATAGAACAAAACGCAGTGAAAATGAGGAATAACAACAAAAATAACGTTGTTTAATGTCACCCCGTGTCCCCGAACCACATATTCACGTACTACTGACGACACACACACGGTAACAGCCACGCTGGGCAGAAAGAAAACGTTAATGGCCAGGAAAATGGTTAGACTGACGTGATTACCTCTCGCTCCTTGTAATCAGGAAGCAATTCCTCGACAACGTCAGCGAACAAACGCTGGTAGCGCAGCGTGTTCTGCTGAACGCTTTCAGCCAGATCGGCATCGAACTCTTGCAGATCGTCAAGCTCGACAGACAACTCCACTTGCTCCCTGTGTGCTAGCTTCGTCTGCAATACACGCGCATCGGTGACTCGCACGCAGAGCAACTCCAAACATGTATTTCATGAAATAACGCAAGGTGAATTATCGAGACTCTAAGACATATACAGGTGCTGACGGTTGATATTACACCCCGTTCGAGAAATGGTGCTGGCAGAGACCAATCCACAACGCAGAGGTCTCGTCAAAAGCATTTTAAAACTTAACAATGAACGGGCCTGGCAACGTCTGCTACGACACGACTGTTCTCGTAATATCTGTCAGCGACTTCCAAGCCGTCGCACAGGTGAGCCATTCAGCCAGCACGTTTCGCGTCTGATATTTCGGCAACTTCAAAACATCCACGTTTCCTCGGGGTACGACATTCCTCGCCGCTTGCCGCCTACTAAGGCGCATCGAATAATCAATTATTAAACAGGCATTCGACGCAAGTTTGGCATCGCAGAACGCCAAAACCTGAAACTATCGGCCGCAAAACGTTTAGACCTGACTGGCAGTGGCAACAGCGAACGCTTGCTGTTTCAATCGACTGCGCGGCACCACGCTTCGTCACTGAAACTGCGTAATGGCAGCTGAAACTTGTGTGGGCTATTTATGCGCAGGCTCGAGCACAGGCGCCGCGATCAACTCGCGAGCTTCACGACCTTACCAGGCTTCTTGAAAGAGAAGCGAAAGGCGCGCGTTGCGATCGCCGGCGTACGAAGCCGACGAGAGGTGTCTGGGGAGCATGGCAAGATACGGCGCAGCGAGCGTTAGCCACTGCGAATCGGACGACCGCCTCAGCTACGAAGGCGCTCGGTTACCGCAGCCAGTTAACCATCCTTAACGACTTGACTTGCAACGCGGCGGCTGGACTCATCAGCGACACTAACGCCGGAATACATTGATTTACCAGATGCACTGTAGTGTGCAGACACACGACTGGTCTTGTGCATCATATGAAAAACGGCAGAATGCTTTAAAGAAGTGTCAGATACGGCTGAAATATAGCGTGGACGCCTGACATGCTTTTGACATCCTTACCACAAAGATATATATTACAACAAGAGGACGAAAAAAATTTTCAACCAGGAAGGCATCTGACGACAGGGCGTTCGAGATGCACTTCGTAAATGACAAGACAGTTTACTATCAAGGTATCCCAGTTTAAAAGAGATCAGGCATTTTTTGTCCAAAAGACAAGCAACGTGCCATGACGGGGAAGAGAGCTACACATAATGTGAACAAAACGATAAAAGAAACACAAGACGACGGGCAACGGTCGGTCGTCGGGATGAATTGAACGGCATTCTTTTACACGAAACGGGCGAGCGTTGGCCGCTCCATCCACTCTTCCCGCCGTTAGGCTTCGAAGATGCTTTTGTTGAGCGGCACGGCCCGGTTTGCGACACTACAAAGCACTTCAACCGATCCAGGCTCGCGCTGACAGCAAGCAGTTTTATTCGGGCGAACGGCACTGTAATTCACACGACCCGTACCTTTGGTCTTTGCAGACGACTAATTACCAGACCCTGGCTGGTTCGCCATGATAAGGATTTGTACTTTGGGATGAGTTACTCTACTTGGGCGCGCGGTTTACCACGTGACCGAAAACTACTTCAAATCAACTTCTGGCGCCAATTCTCGCACCCAGATGACCGGGATTTCGGTAGTTTTTGCAAACACCCAACCCCACCGTGTTGAAATAGACCTCGTAATAAAACTATAAAATAAACAGCCTTCTTAAGAGTGGTAAAGCAAACCGTACAGATCAGCTGGCATTTGTAAACATTCTAATAGGAAGCGAAAATATATAAACCCAAAAATGGATAAATTGCGCTCCATTTCTCTTGCACTGTGGACGCTTTTTTCCTTATCACACAAACACAAGAAAAATGTTTAAACGATGCGAAGTTTGAGGAACATATTACTGAAAAGATGTCATGCTGCTGCCCAAATACAGAGGAACATAATACTGAAAAGATGTCATGCTGCTGCCCAAATACAACTAAAAATGCAGAAGGGTTTTTCACAGACAGGAAATAACCATCTAGCTAGTTCTCAGGGTCTACAATGATGCATGGCTGGTCCGTAGTAAGTTTTTGCGTTTAAAGCGCTCAACGCTCATCAACAAAGCTTCTTGCATGTATTTGTTACAACCAGGGATATATACTGTAACTTTTTGTGCAATCTTGGTTTCGCGCATTTCACTTCTACGCAGGTTGTGGTCAATTATTATTAAGGCACCTTTTTGGTACGGGGGTGTGTTCTTGAGGTGCCCTGGGTATACTTGTTTAGGTTGACTGCTTCATTATAGTTGCTCGGCCGAAATTTGGCCGTGTCTACACGCTGACGATTTCGTTACCAGACAATAGCACCAAAAACGTGTGACCGCACGAAATCTTATATCCCTGATTTTGACAGAATTGCAAAAAAACGAACTTTACAGTATTTTTACAGGTGCTGCATGACCAAAGCACTCGGCTCCTTAGTGCGACACAATCATCAGTTCCGTTCACTAAATCCGACACAGAATGCGGCGGACAGTGAACTGAACTTGGCGCTTAGTGCAGTTTGCTTGACAAGAAGTTCTTGCATCGCTTCACAATTTTGCTGCCGGTTCGTGCTGATGACAGCATTGAAATTGGCCTCGCATCTATAATAAAAGCCAAGGTTTCGAGCAATGAATTTACAGAATTGTTCACTTTTTTCGAAGGTTTCAACTGCCTCGATTCCCTTGCAAGTTTCCTACATGACGTATTTCCAAACTCAATTACAGACTGGAAACAAAACGCACCACGAAACGACGTAACAACGCCAATGCCAAAATGCCTGGAGGCAGAACGTGTGAGCAACGCACAATTAAGGAAAAAAAGTAAACAAGAGGTGGAGAAGCATAGATCAGTCCAGCCCTACAGAACCTCAGTTGTTCACGCAAATGTCGGAAATCAAATACTACGCCATATATTCGGCTTTTCAAAAAGGAATCACGCTAGACATTTTGCAAGATATTGTTCAAAATAGGAGCGGAGTCATCTACGTGCACGAAAGGCAGTTACTCACCAGAATCTGGCCATACTTGAAGCATTTCGCAGTTCCCGTTTCGTCGTTCTCGCAGTACTCGCTCAGAAATGTCTTGCAACGCTCTGAACAGTTTTTATGAATGAAACCAGAGCTAAACTTTCGTTATCTACGCGCGCCTCAACCGCAACGCCAGCAGCGGCATACGCACCGCAAGCTGGGATATAGCATGGACGCCTTCACAAATCTGCCGAATCAATCCGGAGATAGCAATACTCAGTAAAACGACACTGAAAAAAAAGTCTGAAGAATTAAGTCTCATTTTCATCATCACTTTGTATGACATAAAAGCGACATTTTCGGTTTGCATTAGCTCTTAACAGACGAGGAAGAGTGCAGCTAAGCGGACAAAGCCGACGGCAAAGCTCAGTGCGCTAACAGAAGATATCTGCAAGTACCACCACCGGCAGGGAACTCGCAATGCCTGCTTATGTTCAGTCCGACAAATCTCATCTAGGAAGGAACGCGCAGCGACTCCACGGTTACTGATAACAGAGAGAGACCAAAAGACAGCACTCGCAACACGATACGTTGTCTTTTTCCAACTTGGTTCGCGATAGCACCCTGACAAAGGTTACTTGAGACGGCAAGTGATTCCATCGCCGTCACGGTCTATTGTGCGCGCTTGGTTACCTGTACAAGGCGACGAACTATCCCTTTCACAGGAACCTCGATCATAATGCCGTTCAATTACAAAAGCAAACAAAACCTGTATGAAGCAGAAACGCGAAAACGACTCTAGTAACCGCGTCGCGAGGTTAAACAATCAAGAAGTGCGCGCGCGCTCTCCTTATACACCACAGATGACCACGCCACGCCTTGCGATGCGTCGACATGCGAAAGAAAATTACAAGGCGGGTTGTTTTCGTAAGCTCAGAAACGGGTTGCACAGGCTGACCACAGCATCGGCACTCGTCAGTTCATTAAAGTTCTACAAACGCTTCGGTCACGGAAGGTTGCTTGCAAAATACAGCAGTCGCTCAAAACACCACTATGACAAATAGAACGCTAATTTAATGACATGCTCACTCTCTGGAGGTGTGCGCGCGTCTTGGCCTCGTTTTCGAGATGTTTCTTTTTTTGTATGCACTCCTTCGATGAGAATTGCTAAGGCACAAGCACCCACTTTGCGCCACCAACGAAACAGATAAGTGATCGACCTGCTCTAACGGTCAAAACATTTGAAAGCAGCGTTCTGTAGCAGCTGAAATAGACACACGACGTCCATATACGGCCAACTCCTCGCGACAAGCTTTCGCTGGCGCAAACTGTGTGTCACTGAAACGAGCGCATGTTTTATCGCTAGATTCAGCACTGTTCGTCCTAACGCTCGCAAGACGACACCCGCTCCTCAAGACATCTCAAGCGTTTTAAGGTTGGTTCGCCGAAGCAGACAGCGGCTTGTCACGAACCGCGACGAAAAACAGGTCATGCTTCGTCGCATTTCAGCGAGTTCGGCATAAAAGAAACAAGCGGAGCCGAAATAGCTGTTCGCAGTCTAACGTCCCGCGATAATTTAGTGACATTCAAAGAGCAAAGCATCCACGCGGGAAAGTGGCGGACGACCGACAAACGCACCGTTACACCTACGCAGCCCTCGGTTGAGCATCCACAGGTTGGAAATGTCGAAAAAAAAACATTTCGAGTACTCCGCAATAGTTTCCACGCACTGCTTGGGGCAAACCCACCTTTGTCAGCCAGGTAATCGCTTCTCTTTTCAGCAGCCATGAAATTTCTTGATTGTCAAACTCTAGTCGTTAACAGCGACAACAAAACCTGCCAAAACTTAACCACTACAACCTTGAAAAAACAAAAGGCTTATGTCATTACCAAAGTATACTACAGATAATGCAAAAAAATGGCTAGTTCCTCTCAATATTTGAACTGGAGAGATAAAAAGGCACATTTCAACACGCACTGCGTTATGATAAGATAACTTATTCTAGACAGAGCAAAAAGATCATAAAAAATTAAGCATACTGCCATAACATGCTCTATTCACAGCAGATAAAGCATGCTGAACAGTTAACAGCTTTCTAGTCTGCTTTAAAGTCAGTATATATTAGTCCATGGAAGCTCAACAAGCGAATTCAAGTTTCTTTGATCGGCACTGCCTGGCTACAAACAGGGATTGTTGATTTTTAAATTGTGGTTTCCTGTTGGGAATGGCAAGGGCATATGTGACATCATCATTGGTTTCGGGATTTCCTTCTACATGCGGTAAACAGAAAGAGTCCTCGAATGGGTTGAATTCAGCAGAGACCAGGAGTTCACCAGGAATAACTGATTTACATCAGTTTTATTTTTCGCTGAGACACTTTGGTCATTTTTTTGCTAAAACATTTTGGTCAGTGACACATTTCAGTCATTTGTCTCACAGCTGCATTAAACTTGCTGTAACAGTGTTCATTAGCTTATATTTTCAGACATTGTGACCAAAATAACTTAATTTTTTCAGCCATTTAAAAAATGTTTCAGTCTATGACCGAAAAAACAGATTTTCACATAAAAACCAAAACATTTACTCTACACCAAAATCTTTTTGTGGAAAGTAGGTACTGTATTGCCCCATTAATATTATGTCTTCCGCAAGTGCATGAGCAACTACTTTGTTAGATGTTATATTTGTAATAGTTTAATCTGATCAGGTGTCTTCACCTGCCTTGCATCTACAAGAAGTCAGATAAACAGGTGTAACTGCAACAATGAACTCACATCAACTCTCACAACTTTTGAACTGCTCACTGTCATACATTCCTGTCCAGTAGTTTTGATATGAAAGCATTCCACCAGTACAAATGTCAATGTGAATTGCAGTGGTCTGGAAAGTTTCCAAAAGCTTCTGGCATTTCTATTCACAGATTCAATGCCTCACCAGATCAAGACATCACTACAAGTCTGACTGAAAGTTCTTTAACATCTCAAGTGGAGCAAAACATCTTTAAACATCTCAAGTGGAGCAAAACATCTGTACACTTGATAACATCGGCCTGAACTTGACTGTTTGAATTAAACTTTTAATCTACATGTATCTTATGTGTCTGATGTATCTGTGTGCTGTCTTTCATTCCTGCTACATAATATTACATGATGCCGAGACATTCTCAATACAAGGGGTTATTGTTTCAAATGCCATGGTAACAGCTGCCTTCAGACAAAATATCCTTAAATGTATCCCCAAAGGGAGTTACCATGTTGACTTCTTGTGAGCTATTTCATGGGTGCTGGGGATGTTACAGAACTGCAACCTAACCACTTGTCATGAAAAATATCATAAATTTCATCCAGTGCACTGAGGGCAAATGTGCAAATGTGCTGGGGCTCCATCTTGTTGAAAATGAACCTCTCAGATTCCAAGTTCACTGAGTTTCAGCATAATTCATTGTGGTAACATGTTTTGGATATGAGGTATGTTTTACTGGCCTGTCAAAACAGTATGGTCCAATAACATGACATGCACTAAGTGCTGTCCACGTGATGAGATGGGGAGTTTTGCATTCAAGTTCCTCATAGTGAGGATTCTCCAGTGCTCAGAAGTAAATATTTTGTTCGTGACTCAACAATAATTGCACACTTGCTTGTAAACATCACTATTCCTCAAATAGGAATCAGATGGAAAATTTGGAGTAACTCACCGCACGCCAATTTCCTATTATCTCTATCAACATCATTGAGTTTATTCACAAAACTGGTTCACCATTAACTTGTCATTTTTCATGAAAGTCTACATGGTTGTTCATGAGGCACCAAGTTTAGGTGATCTTTTCCTTGTTGACTTTAATGTTGAGTTAATTATTGACTGTTCCGATCTAGCACATGACTCTTCGTTTCACTGGTCTTCCAGTACAAGATGCATCCTTCATATTGCCATTTTTAATCAATTTTCTTTCTCATGTTGACATCATTTTGCATATCAGGGGATTCTTTTCAAAACTATACCTAACTTTACCACATATTGTGTCCAGAGTGTCACCAATTTGTAGTGCTCACATACCAGCATACTTATTATAATCTGCTGTTCAAAGGTAAATTGACTTTCATCTGCCATATTAGTTACATACTTTATAATGTATTTATCATATTTATTCGATTGTAAGCTGCAGCTTATGTGTTTTCATCAATTTGTGCCACTTACAATCAAGGGCAGCTTACATTTTTTCTTTAGCTTATCTAAAGGTCTAGATCAGAGGTTCTGGAACTTTTTCAGTCACGTCCCCTTAAACATTAATCATTGTTATTCACACCTGACTTAACCTCCAAATCATACACAAACAGCAGAACAGCAATTACTTGCCACTATCCTGCTTTCCAACAATACGGTGCTACCATGCTCACTACCCCCTTGCAAAGCTTTCATGCCACCCAGTTTAAGAACCACTGGTCTAGATGACACTCAGTTGATCAAACTCTTTTTTCGCAGTCTCTTTAGCATCACATGCCTGCTCTGTCACACGAAGAATTATGATGAACCGAAGATAGTTGTAGTGATGAAGCATCATTACCAGGTTTGCCAACTAACACTTTGAGAGCTGGCGTACGATATGTTTGTGCTTCGATTTCAGCCTAAAAACCGCAGTTTTCGGTTGTCTTATCAACGCCCTTGCTCCTCCGCCGATTGCGCTAGAGAGCTGTTCAAGGGCTCAAACGGATTGGCCAGCCTAGTAGATTGCACTCGAAAAAAATTTTTTGTTGGTGGTGCGGATTTTTTGTGACTGACGTCATACGTGAAGTAGTTTTAGGGTCATTTTGGCTCATGTGGCCTGGCCTAGGGCCCAACCATTAGGCCAAAGTGTTTCGCTGAAGTTTTCATTGGAAATTTGACTCGAGTCAGAGTCTTTTGAGACTTTGATCGACTTTCTAGCGTTTCCAGTTCGAAAGTTATGATCTAAAATAAACAAATTAACTAATTATTTAATTAACTAATTAGTCAAATATTATTTTAGTTTAGATCATAACTTTTGAACCCGAAACCCCAGCAGGTCATCCAAAGTATCAAAATACTCGGATTGTAGCCTAGTTTCCAGTACAAACTTCAGCGAAATACTACCACCTAACAGTTGGCGCCCCAGGCCAGGCAAAATGGGCCAAGGTGGCCTAAAAGTCCTCCACTTATGACGTCACTCACAAAAAAAACCCGCACACCCCAAGCAAAAAAATTTTTTCGAGTGCAGACTAGAAGACTTGCCACGTCTTTTGACACTTCGACCAGGTCCGTAACCCGTACAGGGGCGGAGATATTCCCGCGCAACGCCATGTGCGTTGAGGCGTTTTTTTTTACAAAAATCCCTGAATCCACCCAGGTGCCAAAGTGCTAAGCATAAAATGTGCTAGTATACAGAAGTATCTCAGAGGCTTCAAGAATGGCTCACATTAATTTTTAACACCATTTCATGCGGTTTACAAATAATGGCAGCTAACAATCGAATAAATATGGTAGCTAGGGTTTTCTCAGTCAATTTTTGGTCATATACAAATTTCTTTTAAATGACCAAAAAAATTAATTGGGTCACAATGCCTGGAAATATAGACTAGTGAATACTGTTATAACAATTTCATCAACACTAAAAAAAAAACCTCAAAAACTATACATGTTTTATTTTGAGATGTTTAGGATTATTATTCTTAATCCATCTTCAGTCAAAAAATGTATTGAAGAGGTATAAAGGGGGGAAAAATTGTCTAAACAGCAACCTGAGATGCAGACAATTTTTGTGTGTGATGTCATAAGTGAAGTGGGTTTAGGCCTTTTTGGCTGAGGTTAACGAGCCCTAGGCCCCAACTGCATGAAACAAGTATTTCGCTAAAGTTTTTAGTGGAAACTAGGTTGTAATTGAGACCTTCATTGAAATTCTAGCATTTCTTGTTCAAATGTTATGGCCAAAACACCTAACTTTGCATAAAAAAAAACAAATTTGGGTAAAGAGAAATTTTACGCAAATGTTTTTTTGGCCAAACATTTGATCCAGAAACATTAGAAAGCCAATCAAAGGCTTAAAAGACTTAGATTGTAGCCTAGTTTCTAATAAAAACTTGAGTCAAACAATTTCTTCTAGCGGTTGGTGCCCAGGGCCAGGTGACCGAAACCTACCCCACTTATGACATCACCCACAAAAAGTTCGAAATCCAGAACTTAATAAATTTTTTTCAATGCAAACTAGAAGACTTGACGCATCTTAAGGGTTTGAACAGCTCTCTAGTTTAATCGCCTAGTGAGTTATGAAATTGCAGTGGTGCTAAAATGTGGGCTGAACGTGGGCTTTCAAAGTATGAATATTTCGTACACTGCGCCAAAGGTGTTAAGTGCTGTACATTTTGTCGATAGTGACTGTATAACAGAAGAATATTTAATTTGGAAACAACTACTGGCCAGGAAATATTTAGAGTATCCAACAAGTTTTTGCAACACATGGCATCCACTGGAATAACTGCATTAACTTATGCACAGAGGATGCTTTGGCAAAGGTGGGTGAAGGCAGAGGCTTTGATGCATTAATGAAATGTCAAAATCCAGCCATTCAAATTATGCATTGCTGTTTACACAGGGAACCTCCGATGATCAAAATCTTACCAGCGCTGTTGAGCTGTCATAAAAATGACACTGCTCCAACTCCTGAGCTCTTCTCTTCATGAATATGGCTTTGACTCCAGCTCCAAACCTGTCTTTATTCATAACATGACTGTGGCTCCAGTTGATTTTTACACATTGATATTCAATTGTCTTGGTGTGCCTCATGTTTAACAGAAAATGAAATATATCAAGTACACAAAATTAACAAAATATATATACCAAACTTATTGAGTAGGTTCATCTGGCATTTTTTACAAGCAACGCTCCTCTTAACACAAGAAAATCAGCAAAAAACAACAATCACAGGTTGAGAAACTCAGAGAACAGTTACTAGGAGAAACGTAACTCAAGATGATAGTAGTACGTAAGTCCCTGCTTATTAAGCCCACCTAGGGAGCAGACAATTTTGGGCTTTCAAGCGGGTGGGCTTATTATTAACACTTTCGCACCCTGGTTAATTCAAGCGGTTTGCGAAAAAACAGCTGGATTGCACGTGGCTTTGAGCGAGAATTTATCCCGTCATGTAAGTGCTACAGACCCAGTAAAAGGCTCAAAAGACTCGGCAAGTCTTGCCCCTTGCACTCGTAAAAAAATTTTTTGGTTGGGGATGCAGGTTTTTGTGAGTGACATCATAACTGGAGGGCTGTTAGGTCACCTTGGCCAACTTCACCTGGCCCTGGGCCCAAACCGCTAGATGGTAGTATTTCGCTGAAGTTTTAGTTGGAAACTAGGCTACAATCCGAGTCTTTTGATATCTAGGATGACATGCTGGGGTTTCTGGTTCAAAAGTTATGATCTAAACTTCTTAAAAGTAATAAAAATATTTGACTAATAGTTAATTAGATAATTAATTAATTTGTTTATTTAACATCATAACTTTCGAACCAGAAACGTTAGAAAGTCGATCAAAGGCTCAAAAGACTCGGACTCGAGCCTAGTTTCCAATGAAAACTTCAGCGAAATACCTTGCCCTAGTGGTTGGGCCCTAGGCCAGGTAACATGAGCCTAAATGGACCAAAAATTCTATTT
>JGI24159J19872_10011500_pt1 | contig 11593 bp, 7 predicted proteins | sample Ectturendosymbi4_FD_19872 | JGI IMG/M metagenome (IMG submission 19872) | reverse complement strand
TCCCATTTTCTAACTTTGGCAATTGAATTACATTTGGTCCGCTTCGGATGAGGTGCCTCTTTTACATTTGAACTACGTTGCTCATTACCGTCTACACCTTCGCTGTTGTTATTATTTCGCTTCACATAAGAAAATATGCTATTTTGCTTCATCTGACTTGACTAAATAGTAAAAAGTTGGCTTTCACACTGTTTTTACCCTATTCCCACAAAGGCTGAACAGCAGCTCTAGCAGTCTTTGGTCTACTCTCTACTACCACGATGTACGTACTAGGGTCCTGCGCGGGTTGAAAATTTTTGTCCGCTTCCGCCCCGCACACTTCCAACCCCCACCCGCCCCGCAGACAAACCCGCAGCTATCCGCAAACTACTAAAAACTCACAACTAGGGCAAGTTTTTGTTGCAATAAAGTCGTGAGAAGTATGCATTAATTTTAACAAAATTTTCAGTAAAATGTTGTATTTGTGCACAAGCATTTTACACGAAAGTGATTTACTCAAGCGATTTATTTACATATAATTCTAAATATTTCCAAACATTACGTCGGGAGGAATGGCGAACTTTTACCAACAGTTTGTGTAGCATGCTAAAACTTGTGCATGAAGTTGTTCGGCAATTTAACAGTTGCTTGGCAATTTAACAAAGCAGATTTGGACTGGTGTTTGACCGGGTCATTTCTACAATTGCTTTTAGGTCACTATTCAGTTCGATTCGGTTATCAAAGAGAACAGAAATATACTAAAATAGTTATGAAGCATGTTTTTTGAATGAAACTTCTACATTTTGCAAAATACTTGATAGAAGTTGCAGGAAAAGTTGCATGTAAAAAAGAAATAAGTCGCCATATAAAATTCCTGGAACCAACTTAAAGCATCGTACTACATAAATTCTGAGTACGTATTTAGGAAGCTGTAAAAAAAGTTGCAAAAACTTGCCCTACTTATATCGCTTGAAGACAAGTCTAACAAACAGCAAATCAAGCTATTCATTTTTTCATTGGCAACCAAAACTTTTCCACAGATCTGATCTTCCGCAGTCAACGTATTTGAGGTGATAAAAAAACAAGTTTCAGTCCAGTTGTGACTTGCGGCTAGCTGTGCGTTAAGCGCTGTCTTATCCATTTAGAAGGGCTGCTAGACTGAATTATTCCTCACCAAGTACGACGGTTGCGTTGGAAAATGGTCAATTGCCCATCACAAGGCAAGAGCCTGAGCTAATGTTTCGCAACAATGGGCTGTTACATCATAATGTTATAACTGCTGCGGGCCTACTGTCCTAAGCGCAATGCTGGCAAACAACTTCAGTATATCCACGTGTTTTGCGATTTTTGAGCTGATTAAGTTCATGTGCTTTGGCTCAATACTCATTTACCTGCATGAAGAATTTCTCAACCCGCGCCCGCCCCGCACGTAAAGCAGTGCTAGTTCCCGCATCCGCCCTGCAAATGCGGGTACCCGCAACCCGCGCGGGTTAACCCGCCCCGCGCAGGACTCTAGTACGTACTGTGAACTGTACATCGGCAACATCGTATTAACTATGATGCAACAATAACGTTCTTCTTAATTGCACAGCAATGAACAACAAGTGACGCAACAACTCTCAATATTTCTTGCTCCGCAATCTGCACCTAACCTCATGTACAACCAATTGGCCTACTTGCAGTCTGAATGCGGCACAGTGATCTAAAAATTTTCATAATGGTGCATCAACATACTGAAGCAAGAAATCATTTCCTCTGAAAAACGAGGAACCCTCACGGAACCCTTAAAACTCACGTAACCCCACTACATGTTTTGCGGAACCCCTGTAGAAGAGCACTGTTCTAAATATATATTTGTGACGATTAAACAAGTGTGACGGTTCAAGTGCTGACGGTTCAATCACAATTAAGTGGAACCTTAACGTTTTCATCGATGGTTTCACATTCCTTGCCGGAGAGAAACACAGTTTTTTTAAGTAGACTTAATCACAGTCTGACCTGTATATATTCTGAAAGTGTTACAACTTTCATCTGATATTGATTGCCGCCCTGCCACACAGTAAATTTTAAATCATTCAGCTGGAACAGGAAGAGTCAGCAGCAAAATCTAAGGTAAGTAGGAATATGCTTTTTATTGTGTAAGTGCTGAGGGCACTGATACTGCCATAACTTACAGATTGCTTGTAATCTATTTCCTCGCAAAAGAGCCAGTGACTGAAATCAAACTAAAGTAAATGTTATCCCAGTCGATTGAATTTTCTTGTGTAGACACTAATGGGTTTACAAGACTTCAACCAGTTACGCTAGAATGGGAACATCAGCAGTTGCCAAAACTTTTTTGAGCGCGACCCAAGTCTGAGTTTGGTGAACACCCCATCACTAAGTCCGTTTTCAATGTCAGCAATGTGCTCTTTTCTCACGCACCTACGATACAGACAGACACAGGCAAACAGTGGTAACGTTGAAAATACACAACTCCGGTTTGGATCGCCTCGGCGCGACCCATTTTTGGACCCTTCGCCACCCTTGTTTGGGTTTCGACCCACCCATACTTTGCGGACCACTGCGCTAGATCAACTAACCAAGCGTTGTGTTAACTGTGGCGGCAAGTATTTCTTAACTTAAGTGCAGAGCCGTGATGATAATCGATTGTGGCTTCGTTTTCGTAAATATCCAACCTTTTTCACACTTTGTGTAGAGTGGGTCAAACATATGCAACTTTGTCTGGAGAACATGTGTAACTTTCTTAACTTTATGACACTGCCCTTATCATGTTCGTGAATTATATTATTGTTAAATCTAAATAGCTAGAAAATGCCTAATCGCATTTCGGAAGCAAGCTTGGTGCAAGTAACGTACAAAAATGCTACCGCAGTCGCATTTCATAGAATTTAATGACATAAACTCCAAACATTTATCAAACGCGATGGGGGTCTCTAGCCTTTGCATTATTAGCTGCATACGTCAAACAGTCGGTCAAGAATTGGACGAGATCCACGTCTTACATGCGCACAAGTTTTGTAAACCTACTTCGGGAGTCGGTCTTAGTGCAAACTTGCTACTCGGCTTCGACTGAACGTGTATTGGTGAACATCAGAAACATGTAAATATAAAAAACGCAAACATACTGACGGCCGCCATGAATTCTTACTCAGCTGCAGTCTTGGCTGCAAAAAAGCATAGTGCAGATCTTGTACTTATGGCATCAAGATTTTCACATGCGTATTTGCAGGAAAATTTACGAGCAAATGGTGGTTTTGATCCAAAGTAGAGCTAGGAACTTCTCAACTCAACGAAAAAAGACTTTCTACATACCGGCTTAAATCTGAACGTAATTATTCAGAAAAAAGCGTCAGAAAATTGCACTTTTTATGGATGATGCTTCAAAAACAAGGGGTATTAAATATTTCAAATGTTGAGACTTTGTTCTTGTTTCCCCCCCTGTCAAAATTTCTGGCTACACAAAAAGCGACGAGGTCGGTGTAAAAACTAAATGTTTCGTGGTTTCCCAGTTATTTCCTGTGACTACCTGCCTCAGCTTCCCAACCAGCGCCTTCCAACACGTTAGGGATGAACCGTGAGGCACGAAAATGTTATTTTCTTTTATGACAAGGTCTCGTCTTGGCAGAAATATTAAGTGCCCAGACCAGTCATAACTAATTTGCAGATCATCACTTAATACTTAATACTTGTAATCGATGATGATTTGCAGTGGATTTTGACGAATTATAATTAGTTTTAGCGACAGCGCAAATTCTATCGAATGATCCCAACTTTTTAAACATCGACAAAGTTCGATTGCAATGACGTAGCACATTCGTCATTCAACCATTCTTCATGTGAAAGGCTCAACGGCCATAGAACTATAGTTGTGAAACAACGTGGCCAGGGTAGATACTGTAGGCGACCTGCCAAGTCTACAACAGAGGCTAAGCTGTTGGATCCCTTGCATCATGTTTCAAGGGTCCAGACGCACACCCAGAAATGTTAATAGTGAGGGACAAACAACCGAGTCTCGGCATTCAAATATTCAATCAGTGCTCTCACAAATATAACTCCAAAAATAACTAGAACAGTACCAAAAAATCCCTAAATCTGTGGTGGTGCAGCATAAAATCGGGGTGCCATGATAAATGTTACAAATAGAACCAAATATAATTCACATAAGAAACAGAAATAGTTCATTTATTCACATTTTCATACTTTTCCAAATATCCCTAAAAAATTCCTAAAAAGGGTCAAAAGTTCCAAACTAGGGACAAAATCCCTAAAAGTGAGAGCACTGTATTTAATGTCCCTTATTTTTAAAGCATCGTCCATCAGCGCGCAACAGCTATGATCGCCGGTGGTCATCCGTGACGCTGCTGACGCCAACCTCGAGTAACCTCAAGCGACCCAGAGTAACCTCAGGCAAGAAGGTCAAGCTGGGCCACAAAACAGGCGACCTTCCTTCATCTGCTCAACCCGACACGTTTAACGAAAGACTGACATGAACCAAATAAATGAAATAACGAAACATACCCCCACCTTCTCGCAGAACTGGTACCGGGGGAGGAGTTGGAGTGGTGGGCGATGCGCTTCTCTTTCTCTTGCGCGGAGTTTTCACGGTTTGAACATCGATTAGTTCAGAACCAGACTGAAAAAAAGTCAATTCAGTGAAAAATGAATATTTATTTTCTTGTTGACGTCAACGCAACGAATTATTTCGCAAACAATACTGTCTGACGTCACCCAAGGTTGCGGTCGAGTGATTTTAATTGAGATCACCGAGGCGTAACGGCCAGCAACACAATCAGCTGCACGAGGAAATGTTCTTGCTGCAGCAGAAACATGCTCGACATGAACAATGCATGAAACTGTCGGCATGAAATGTTTTTTAGACAACCAGAGGTATTTCAGGACAAAGGGGTTTCCTGTAGTAACGACAAAATGTTGTTAGTGACGGGTAAAAGATGATTTTAAACAGCAAATGTAGTACAAAGTGTCAACTGAGATGAGCATATTTTGGGATCCTTTCTGTTGAGTTTTTTTTCAGTTTAAAAACAAACAACTAAATACCTACCCATGCATTGCAACAAAGTACCGATGGATACACAGAGCAAAGAACCAAACGAGAAAACTGCTAATTTAAGACTTTTCAGCCAATCTCTGAACGTTCGTACTATTGAGTCCTAGCGCCGTATGCTTTTGTTGAATGAAATGGTGCTGTTAATTTCCTATTACGGTAATAATTACACATAGTTTCTTCAAAAAATGTTTTCTATTTTGATGCACTTTAAAACTGAGCTATGGCCTGACGCCTGAGACAAACCCGCTGAGGAATCAAAATTACCCTCAGTTTTTTTACCACGTGCCAGACCGTTACCCTCGGAGTTTGTGCGGCTGTCCATCCATGGTGCAGCGCCACCTACCCATCGCTCGCAGTTAAATCAGTGACCGCTTGATGTCAGTCGCAAGTAGGACGTGAAAAATTGAGACAAATCCTTCAGCTTTCTTAAGAAAATCCTGCGATTGACCGTTGCCCAGCAATTATTTTTACTTATTGGTCGCATACAATGCGACGGATTTATTCAACAACTGTCGGCTCACCCAATTTTAAATTAGGGGGATCACCCAATTTTCATTCGCCCCCTAATTGAAAGTTTTTGGGTGTTTTACCCACAGCTCTGCAGAAGGTAGACCTTAGACATGCACACGATGTAACTTCCGCCAAAAGCCTGAATAATCCTTCTTGCCGGGTCGGCTGAAGTGAACGCTCTTGCCCAAGAAGCGCTACGGCGATTCCCTCAGTGGCCGTGGATCGAACACCCAACCTTCCAATTGGGAGGCGGACACTTTACCACTGAGCTAATCGCCCCTCGCCCAGCAGCTCCAGCCATGACAGTGCGATTCAAGCTTCAACTCACCTTCTGCTGCAGAGTGTTCTGTGGCCGAAGCACGACGTTGGCGTTTTCATCCTCCGCCCCTGCTGTGCTGCTTGATTCTTCAGCTTTATTTTTCGAGTTCTTCGTCTGGAAGGAGACAGAATACAAAAACGTTTTAAGATTCCCTTCAGGTTGATGAAAACGAGTAACCGCTTGATATAAACAACTCGGGGTCTGGCCCTGAGGAGAAAGAGAGTGGATCGGGATTGAAAACATTTGAACCAATCATTTACCGTTAAACACATTTGATCGACACAAGGCAATAAGGCGGTTCAATGGAAGGCATGGCTGAGGAAAAATGCAAAGGTTTCATCGCGAACTTTAAAGAAATCAAGTGAACGCTTAAAACTGGTTTCTTCGGTGTTTTGTTACAAAACTATCTGCCATCATACAATGTTGAGGCCAACTTACTAATTCCAGTTCCTCCACCAAGTCGGCATTTTCATGTTTCAGATGGTTGATTTGTTCCTCCATTTCAGCTCTTTCTCCTCCTAACTTCTTAATTACTTCCTTTAGTTCATTTGTCGTTTCGTTTTCTTTCTAAGATACAGTGAATTGTTCACCCTCAGAACATCCCGGTGACTTCTGACATACAAGTTACAAACACCTGACTTGTCACAATGATCGCTCATCTCTTTAATATATTTTCCTTATCAACACAGATTTATCTTAAAGAGTAGCAATGCAGTGTCAAAGACACTGCAGTTCATTAAGTTGTGCATCGATCCCCGGATGCCTTTACATTCTCTGTGGTCCCTTGTCAAAGGTTAGCACAGAACATGAAATTGATTGTAAATAAATAGACAATTGATACTGAAACAGCCTTTTTGGCATTAGGGCTCTCGCATCTGTCAGCGATTTCTAGCCAATAATAATACGTTTATCGAAAGGCATGTGTAACATAATATTTCTTTGGATACCGAGATAACTTCGACATCATTTTTGCAACAACACATGGTTGTAAGTAAAAAAAATCATTAATATTTCGTAAGAAACCAAGGATGGCATTCCAATACTTAATTTGTTTCATTTCACATTTAAAGTTGTTGCCCAAATTAAGTAACTTGATTTTCCATGATATTGAGTTTAAAATACTTTGGAGCAAAGCCGATGCCAACCTATAAATATAGAGCAATATATTCTTCGAAAGTTGATACATAGCACCTCGAAATCAAGTCCCTCCTTTCTGACCCTGTCGTTCGTCATCGACTTCACGAGTGCCAGTAGATCATCCCGCTCTTTCTGTAGAATCTGTAAATCCTTAAAAAACATGAAATAAAACAAATCTTTAAAAAGTACAAGAAACAAGCAAAACGCGAGCAACAGACTTGGTGAATGCACAAAACACAAGATAGGCCGAAAAACTCGGAGTAACGGTCAAACGTGTTCCGTTCTGCAGATTCTGTCACACTACCCAACCTAATCGAAGCTTCACACGACGCGCAGCAAACTGCTACCTTATCCAGATCAATTTTCTTCATTCTTTCTTTTTCGCTGATCGCCAACTGTCGCTGCAGCTCTTCAACTTTGGCATGCAGGCGTTGCGATTCGGCAATTAAAGGAGTTTGCAGATTATTCACTATTGCCAACTCTTTTTTCAACTGACAGTTTTCTTCCTGCATAGCAAGCTTCCGTCGTAGCCCATCGTTTCCAGTCTGAAATGTACGCACCACAAAAGACTTTCTCAACAGCAATCCAAAAAGTGCTAACAGTTCTTGCGGGTTCTGCTTGCATGCTAGCAAACAGCAAATACAGGCAAGTATCAAGCCTTTATAACTTTCCTTAACTGTAAAACAGCGGGGCTTCATCAGTAAAGCTAACTAAGATTTACGGATTTGCCTGAGTCAGCCCAATGAAGATATATGCTTCAGATTGTTTGGAAAATTCAGAACCCGTGTGCAGTGACACAACCTTGAATGTGCTCTGGACAAGCATTCCATCTTTTGCACCAAGGTCAGCGAATCACTGTTGGACCCGTCGGACCGAGAAAAATTAGCGTTGCCTTATCAACGTTGTCACCCAATAATGGCAACCAGTTATCGATTTCACTTTAACTCAATCGATATTTCGCGTAACTGAATCATCCTCAGTCCTACAATCTGCATGCAAAAGCTTACGGGTGAAATGCTGAAGGACTAAAACAAGAGCAGACAAGGCAAGCAATACAATTCCTCGACGTTAATCACTGCATAACTACTGAATATGATTTCGTATTTGTCACTAAAACGGAAGGGAAGGTAGGCATTAACAGTAAAGCACACCATTCATAGGCGACATTTAAGTTAATCTTATTCGAAGAGGCAATAACGTTGAGGCGACATAACCAAATGAAGAAGATTAACTCGCTGGCCTAAGCCAACTTAAAGAAAAAGCGATTCGTTCAAACTTTCCTTTGGGCATGATAGCATAGGCATCAAAACGGGAAGAAAAACTGCGTCACCCAAAGTGTGGCAAGAAAGATGACCTACCTACAGGTTTGGGCTGTGTCATTTCCCCACCTGCTAACTTTTTTAGTGAAAGAAAAAAACTTAAAATAAGAAGGCAATGGTATCTACAAAAGGCCCAACACAATTGGACAAAAACTAACAAACTACAAGCACCTTGCTTTAAATAAGACAGAAAACCAGATCGAAGCTTCGTCAGAGCCTTGCAAACACTGTGCACTTTGTGTTTGCTATGGAAAACACAACAAATGCATGGTCCCAACTGTTTCACAAATCCTCACAAAAGTTAAACTGCCCCACTCTACCACAACCTGACATGTGCTAACTGTGTTGTGTGGTGACTTCTGCGATATTCAATCAACAGTATGTTCGCCAAACAGTAAACAAATATGCCAAGAGATGCACACTGAGGTACTTGGAACAAACCAGACATGAGGAATTACGTTTGTAGAACAACCAATTATGACTTGTGAAGATAAAAAGATTAACAAACTAAACGCACAACTTAACATTCAAAGCACGATCCTCTCTCGTGTGAAATAATTCTCGTCCCTATTTTAGGTCGACTTGCCATATTCTTGATATATTTTTTCCCATACCACTTTGGCCAATTGTTTGATCCCCTTTCCTACCACACATCCAGTTTTTTTATTTAACGATTTTTGTGCCTCTCTTTCCAGCTTAAATATGCCCCCCTACAGCACATCTGTCAACCCTACGACTTAAAGACGTCTTCCTACATATGCATTCCACTGCTCGCTTCTGCGTTGAGCCGCCGCCTCATTGCCCATATCTGTAGTTTCGTTGCTCCGTAATTAGCGTCAGATAGTTTTGTAATTTTAGTGTAATTATGAAAACGGCATATTTTCCAGTTTTTAACTGCCGCAGCTCGTATTTTGTTTTATTCATTTTACTCTATAAAGAGTTTGATTGGATCGCATGAAATGCGACATATTTATTTAAGGACAATTGGCGGCAGGCCCAGGCCTGGTTGATGCCTCTTGTCTAATCAAGTTAGTGGGCACAAAATGAATGGCAGCAAACGAACAAACATAATATAAGGTTTGCGTGCTTTGTCTGCTATTGCTTCACTCCTTCAGCAATTCATCCATAAGCATTGGCTTGGAGTTACATGAAAACAACTTCCTAGTTGCTGTTAAAAAATTTGCTAATCTTGATTTGGTTGCGTCACCTTTGTGGAGAGTAACTACTTGAACGTAAACACGTGCAAGTCGAAACATTGCAAAGTCATGAAAGCAGAGCCTAGTTGGCTGATTCCTCAAAATCTTGCAGCGAACTCAGAACTTTTAACTGTTGTTGCAGAACTAATCTACTGCTTTACTTCAAGCATTTTGAACCCAATCTAAACTTTTTAACATCAAACCACAAAAGTTTTACCAACCTCATTATTTTCCACGCTTGGTTGCATCCTTTCTTTCTGCAGTTTGTTTAAACGTTCATTTTGTAAAACGTGACTATAAACTGTACTTACTTCTTAATAACAAGTCCTTAAGACAAGGGTCCTGATAAAAAAGGTAAAAAGTTTTATAGCTTAAGCTTTACAGGTAGAAATGTGCATTATGGAACATTTAGAGGTTCCGAAATATTCTGGAATCTTTATTTCAAATCCAGAATATCGAATCCTATTCCAGAATAACTTGTTAGCAGCAAAATGAGCTGATCGCCTAGAGGTTTAGAATGCCGATCAACGATCACAGAACCTGTTAATTAGCTGGTTACGTTATGACGCAGTGCCGTGAGCTTGTTGAGTGTTTCTTTCTTCCTCNTACGCAGGANCGCAAAGAGTGCCACTGCAAAATTTAGTGAAATTTTTTGTTTTGCCAACTTTGCAATTTTTCGCGTTTATTTAATTCAAATTTATTTCGATTCTAAATATTCGAAAAACTCTGATTTTTGGTTTCGATTCCAAGGGATTCGATATCCATTATGTCCCTATTTATTCCCTAACATCCCTGTTTACAGGTGAAGACACCTATCATAACACCACACGTTGCTTGACCTGACCACTTAAATATGTTGCTCATGAAATGATGCTCTACCCATAATTTGAACACACTACATTGATTAAATGTCTTTTGGGCATTGTTAGCAAATGGCTAGAGTGTTTTTGTAAGTTACAAACATATTCACCAACTACAACGACATTAACACAATTTCAGTGAAACAAAAAACAAAATTTCTGGTTCATCAAAAATGACAGTATACTTGAGCTGTACCTCAAAACTTTTGTCAACCACAAAGTTTGGGTAAAATTCTAAGCACATTTTTTTTCTTGGACTGCACCTTTCACAAACACAGGTGTTAAGAAAGTGCAAAGGAAAACCACTGCTTAAGAACATGTTTTGAATCTTTTGTTGTCAATTCAGCAAATTCATTACACTAAAATCTGTCAAATTTGAAAATTTCCTTTTATAATATTTGACAGGCTTTTGACAATTGCATATCATAAATATTTTTTCAACAAAGTAGTTGTAATACTCAACTTTTATGTGCAGGCTATCACCACTTTGTTACCTGGTCTACTACAGGATGCCAAATATTGATATAATTTCACCAACAAATTATTATGATAGGATGCTTATGGAGCTTCAACACAAAGCATCAGTTTTTGTTTTTTCTGCAAAAATAATAAGGGTTATATAGGACACAGTAGTTTTTAAGTTGGTGAAATGTCAGAGTTAACTTAGCATATTTTGAAACAATGTGTGGTGACATCCATGTTTAACCTGTGTCTATAAGTAGCAATTACCTAAAAAAGTAAAGGCAATATAAAAACAGGAAACACAACAAGCATAGCAAATGGAAGGCAGCATATGAAAGAACATGGAAGGTAAACAATAATATGAAAAGATGAGAAATGTCCAGATGAACAAGTGAGATATGCAAATAGGTGGGAGAAGCACCAATGTAGGTTAAACAGTGAGAAGCTATGCAGCAGCCATGATATGATATTGCAATGAGGCTAGGTTTTTTTTCACTGAGACATTTCGGTCACTTGTCCGAAATAGCTGAAAAACTTTGTAATTTTTCATTTTAGCACATTTTTGTATGACTGACAAAAGCATTATGATTGAATTGACTTTATTTTTTTCGGTCAATTAAAAAAAACTTCAGTCAATGAATGAAAAACCTCTGAAAAAAACCTGCAATGAGGGTGTTGGCATTGCATGCCTATTTGGTGAAAGCAATTTTGAACAGTACAGACCACAAAGAAATACCGTCTAT
>JGI24159J19872_10011499_pt1 | contig 11593 bp, 11 predicted proteins | sample Ectturendosymbi4_FD_19872 | JGI IMG/M metagenome (IMG submission 19872) | reverse complement strand
CAACGATAAAACAATCCGCTTGCCAGTTTCGCAACCTGCCCCTGCAGGAAAAAGAGCGGACACGAGTGAACAGCAAGCTCATCACTGCATGACACCAGTACAGTGAACCTGGCTCTTGTGCCTGGTGTGAGTGTCTTACCGGCATACAAACTGTCAATGCAAGAATTAAATCAATTAATCGGAATTAAGCTTCTTACTTCTGGTCTTCTAGAAAATTTAGTTCTTAGTCCAAATTTCCAGGGGGGGGGGCAAATGCCCGTTTTGCTCCCCTGCGGACGCCCATGATTCGATTGTCTCATCGTCCACAACCGTCAGGCCGTGAAGTCCATGGGGAGGTCGATGGATTGGACATTGGAGGACAACATGGTCGACTGTTTGTTGTTCTGCGCCACACTCACAGGCCGCAGAAGGGGCCATGCGCCATTTGTGTAAGAGGAGCGGAAACGCCCGACACGGTTGCAGAGGCGGTTAGGCCCAACCCACGCTGTTCTCGGAAGGGTCATTCTAGGAGGGTGGGTGCCGGGGATGAAAGGACGGAGTCCCGTGGCGTTGTCGAAACACTCCGCCTTCCATCGGTGATCTGCCCAGAGCGCCGCACGTATGTCGTTGTCGGATGAACTGGTAAGTTGCAGTGCGGCGGGTACACATGGGTGTCTCGATTTGAGACACCGTGCATTCGCACTCGGTAGACAGGTGAGCGCTGAGTGGAGCAGATGCTTGACTATGTTTAAGCTACATGGTTGCATGAATACGTATCGGTTTTTGTTAGTACTGTGCACTTCACAACTGTGTTTCACAGTGGCTTCGACGGCGCTGCTCAACTATGTTTAAACCACTGCACAAATAAATACAACACCACATGACATCTGAAACGGAAAACAGCAACACTGATGTAAAATTGAAATACACAGCTTGCCACTTAAGAGCGGTTGAAGCCATTGCAAAGCAAAATTACGAAGTGCACAATAATAACAAAAACCGATACCGATACGTATTAATGCAACCATGCATGAATCACTAATTCTGCTCACAGTCACAATATGCAAAAATACAATCGCGAAGATTAGGTTCAATAACAGATACAAAACGGTGACCAGTTGAAAAGCCTTATGGAAATGAAACAGCAAGAAAGTTTCTCCGAATTGACTTGTGTGATTAAACCAAGTTGATATATTTTTTAAAACTGCCACGATTTAACATGGGTAAAGGAAAGTCAGTCACAGCCAAACAGCAGTAACTGCTGTTGGGTCGTAGTTTGTTCACAGATATACAGGAACTGATCTATCGTTTACAGGTTCCTCGCATTTCGGCACTAACTCTATGCAGCAAAACTTCGCATCATGGTGTAAATGCATTTCCATCGACACTAGAATCTGACGAACACGAACCAGTTTTGGTTCTTGCTTGTTATAGTTGACGATCCAATAAAATAAACCGAACGAATGAGAGTGCGAATGAGCTAACGCGCGAGACAAACAGCAAGCTAGATATCTTTTAGTAACCCTGAGACAAGATTTGGACACAAGTAAACCCACTTTGTACAAAACGTTCTCTTTCTGTCAACAACGTAAACAGAGCGGTGAAGAATAAAACGAACAAAACATCATTTCGGAACTGGAATAAGCAGTTCCTATTTTCCTACGCCTATAACTTATTTGAGAAAATCAGCATACGCATTCCACAGTTGGTTGAGACCAGGAAATTTGATGCCAACTTCAGCATCTTGGCGTCGATCCGCTCACTCTGTTCGCGTGACTTGGTTTCTTTCCAATCACCAATGCTACCTTTGCGAACAAAGGGAATGTGATTTGGCCGTTCTTAAAAACACTGCAACACAAGACATACTTCGTATAGAAAATGAAGCAATAAAGGAGCAACCCTCTTTAGGAGTGGAAAGTGAGACGGTAGGAACACTGGGTGAACGCGAAACTGAAGGTTGACCAGGGATGTAGTGTTAAGAAAAAAGGTGTGGGAACGCATCCGCAAAAATAGCCATTTTAACACAGCTTCAAAGTCATTTCAAAGCAAAACGTGAAAAAGGTGTGGGAACGCCGTTCCCACGCGTAATTCCCGCCCCACTACACCCCTGAGGTTGACGCAGTTGCTCATAATACAGGAAACGGCTGCAACATGCGGGAATATCATAGAATACATGGTAACTATTTTCTTCACTTTAGACAAGATAACACGATTCCCTGATAGAACTATGGACAGCATTGATGATAAATGGCATACCATGTGATGTACTAATGACCACATAAACGCTATTAGTTTCATTTCAAGTTATTGTTCAGGTCGGACTTTCTCATCTTTCGCATTGAACGGTGACCGCTGTAGACCGAGAGCTTACAAACTTGTCGGCGTCCTGATGCATTGTTTCAAACCTTGAGTTCTCGACAACATCCAGCAGGAGTTTTCTGTCATTTGCATCCAGAGCTTCCCGCCGTGATGGTCCAAGAAAGTCCGCCAATCTCAATATTTCACTGCAAGGAAAGCCATTGACAGAGTCGACGGAAAATTATACAAAGTTGAATTAATGCGGAAAATTCCCCAGAAGAGGCAATCGAAGTCAGCCAAATAAAGTGCGCAAACGTCTACTGCCAATATTTTACATCATTCTGTTGTAGTGTTGCGCAAAGAGATAATTTAAATTAGAGGCAATGAGGAATATTTTTGTTACTTTTTTAATGCAAATATTTTGTTCCCTTTAAGGTTTGTATACCTCATTGTTAATGAAAATATTTCGTTTCCTTTGATGTTTGTTTGCTTTAATGTTAATGAAAATATTTTGTTTCTTTTTATGTTAAGCTTTATGTGAACGAAGAACCGATCAACAACACCTGGTAAGCAACAGACCATACTACTGGTGATTCAAGCCACAGCCAAGGATTTTATTTTGGGTCTTAAGTGGTGAAGCACAGTAGTATGGTGAGGGCAGCATCCATGTGACAGAATGTTTCTCTGCAGATTGTACACTGAACAACATTAATCAGAAAGTTGTACAGAAACTGGATCAGCTTATCAGCCATTGCGCTTTTGGAAGCATGTTATGAGACAAGCTTTTCTGCACGTAAACTACAGTAAGTTCAGTGTATGTTTTCTGCTGTACTAAGAGGCACCTTACAAGAGAAGCAGCTTTTCCAAGTTTGCGGTACATAAAAGTGACTACAGGCTTATACAGTAGACACTGAGCAAATAAAGTACAAACACACTCCCGACAACACTGGATAAAGTTACCGGCTACCGCAAACCATTCTATATCGTTTTTCATGTCTTCATAAAGCACAAAGTGTATATTGGCCTGCTGGTTGCTGCTGGTTGCTTTGGTCGTGCCACCACTCAGGGAGGAACTTGAAATAATCACCGGCGTCACACCTGCCTTCCATGAAAACCTCAAAGAAGTCCTCAAACGTTCCATCTTTGAATTCGTAATATCCATCGAATCAAATAGTGTGGTGGAAAAACGACACCACGCAATCGTTGGGATTGCGAGCTGAAAAATCAACCCTTGGTCAAATTAGAAGTTATATTTTCTTTTATCTCAATGCAAAGATTTACCGATTATTTGAAATGGGTATGACAAAACCAATCAGAATTTTGCCAATAAGACAATGAATTAAAGTCAAAATCAGAAAACAAAAATCACACTTACCAATGAAGATATATTTTGCTTCAGAACGTCTAGAGTCAAATCATAGGATAAATGGGTTCTAATGAGTCGGTTGGGCCAATTTTCAAGACGAACAACCCCACCAACGAACTCCAGGAAAGGGGTATGATTGCACAATACATCTCCTTTTTGGATAGGGACCCCATTGTTCCGTATCAAGTGTAATATATTCTGCATCCAGGTTTTTCCACACTTTGGATACGTGACAACAAAAATATCTCCAGCATCCGGTTTGAAGTTAACAGCATTGTTGAACATGTCCTGCGTGATGCAAGACAAAACTGATACTCTGGATGGTTCGGATGGTTTACTACGTTGTTGACTGGCCGGGATCTAACGCTGGTCATTTTGGATTTACATCCGCTAACAGCAGCCTTCAATTTTCAAGAACAAACTGTCGGTGTCCCGTTGCTCGGTCAGTTGGTAAATAACCTTGGGACAAGAACAAAATTTTCCTGACTCCTAAACCAATTCGAAATCCTCGACAAGCTTCCAATCACGACCGGATGAGGTGCATCAGCTGCTTTCGAAACGAAGCACTTTTTCAGCAGTGGAGGTCAAAGCATGTGCCCAGTCAACAATGCAAACAATTCTTAACTCTGCGCCTGCACTGTCCGGAAGAGTGACGCAATACGAGACTGCCCAAGTCATGGACATGCTACGTGGTGTACATGCACTTTTGTAGATTGCGTCACCAAGAAGTTCGAAATAAAGCAGGCAACACGTTCAGTCATCCATGGTTTCAAGTAGCAACAGAGCAGAGATGAGCGGATTTAAGATTTTTCAAATCCAAGTCAAATCTGTTGCTACCCTTCTACGACCTTATTCCCAGCCAGGGGCGTAACGAGGGCGGGCAAGGGGTGCACAATTCCCCGGGCGCCGACGCCAAGTCACTATGGGGCGCCAAATCACTGCAGGGAGCGCCGAATAGCTGCAGGGGGAGCCGAAAAATCCCAGCAATGTCACAAGTACTTTCTTCAATACAGTACATTTGCTTCTGAAAGACCACAGTTTCGAACATGGGGGCGCCAGACTTGCCTCTTGCACCGGACGCCATCAAACGTCGTCACGCCCCTGTTCCCAACATCCATTTGGTTCAAGCTTATGCAACTAATTTCTTATAGAAGACCGAAGATTTTTAAGAAGCCGAAAGAGAAGAACTAAAGTTTTATCTGACATGATCAATGTCAAAAGAAATGACTTCGATGTGTCCAACTGCTGGATGAAGCAATCACTAATGGCGGCTGTTTCGGTTGTTTAAAAGAATTGTGAACTTAAAGTGAACGCATCTCATGTGGAAAAGTGCTTTGCAAATTCTCAACTGTATTTATTTTTTTGATTGTTCTAAATTTGTTGAAGTGTGACTTTACCATGAATCATCCATGAAAAAGACGCCATGATAGTTAGATGTATCAGACGTTGCGCAAGGACACATGGTTACGGCGTGATTGCTGTGCGATCGTGGCGAAAGCCGTTGGTTTTTAGCTGGATATTTTGGGTTACAACAGGGTAATTAATTAACAACAATTTAATGAAATAATCTCCTGGAGAATTTATTAATTAATTTGTGGCTTTTGATCATAACTTTCGAACCACAAACGCTAGAAAGCCAATCAAGGGCTTTTGAGAAGCGGATTTTCACCTAGGTTTTTTAACCTTGCGGGAAGGCACGTTTTTATTTTTGTCTTTTAACTCAATGGCGAAGAGTTAGAACAACAACTGTATAAAGTGCACTGCAGGCAATGGTTTGCAGAATTCCAGATGTAGAATTGTGAAGGGCAATGCCCTCTCTAAATTTTAGGGTTAAGGAAATGGATAGCATTTTATGCAGTACTTGTTTAGTTTCGGTTGTATTAAAGTTTTCAGTTCAGGTTAGATTTTGGACTTTGTTCAGCAACTGCGCTGTGGCAGAAAGTTCTTACAGGGCGTCGCTTGATACGAATGGCTAAAAAAGGTCATCTTTTTCAAGGGAACACAGAGTCGCAAAGGAACCGCTTGCTATGGGAGCAATAGTTCCCTCTGCGCACGATTTCTACTGATCGTGGCCGTACCANTACAAACAAGCTAGCCCCGGCTCTGAGAAACTATTTCAACTGGNATTGATTACAAGTTTTGATTATGTAGCATGTAAAATAAACTTTCACACAGCTGAAAACTGTTGTAAAAACTTTTACACAACTCGTGGATGCCAGAAAAAGCCGTTTTGCCTCAAAACACACCTGATCCGTTATGCGCCAAAGACACAAGACACCTGATCTGTTTTGCCCGAAATGGTAGCATTTCAAAGATACCCTCACCCTCGACATAATCTATCCCTCAAGTCGGGATCTTCATTTGTGATAGAAATTCAAACACATGCTAGAAGACTAGGGCTAGAACGAATTTGCTAAAACAAGACAAACAGTTAGGCAGGTCTGCCACATTGAAACCATGACTGCACTAGTCGAGCGCGGAACCAGGTGTTTTTTGAGGCTACTAAATTTTACTCTGTCCTGATCGTTCGCTCTGCATCTTAATTAAAACCGCAAAGTTCTCATTTTCTGAAATGTTGCGAAAAGAACTTTATCTGTGACCGCTTGCGAAAAAATTGTACCATGGTTGAATAAGCACGCTGACATCATCGAATGACATTCACGAAATTTCCCCCTCCGAAATGAAGAGCTGGTTGCGCCCCTGTTCTGTGAATACTGTAGACTAGGCCTACTGTCATTAAGAATAAGAATGTCGTCACGTAAAACTGTTCCATCCCGAGTCCTCGTTGTACCTGATTGGGACCTACCACTAGGTCAGTCAAATCGTTGTGGTGTGTCGCTGCTTATAAGTAATTAACTTTCCCCGGATTTATTACTCAGGTAACTGGTTCACAGGGGTGTAGGACTAAAAAAGAGGTATGGGAACGCCGTTCCCACACCAGATAAAAAGGAAGACTGCACCAAATATTTCGAATAACGTAACCATTCGCCTGCAAGAATTTCCGCTGTTTGTGGCATCAATTTCGCAAACAGTAATTAATTACACAACCATGCTACGGTGCTATACCAGGGGGCGGATCCAGAAAGTAAGGTTAGGGGGGGGGGCGATTTCAGTAATATTTGGCAGTCAAGTGTCATAACGGCTTCGCTACTGTAAGAGGGATAAAGCAGTTTTTTTAAGGAAAATATTAGGTACCCGGTATGGACCTGTAGGGACCCGATTTATCTGATTCTAGAAACCCGGTTTTCTGATTTTAGGGACCCGATGATAATTTTCGCTGATTGTAAGAACCCGATTTTCAACTCTAGGAACCCGAATCGGGTCCCTAACACACCTTAAAAAACTCTGGATGAAGTATACTTTACAGCACTGCTATGACAAAAAAATAGATGACAAAATGGCTTTATATCGCGAATGCTGTTTTCATAATTNTAAAAAATCATGGTAAACAAAGTTACTTTCGTAGGTTTTAGGGTGCCGATCTCCCCCTGGACCNGCCCTTGTGCTATACACGAGATAATTTGTCATTTATTCATTTATGCTGCTCCAGGCGTTTCAAGAAACTTTACTAGTGCAAAAGGTGTGGAAACGCGCTCCCATCTCACTACACCCCAGAAATAGGAACGCGTTCCCATCCCACTACACTCCCTTACTTCAAAACGAAGCTGATTTTGTGGACTTATTTCTCATAAATCTACGTAAGCGAAGGTAAGCGATTTACGCAAGACGGTCTTGTCAAACTTTAGGTTCATCGCAACTGATGTTGCATCTATCCCCACCAAACTAGCATGTATCCTCTACCTCTACTGAACGTGTGTTTCCCTTGTCTCCAGCGTTTAGGCTTTTTTCGTGTGGAGATCATGATCTTTTTCTCACGAGCTAGTTTTTGAATGAACCATGTTCCATGACAAAAAGGCAAGTACGTTCTTTATAATTGTATGAAAACGATAAATTGCACCAATACGAATCAGTAATGGTGAAAAATCACGCAACGCAAATTAACAACGACGAAAAATCAAGCACACAAAATCACGCAAATTCCTTCTCTAAAGTTTGTGTCTGCAAATGCTTAGGCCTACGTGTTTATTTTGCCAGCAATCCAAGTAGGCTTGCTCGTTTTAAATTTCTGATTTAGCGAACTGCAAGTTGATTTGGACGAAGCTTGGATTCCGACTGACGCTGCAGTAAGTGTGATCAGCAAAATGCCACAAAAACTGCCATACATTTATCCAAGTGTGTTCATTCAGATTTTGATCACATGCAAAAATTTAACTTTCAACAACTGTCTTTGCCATGATAAACAACTAACGAAGCTCTTTCAAGAAAAAACGTTTGAATAGTTGCAGTCGTTTTGCTTGACTTTTTGACAAAATTCGTGAAAGTACCTCATCTTTTTCTTATTTTAAAGATGTGTTGCTTCGTTTGTGAAATTCGTTAAAAAGTTGAAAGAGTACCAGTCACAAATCAACTAATGGTTCATAACTGTACTGTTTCTCACCTACGAGAACAGGCCAGTGGATTGCGAAACCTGGATATGAACACTAGTGGATTGCGAAACAAACTCATTTGCTGCAGATGTTGAATGGATCACCTGAAGTTACAGTGGGCATGAAATATGCAAGGAAAATCAAGCTGAAATCTCCAGAACAGTACGGTATTTCCAAAATGGTTAATTTTAAGTTTCAGTACAACTGCACATTTTTGCAGAATAAAGGACAGAAATTTCGGAGCAAAAATCTGTACTTTTCCAGGAAACTGATCAAACGTGGAGTCCGGGAGTCTCCAACCAGGAGTTTGACTAAGATGATTGTTCTCGACTTCATAACGATAAGTGCTGTTTAGCTGTTAGGATTTTGCTTTGCCATCAATAAAGGTAAGCGAGAAGCTACACAAACAGTATTAGTCAAGGACTGAGAACTTTGGGGAGGACAAGCATTGTGCGATATGCCTTTTTATTGTGCATAGCATTATAGTTTCGTGACATCACCATATGTTCACTCAGGCGTAGTACGACCAAAATGAGAGGCAATTTATGGAAATGATATATTTTGGGGACCATGGCCCAAGTGGCCCCCTGCCTGTGCCCATGCCATGGCAGTTGCATAGTGATGTTCTAGTACTTCACAATGATTACTAGGTATTTACTAAGTACGCAAAACTTTAGCATTTTGTCAAAGTAGATAAAACAAACACAACACTTCTTATTTATTACCCTGCTTTATGCTGTGGTGTAATGTAACCTCGAAATTTGTACAACTACATTTGACAAAATACTAAAGTTTTGCGTACTTAGTTTGTTTTGTACAACTACATTTTGTTATTTTTAATAACAAAATATTGACGGGACTCGGTCCCTGGTACTAGTGATTAGTACCAAGGCGCGAAGTGAGAAAGATGAGTGAGCTTTGACAAACACGCGAGTGACATTGAATTCAACAAATTTGTAGTCTTCGTAGCATCAGTGTCGTCACCAGTGGAGGAGATGTGATGCTGGGGCCCCTCATTCGCAGTTCCCTCCCCAAATTTGGTATTTGGTGCGGTAGTGCAAAAATTGCTTTTTGGTGTAATTTTATTTGCCGTAATTTGGCATCGAATCTGATGTTGACCTTCAATAAAAGAAAAAATTGGAAAACAATTGTTCATTTCTCCTTGTTTCTCCTGCAACTGTTGTTTCACAACGGATTGAATTGCATTTGCCATTGTGGGACCTCATTCTACGTTTTTCCCCCGGAACAATGGTGACCAGCGTGTATGGGCGTCAGAAGGATTTTCCCAGGAGGGAACAAGGGGATTTTTACAAACTTTTCCTAAGGGGGGGCTAAAAGTGGTGAAATTTGTTTTTTCCTACTCGAAACTACGAATACAACTTTTTTTTGCTGAAATTTTCAAAATCCAGGAGGGCCAAGGATCCCTTATCTCCCTTCCGACGCCCATGCAAGCATGTATAGTATCCAAGCAGGGGCGTACCAGGGGGTTTCATGGCGCCCCCATGTAAGATTTTAGGGAGCAAATGTACTGTACTGAAGAAAATACTTGCGTCATTGTCGGAACTTTTCGGTACCCCCCAGTAATTCGTCCGGGGCATTGTGTGCCCCTTGCCACCCCTATTTACGCCCTGCATCCACGGAAAAGGACGAAATGATGACAAAGCAATAATCGCTGCTCGCGATCCCTGAAAATGTGAATGCATAGCAACAGGACTGACCGGTAACGAAGCAAAGTCAGAAACAAGAAATATACGATTTTCAAATTCGCTGAAAAATTAAAACACAGTGGCGAGAAAACGAAATGTGAAATAAAAAAAATTGCCTTGGACCTTGCATGACGTTAAACACTGCGGGCAGAAAAGCTAATCATCTGCACAGCAATTAAGAGCGAAAATACAAGAGATGTAGTTTTTTGCGAAGTCAAGAAATGTTGGAAGTTCAGCAAATTTTTGATAATATTTTGGTTGGTTCTCGTAAAATTTGAAAAACTTCCTCCCCCTTCCAGAAACGTCTTCACCATTCACGTAACAACAAACCAAGGTTGGTTGTGACATTGTGTTTGCCTCAATACTCCGTGGAAGAGGGTACTTTTACCTTAGTTAGACATTAAAGAAAACGTACCAAAACAACTTCCTCAAAACCAAATAAAGAAAAATTGAGGGATGGTTCCATAGCAAGTCCCACGTCAAGTTTGAGGAATGATCAGGGTTACTGAATTTCATCTGCGAGAAAAAACAACAACTGTCTAAGTTTCCAGATGATAAACGCAAATGATAGTCACAAAAATGTTCTTACATGACGCGAACTTTTGTAAAAGATCGGACCATTTCGAACTTTTTCGGTAAAACACCGGGGGATTTCCCACTTCCGCGTTGACCAGAATGTTTCTTCCTTCTCGTGGAACCGAAATTTCGGTTCCGTTCCACAGATAGATCCACTCGTCTCCCGGAGGATAAACATCCCATTTATTCTTGTTTTCCAGAAATACAGGCGCCACGAGAATATCTATCACGAGCATGGTCATGCGTCAGGTTATGATAGAAAAATCAAGGCGAACTTCTCACGAAGAACTGAACGAGGTTTTGCTTTTTGATTATTGTCTTCCACACGATTTGCAAGTTACTAAATTGTGACGCAACAATGAAACAATCGTCTTATTTGCTTAGCAGGCACTTTTAGCTGGTGCGTAATCCACGTCGATCACACAACTAACAGTGAACTAAGTGGAGGGACAAGAGGGCGAAAAAAACAAAAGGGTGATAGGGAAGCAAAACAACACAAAGAGGGCGAAAATGCTCAACCACTAACCGATCACTGAGTTAACGTCAGTAGCCTACTCTTGTAACTTGTTTGTTTCTTGCAAATTTTAATTTACTATGACAATCGTTGGAGGTTGTTGCTAAAGCAATTTACCCGCCACATTTTTTACTCCGGATCGTCTATGTACCCGGCTACAGTGTGGATTATCTTCACAATAATTCTGAACGTAATATTAGCGTCGTGATGCAATTGCTTAATTCAGCTAATTAATGGCTTGTTTCAGGCATTAAATAATTTCTTTAAATGAAATTCTTTAAATTTGCTACTTTCTGTTTGCTTTATCAGACTTGGGGGACGAAAACGACGTGTCGAGAGTGAAAAGGGCCGATGGAATAAAAATTTTTGAGAAACACCGAGTTAACTGAGCAGTATTCACTGTCAATTGTTCAGTAAAGCTACCACTACACACCATTCACAACCGCTGAAGTTATTAAAATACATTGTAATTTTGTTGGTCGCCAAAGTTCATTCCATGGAAGCTGATATAAGAATATATTTTGAAGAACAAAGTTTGNTTACCTTTCCCGTACATGTATTGAAACTGAATATTCCGGACATTCGCATCGTCCGGGTAGTGAAAGAACAGAGGTCGCTGCGCAGGATATCCATGCTGCGAGTTTTCCCTGGCAACATGGCGGTGGTA
>JGI24159J19872_10011498_pt1 | contig 11594 bp, 11 predicted proteins | sample Ectturendosymbi4_FD_19872 | JGI IMG/M metagenome (IMG submission 19872) | reverse complement strand
TAATATGAAAGCGCATGGAATCAGAATGAATTTGTGAGGTTTGACGAACCTAAGTGGCAGATGTGGCGGCCTGGAGATGGCGCCACATCTAGCTAAATGGTCACCGCTAGACGGTGTCCATGAGTAACAAGTCACTGTGATAGTCACCACAAGCGAATTATCGTAAATCACATGTCCTTATATAATCATAGTGCACGTAAGTAGAGTGAACTCGTCGAGATAGCTGTATTGCTGCTAGTTGCTTTCTTGTTAGTTAATGCCCCGAATTGCCATCTTGCGCTTGCCTCAGTGGTTCGAGGCGATGGAATCAACTGCAACAAATGGCGCCCGGTAATGGACCTGGGGGAAATGCCATAAGCCCCTCTCAGTAACACACTCCGTTGAAGATCGTCTTGAACTAAAGGGTAAGACTCGAACTTGTAAACTGAGATCAAGTATGTACTTTCCACGATGTAAGCAAGGAATCGATGAGCAAATTTTTAATAGGAAATCGATTTCACGTAAAATTACGCATTCGCAGTCCTGAAAATTGCAAGCAATGCTTACGGGTGAAAAGTTGAAAGGCTGAAGTAACAGCAGAGAAAAAACAAACTCAAGACTACAATCAAAATCTCATAACACAAGCTCAGAAATCATAGCAGCTTAACAAACTGATTGACGTCAAGTATGCTAGTGGCGACAAAAAGAAACTGACTAATGAAATAATAAATGTGTTTACTCAAATTAAAATTAGAAAGACGTTTACTCAAATAAATAAATGACTGAAACATCTAATTAGTTGACGCTAATGACTGAAAAATTCTCCAACTAAAAACTAACTCTTGGTGAAATGACTAACAATGGTAGAGAAATAGAGTAAGCCATGTGCGGGCAGTAAGTCTCTGGGTACGCATTCAAACCTGCCACGAGTTCGCTTTAAACGCAGCGGTGGGAGTAAACAAGCTGTTGAGAGAAAAGCTAACGCACAAAGCGGAAGACAACATCGGACTGAGTCAAACAACACAAAGCATCGTATTAATTATTTCACATGGGGAAGGATCATGTTCTGAATGTTAATTTCCGCGTCAATTAGGTGATACCATTTGTTTTCACAGATGTCCAGAGAGTGACAGCTTGGTTGTTCGACAAAAGTAACGGTGAATGCTTCGTGTAGAGGTGTCTTGTTTACAATGCCGTGATTCTCTGAATAGTGCCGCGACAAGGCCATCTGGTCCTGGTCACTGTCAGTTTTACAATCTTGTTTGTTCCAATTACCGCGATGCGCTGACCATCTTTTGGAAATTTTGTTGCTAGTTTGACCAACATACTGTTCATGACACATCACACAAGTCGCTACGTAAATGCCAAAATCTGCGCAAGTCAAGCTTTGGTTTAGCTTGAAAGTTTTGGTTGTTGTCAGCAATTGTGAAACATTTGGTACCATGGATTTGTTATTTTTTCCATAGCAACCACAAAGTGCACAGTGCTCACAAGGCCTTGAGCCACCTTTGGTTTGCTTTTGTGTCTCGTTTAAAGCAAGGTTTTTGTAGTTCGTTAGCTTTTGTCCAATTGTAGAGTGAACTCGTCGAGGAGCTCTGTTGCTGCTGGTTGCTTTCCCGTTTGTTAATGCCCCGAGTTACCATCTTTCGCTTGCGCTTGCCTCAGTAGTTCGAGGCGATGCAGTCAACTGCAACACAGACTAATAGTTCTCCGTTTCAGGAGAGGACAGTGAAGAAAAAAATGTATTTCTTTCTCGGACAGGCCATATGAAGAAAGACATGATTTAACTTTGAAAACTTTGTGGCTATGACGAAGTTGAAGTATAGGGAAAATATTCCATCAATAAACAAAAGAAATGCGGATTTATTTAGACCGATCATACATACGGCACTTTAGAGGATATTTTGAAAGAATAATTCACAAACACACTCAATAATTATATCGGAAGATCATTCCAATGTTGGCATGTTGTACGCATAAATCTATTTTGGGAACAAAGGCTTTGATAAAACCCCCACCTTTGCATAATATTCCATTGCTGGTGAATCCCCATTTGCAGATGCATATGTAACTTCCCACAGAGTTGATGCAGTGTGCGTTTACATCGCAATGTTGATGTCCTCTGCATTCATTTATATCTGCTTAGTACAAAAAGTGAAGCTGTTAAACATGCCTAATTAGTCGTGGGTTTCAACGTTTATCAAGGTAGGAAAACGTTCTTAGAAAAACAGACTAGCTATATCCACAAATAAAAGAAATATAATGCTCTCAACTAAGAATCAAGCGAGCTTTTTCAGACCGTTAAAGACTACAGTAATCAAAACATTTAGATTTTTGCCAAGCACAAAAGCTAGATGGCCAATCAAGGGCTCTGAAGATGCGGATTTTCGACTAGATTTTTTCTAAAGAAGGAAACAAAATATAGCCTTATGGGGTTATGGTCCAGGGCCCGATGAAAGGGCCAAAAAAGCCTAAACCTACCCCTATTATGATGTCACTTAGAAAGAAGCTAAGATTCAAAAGTTTCCAATTTTTCTTTTAATCGATACTACAAGACTTTCCGCATCTTCAGAGGGCTTGAATAGCTCTCGAGCGGCTGGTGAGTTATGACTAAATATGAACAAGACACGATCGTGGCTTCTGCGGGCCTTGTGGGGCCAAGTGCTACTTCCAAACTTTAACATTTTGCACCTTGTCTGATTCTCTGTGCAAAACTAGCACAAGTACTTCAACCATAAGACAAAGACTTGCAAGCAATGAAATGCCAATGTCGTTTCCACGGCAATGACATGACGTAACAGCGTATTGGCATTTGCTGTCAAACCACTACTTACGTTTACAACGGTGAAATTAAACAAAAAACTTGGAACAGTCGTTTTTATTTAAGTTAGAAGTTTCAAAGATTCATAAAACTCAAGAGAGTCGGTTTTCGGCTTTTGTGACACCACTGAAACATAGACCAGTTCTGATACTTCGTCGCCAACACTACCTGGTGTAACTGGCGATATGTCGTTTGCTGTGTCACGGTTCTGAGAAATAAACGTAATTAAAAAATTCATGTAAGTGCATCACCTTATCCTTGTTTTTGTTTTATTCTGCAGTAGAAAAACTTGCAACGCTTGCAGATAAACTGCGAGTGCAAATGTTGGTGTATCTATAGATTAGTCGTCACATCCGAAGCACTTGTTTACGCGAATAAGTGTAACAACGAGACTGCAAAAGACAACGGTTGGTTGAGAGGAAATACTTGAATCGATTTCGTAAGCAAAAAATATTAGTTATTTAATAAGTTGTGTTCTCGCTTGGTCGACATTGTAAACCGAAGCAACATCACACATGACCAGCAAAGATCAAGAAAAATCGCACTTTAGAAAATTTTTAGCAACAGCTGAGGGCTTTATCCAAGAATTGGAGTTCAAATTCAGTGTTAGTGCAATCTTATATTGGTAAAAATTGTAAATTTGATGAGAACACTCGAANAATGTTATTNAGAACGCTTAAACGCAACCTGAGGAACGTTTCAATCAGATCAGCAGACATGATAGTACATGTGACTTGTGATTTTGTAGAAAACTTGTCAAAATACTGGTTAAAATTTGCATTTTTTTATTTAAATGAAAACTTACGGCATAGAAGTTATTTGAACCTGATATTGTTTTTGGAATCATGTTTCTTGTTACTCAAAATAAACCTTCAATTTTTTCGTCAAGATTTTTGGCGCTAGCAATGAAAAATTTTAAGTTTAATTACCACTTAGTGTTTTTGACTACCGGGTTCTACAATATCAGCATTTCCGTGGACTTTTTCCTTTGTTTTCCACTTTATATTCCACCACGCATTTCAGGATTTTGGTTTCTGCCATTGCTGGTTTTAAATTTTCGAAAACTTTCCGCTCATGTAGTTACTTGGAAGTTTTGTGCTGTCACGAAACAAAAGCTCAGAGAAATCTCTTTCTCATCGATTTCGATTAAATACTGCAACAATCACGCTCAGGTATACGAAATCTTGTCACCCCAGCTACAAATCATAGTGCTACTCTGTTTCAATGGTAATACCAATAGCAATGTGTCAATATCATTACTAAATAGAACAAATACTATTCGTTCTTTATAGGAAAATTAATCTACATATCTAAACCTATTCTCTCAGAAATAAATTTCCATATATTACAGTACACTGATCGCCACTTGGTGATTGCCCCTTGGACCCGCAAAAAAATTACCAATAACCTAAGTTCTACCTCAGCACATGAATTAAAATATTAAATAACACTTCCCACTTTACATAGCTCGAATTTGCTTCCAACAACCTGGGCAAAACGTTCCTGCGGGTATCAGTTCACCAAACGAATGTGTTGAATGATCCTCAAATATTTCGCTGCTTTTGTTGTTGTCATATCCCTTCTTGCAGTTGCATCGGTAAACTGAACTGTTGTATTCGATGCAGTCTGCGTTTTTGGCACAGACGTGGAACTGAGTTGAACAAATATTATCAACTGAAAAACAAATAGCTCTGTTTTGGTTGAAGGTCGCTGATAAACTCAAGTTGGTGTGGAATTTCGGAGCGTGTCAGCTACTTATTCAATTGCAAGGAACGTTCGACCAACTTGTGTGGAACATGACCAGACATAATGCAATAATCTGCGTTACTAGCATCTTGTGTTGCTTACAAATCGTGTGCATTTTGATCACAAGGCCATACTACCATGCATTGTAGTTCTGTGAAATGCTTATAAATTCTAAGTGACGCATCAAAAGTTTTGTCGTTGGATGACATTCTATACAAGTATGGAACCAGCAATTTTGTTTCAAACAGCTGTTTTTTCCACCTTGGGTGTCACCAATGTTGAATAAATGGAAATAGCTCAATCAACATAACCTTTTTGGTTTCCGTGGTATAGTTTTTGACTAGAATAAATTCCCAAGCGGTGACAAATGTAAGATGATTTTTTATCAAGGATTGATCGGTCAGCAACCGATTCAAACATTTTCTGCTGCCCTATTTCTAAGGTGATTTCAACGTAGGTAGCTACAATAAAACGTGTTTTCTAACTTTCTCTGCAGCGCCTTCAAATTGCCAAAACCAGGACATGTAAAAAGTCATGTAGTCTAATTCGTAGCTCATCATTGTAACTTGCATTTGTTCCATTTGTAACTCGTTGCTGCTTAGTGCCGTACGAGGGAAAAAGCAATTGGGTGAAAAACAGTTTGTCTGACATGTTACCAAAATCCCAAAATAAAAAGGGCCATCTGCAACTTCCGCACTATGTTCTAGCAATTTGACCACCATTTTGCCTTGAGCAAATTTCAAACATTTCACAAAACCTCAAAATTTTTCTGATGTTTAAATATGCTTTTCCCGAGCTGTTCCAGGTTTCTCCCAAGGGTCATTTAATTTTTACCTATTCTGTAAAAGTTTTTACATGCGGGGTCATTGTCCTGCTTTTTTCTTCCGTTTCCGCTGCTGCTCATCTCTAATAAAAATGTTTATAAACATTTTCATTGTTAATACCGATCATGCGGAAATTGAAAGTATGTGCAAGGCCTGAACATACGGTGCCACGTCGGAAGCCTTGCATTCCAGGCAAGAGCCTGCGTGGAACTGTTTTGAGCAACTACAGTAATTGCCGCTTTGCACAAAACAAGCCCACAAAAATGTTGAAATCTAGCGGGTTCGACAGCACTAATGCTACAAATGCATGTTCAATACAAATGCAATTTAGAAATTGACTTAAGAGAACAGGCAAGAGGTTATGAACAAGCTTGAATAACCCCACTTCATAATCAATTTTTTTTCAGAATTTTTTTTTTTAATAATAATGACTTTTATTGCAGACTCGTGGTCCATATCACAGAGACGATCATACAACCATGGGCGCAATTTGGTGGGGGACACGGGGGACGTGTCCCCCCACTTTTTCAGACGGGGGGAACATTATATGCCGTGTCCCCCCACTTTTTTCTCTTAAGGTTTTGTAATTGGATAGGTTTCAAAAATAAAAGTGATGTTTTGTGTGAACAGCTTTTCATGTTGGATGGTAGGCCACACATCGCCAAGTTGATGTTGAAACAGAGTTTGGTGTGGTATCTCTGATTCTGTTAGGTTATAAATTTTAGCTTCGATAAAATANTTTTTAGCAGTTTTNAAGATTCTANAGACCGTGAAAGATATTTAACTGCTTCTGTCCGAGATTTCACCCTGTGTGGTATACTGTTATACAGGTTATTTTCCTGTNACAGGGAGAGTATTACAGCGGCACATGTGAGAGACCATAGTACAGCCATGATTTGTTCCATGCAGAAATTTAGCTGTTCCGATTTGTTCCGTGCAGAAATGTTTTGCTGTAACGTTGGTTGTCACGTATTCAGAAACAGACAGCGCATAATGTAATGATGCTAGTGTATATAATGTTAGAAAGTGAGATTTTCAGGCAAGTCTTTGCGAAGCTTTTGCCGAAGACAAAAATCATCACTATTGTGAAGACTTAGTTTTGGGATGGGGAGTCTGGCAAAAGACTGTTTTCAACCATTGGAAAACAGGAATTCAATCAAAACGTTAGAGAAGTAGCCTACAGTATTTATTTAGCTGTATGTTGACCTAAAGTATAGCTCAAAACGTAGGACTTGACTCGGAAATAAGGATCAAATATATATATATCCTAACTTCATCTAATGTCACGACAATGGTGGCCAACAGATCCAAAATATATTTTTTCGTTGACTCTTACACTTCGTGCTTGTGCTGAATGCATTGGTTCGTAAGTCATCTGATTTACTTGAGTTTAACCAAACCCACAATGCACCAATGTTTTCATCCAAGTGTGAAACATTTGCTTTACAGGTACATCACAGTTTTGTTGGACATTCTTTTCGTGTTGAAGGTGAAGCTTGGTACTTTTTAGCCAATTCACCGTTGTGCAGTTTGATTTAATCTCAAATAGATTTTTGTGTCTTTATGCAAGTAGAAATCTTAGAATGAAACTTTTGCATGGTGCAGAGTTGTAAGTCTGGCCGGGCCGGGCTCGGGTTTAAGTTTGTCTAAATATTTCGGGCCTACACAAAAAACTTTTTCATAACATCAAGAATAACGACTTTTTTCTTTCATGGCGTAGATTTGTTGTGCTGACCGCGGTAACTTCTGTGAGTGAAGTGATTGTGAGTTTTCTTCAGCTAATTCTGCTTGCAAACACAGTTGCGTTCTTTTATTCTCTGCTGGGATTAGTCATTTAGTCTCACACTCTTTTTGAGAAGGAGGCAGCGGTGAGGAAATTAGCACGCGGTGGCGTTGCTTCGAAAAGATCAATCACTCACGCGATTCTTGGCTTGTTTCAAGAAGCCTACAAGCCGGATTTTCATATCTATAGAGCTATCCTAGAAAGTTTCTTTTATGCTTACAGCGCTATCGTGGATAGCTTCGTGACAGTTTCTTTTTTTCTTGAGAAACATTACATTCCACAGTCCACACTCGGCAGTATTATTGTTGACCAACATGCTACGTTTGTGTCAGATTATGCCAATGTTTTGGTCAAGGGGTTGCTATTTTTGGTGTGATAAACCGTGTACCTGCAACTACATCTGCATACAACGTTTTTTGTTACTCCGCAGTTGTGCAAATCTTAACTCCCTCGGTAAATTTGGCTTTCGGGCCTGAATCGAGCTTCAAAAATAAATGTCGGGCTCGAGCCGTGCTCGGGCTTGTGATTTGGGGCTCGGGCTGCGTTCAGGTTTCAACATGAGGCCCTTTTACAACTCTGTGTGGGTATGTAGGCAGGGGCAAACAAGGGGAGATTGAAAGGATACATCCTCCACCCACCAATATTAAAAACTGATTGAAATCATTTTGTGAAGTGGGCTACGCTAATTTTAGGCCAAATGTTTTTCCGTTTGGTAAGAGGATATCAGTGGAGATTTTGGTGGGGGTGGGGCTGCGTGCATGATGCCCTGTAGCATTAAAAAGCGTTGTAGCTTTTTCAAAAAACGGAAATGTGCGAGAGAAATATTTATCGTCTTTGTGACGTTAAGCGTCTTGAACAAGACATCAAATCGCGCTGTAAGCTACACTTATAAAATGCATGAAAACTGAAGCGTTCTGCTGTAGGAGTGATATGCACGTGCGACCAATGCGATTCAGCATTTTGTGCACTCAAACTGACAGCTCCGATAAAATCCAAATGATGTGTTCTACTATATTGCTGTGCTTGTTTACATCCAAATACGATATCAATGGAAGCAGACTGAACTACAGTACCGTGTGCAGCAACAAATTTAAGTATATTAATATGTAAATCATCTGCAACGACAAAAAAAAGCGTGATTAGTGTTGCTCTCAAAACACCTCTAGAAATAAGATTGAGAATCTGTATATAAAACGTCATTTCTGCATCGACCCGATGTTGGTCTCATACCAAGCTGTCCCCCTCACATTTTACAACAAAATTGCGCCCATGTGATAGTGGATATTACGACAATACTTCTGGTAATGACTATTTACGAGATAAGTGAACTAGGCGAACTTCTGTATTTATTCCTTTTCTTACTATCACAAACAATATCAATTAAGTGATTATACTGACTCATTTTTACAGCAATTCGAAAAAGAGATGAAATGTGTGCTCCACTGGACATATGTGATATGGAGCATTTTGGCTTACAGTACTTGCAAAAAGCAAGAGACGCCTATGTGAAATGGAAGATGGCTGGTACCAGTAGTCTCACCAGTGAAACGTTCACAGCATGCATTCAAAGTACTGGTGCGATTTACGATCTTGCCATATATCTGCTACAAATGCATGGGTTTTCTTATGTTATTACTGGGAAGTTTTTGTCAGATCCAATTGAAGGTCGGTTTGGCTGGTACCGGCAAGTGCATGGAGCTAACTTTTATATATCGATTCGTCAAGTTCTACCAGCAGAGAAAATAATTCGCTGTCTGAACTTACTTCAAGAGCAAAGCATTGGTGCTAGCTTCCAACTTGATGGCTCTTGACAGTTCTACCCTAAAAGAAGCAGGTGTTGCTGCAAGCACCACTGAATTATCATGGTTGATAGATTTTTTATCAACAGCAACTCTGGATTTGGATGATCTTTCGGCGAGTGATGCCAGTGTAATCTTTTTCGTAAGCGGGTATATTGGTCGCAGCATTTCCCGTCGTACGAAGTGTGCAGGCTGTAAAGAATTGCTTGTTGACAATTATGATGTCCCAGAACTTCACACATGTGTGCCGAAAGAGCATGCCCAACTTTTCGAAATTGCTGATCGTGGTGGTCTTTCAGCACCAACACAGCCTTGCTTCGCGATAACCGTGCAACTATACTCTTCGCTTGTATCGAATGAGCATGTTAAAAAGAATTTTTGACCCTGTCTAACCAACGTTCTGCATTCACAACTGCTGTCTCTGAAGTTGCTGCAAATGGCTTGCATATAAATTTATTGCAGCAATAGTGCCCCGTTGGTCATTTCATTTTTAAACTAATTACACAAATAGCCTTTAAATGCTGCAAGATATGTACCCGAGACATTATCTTGCAACCGAAAGATCAGAAAGCTAACTTCACGTGTTTCTAGCAAGAAGTAAATGTATCTATTTTAAGTCTCATCCTAGATGTTACCTGTGCGATAGTTTTGCATAGTGAATTAAAATGTAAAAGTTTTTATTGCATACAAGTTTTTATTGCCACACTTATCCGTAACTTTATTTTTGCATACATAGCTTTGTGAAACTGTTCTATACAATACTTGCAATTTTGGCCTTCATCTTCACGACGTTCAAGTGTTAAATTGTGCTTGTTACGACACTCGATTTTCCTTACCCAGTGTCGTCATCTTTTTTCGACTTAGAACTGGAATCCGATTTTCATGTGACTGTCCATGACATGTCCCTGTAATTGTTGTTCAGTATTGCCAGCTTTAGTGTTAGGAGCATAAGTGTTGTTATCCTTTTTCTACGTTGAACCTGAATTGGAATTTCATTTGCCTGTTCCCTGCTTGTTTTTTCGCCTGTGTATTGATGCTATATCCATGGACTTTGCTCGCTTTGGGAATAAAAGAAAATATTAAATTTATAGCCTGTATTTTCAGTCGCGTTATCCTGTTTGAATGTTGCTCCATTGGATAGATATATTCAGCTTTAACCAGCATCAAGTAATGTTCGGCAGGTTGTTTCGTTAGTTGTGACAATTCTATGTTTACAAACGCAAGCAGTATCAAGAGAACATCTCAGGACTTGGGGCAAAAAATCTGAAATTACTCCCTTTACAATCACGCTGTTCTCTTGTACCGCTGTTTGCCATAATTCGGAAACAATGGAAAACAAGGCAATTCCTTCAATTTTAGCCGACCAACTAAGCAGAAACTTCCCTGCAAAGTCACAAGAAAACGTTTGTCCCCCCACCCCCAACTTGGCGCAAACGGGCCACTGTTGAGACCTTGACTGAATGATGGGCGCTCACTGATAGTTTTGCAATCTCTGCACGACTACTGATTTCTTTAAGTCAGAGCACCGGACATTTGTGACATGCTGGAGTTACACTTCATTTGTCCACCTTGTTTTGGAGCTTCCTATCGCGGAGTTCTAGATATCCCTGACAGGGGCCCACTGGCCACCGTAGGGGGGACTACCGAACATTCAGAAAAAAGGTTAGAAATGATATTGAAACCGGTTGTCGTGGATGTCTATATATTATCTAAAAAAACGAAAACATCTCAATAAATGGAAAAAAACTACTGAAAATCAAAAGAATACTAAATCTCGAAATGTCAGCTAAATGGGGGGGCAGCTCACCTCTCTTCCTCCCCGTCAATTACGCCACTGACCTTCCTTACCGGTGTACGTGTATATGTGTACTTCCAATCCCATGGCAACAGCTGCCTCCTGGGGTACGAGCTCTTGTTTGCACAGCGGGGTGCCAAGAGATTGCCTCCAGCGAACTCGCGTGTGATGGAGCGGGATGCCAGAGGTTGCTCAAAGGCCAATTCCAAATCACATAACTTCCACCATTGGTATCCATAGCCAAAGTGGCCAATAAAAGTAATCGTGGCCAAAATGACCAAGACTTTTACCGTTGGAAGACTTGGACAAAAATGCCAATAAAAACCAAAATTTCCATCGTTTCTAGCGATACCTCTCTAAATATTCTAACAATAGTGAACACAATTGGTTTTGTTTTTATTGACTGTTGTTTATTTGAGTTGATACACAAACAAGAGCAACAATAGGTATACACCAATATAAGATAAATGTTTCATAAAGGGATTCCCTCGAATCAAATTCACAGTCAAGAACATTTCATGCAAGAACTTCTGCAATCAGCAAATCTGTCCTATGTGCTAAAGGTATCCTACAATTTGTAACATAATCCAAAATGTACTGCTTACTAATGCAGATCGTTAAAATACAGATCAGTCTTTTGAATAAGTTTGATCGTGTAAAAGTCTTTTGACGAGAGGTTGATCATTAATTACAGAGTTAGCCAGTTTCCTATGTAAATGTCACGTTTTTGAAACCGTTCGTTTGACAACGCGTTTTAAGGTTTAATGTCAACAAAGTGAGTTTTCATGTTGACTTGGGCTTTCTCGAAAACGGTAGGAAACAGTATTTTGGAGTTCCCAATTTTACG
>JGI24159J19872_10011495_pt1 | contig 11594 bp, 8 predicted proteins | sample Ectturendosymbi4_FD_19872 | JGI IMG/M metagenome (IMG submission 19872) | reverse complement strand
TAGCTACCTCTCAAATGTCCATCATTCCTGCTCCTGTCTTAAATTTCAACTGAAATCCGGCTCCGGCTCCTTTAATTTGAGCTTTGGGGGCGAAAACGACGTGTCGAGAATGATAAGGGGGCGATGGAATAAAAAAGTTTGAGAAACGTTGATATAGATTGTAGACTGTAACAAGTAGTACGGCTAGCTCAAATGGATTTGAATTTCTGCCACTGTTAACTTTCTCACTCTTTCATGACAAATAATGTTTTATTCAGTCACATTGCAACAAAGCATGAAGTACTTCAAATTTACATTTTGTTTCAGTTTTGCAACACAGAAAAATTAAAGGATGAGTGATTGTGGTGATTGTGTTGTTATTTGGCAGTAAAATTCGACCATAATCTATCAATCAATCGAAAAGCAAAGGAGAAGTATTGAATTACAGTAATGTGTTCACAGTAAAAATTCCCACTGAGTTCTACGGAAAAGCAAAACTCGTTGCTAACTCGAGGCTATCGATAGCAGACGCGGTTAATTTCTGCCTTGTTGTGCTTCATTTTGCAAACCTAATCTACACAATGCATAATGTCACTTGACGCTAATGTGTGGGTTGCCTACAAAGGAAGGATGTTACGTTTACAAAGCATTAGCGTCTAGAGATAGAGAGTAATGGTTATTTCCATCTGCACTAGAAAAATTAATCCGTGTTATGTTTCTATGCTAATGCCTCCGTTTAGGAAAACGTGCTGTGCTGTAAGAAGACAAGAGCACCAAATGTAACAAAGTCTTACTTCATCGAACCATGCTTTGGTAGATGCGTTGGGAAGTTTTGATGGAGTAAGTCCTGACCTGAAAAGATTTTCTCCAACTTCTGAGTAAGATTTTGTGGAGCGTTTTGGATTGTGCATGTACTGGCATTTCCTGAAATTGAAACAACGTGTTCAATCCTTAGTTGCGTGTTTCTTTACCTCCAGTTTGTGGCCATCTTCAGAAATTTTTCTCAACAATACTGTGTAATTTTCTCTAAGCCTCCCCTTCGAAAAGTTTTATTCTTAACACTGGCCTTCTCCACTTACAGCAAAAAAGCAGACGTAATTGCATACTGCACAAATTTACGCTTATTTTAAAAAATTGCTTGCATTAAGAAGTGTGAAATAAAAACTTTCCAATACGAAACAAAGTTTGTGAACGATTAACTTACAGAAAACTTCGATATAGCTCTCATCAAAGGTGACAGCGAAATGTGGGTGCTTTACATGTTTCTATTGTAAGTTGTTTCAGAGCTATCACCCTAGTCGTTTGCGATTGCACAGTGATAATTAATTAAGCTTAACTTGGAATGCTTCTGGCTTGGTTGATTTGTAAACGACAGTTTCAGGCACAAAATAAAATTTCGTTACCGTTACATCTTACATCAGAAAGTATGAAGTCAAGCAACGATGCTGAAACTGTGTTGATTCCCTTACAGCCAGAAAAGTTTAACCGTCTTACGCTGAGTAAGTTGTCGCAAGTTCCTGCAGTTCACCGTCCCAGGCGATTTCACGCATGTTGCTTGCCGATGGTTTCACTGCCTTTCGCAGTTGATTGTGTTTGTACACAAAGTCTTTTTTCTCCCGAGGTGACGGGGGATACGTTAGCATGAGGTCTCTTCTGAAACGAAGGCCAACAGAATCTGTTGAAAAAATAAAAACACGAAAATAATAATTTTGATTGCTGTGTTAGTAAACTACAGTAGATTCAATGTATTTTAATACCGGGTGCCAGAAACATGAAAGGTTAAAAAGAGCAGGCCCTAGGCAATCTGACGTTCAACGTGAAACTGAAAACAAATCGCCTGATATGTTGTAAAGTTTCCAAAATAAAGCTAATACTGGGTTCGCTTCCCGGTTAGGTCATATTGAGGACTTGAAAACCTGTACTTGCGGCCTATCCAACCTCATACTAAACGTTAACGGGTGGAAAAGGGAAAAGAGTCATGCGCGGTGATGCCATTGACTCGCCGCCAGTGCACCATTCACCGCGAAAGCAGCAGTGATGTTTCCAACCCGGGTTTTCCTGAACCCGAAACCCGTTTTTTTTGGCTATTTTCCACTACCCGAAAACCATTTTTTTCAACTACCAAAACCGGGTATTTTAAAAAAACATGGATTGCTGTTGCATTCAAATATTTTTAATTCTAATAACACTGAAGTTGCAGGTTGGCGCGTGTATTGGCCAAATTAGCACATTTAAACTTTCAACTATTATCGTGAGGCACGAGGTGCGGGTTTTGCTCGGTGACTATCGTGCGTTCGTTGTTGGACCGTTTATATTTTCTTTCAGTTGACCTATTTAGATGGATCGTTACGTTATTTTCCACAAAATAAGTTTCTACGCGAACTTTAGTCTTTTCGCTAACCTAATTGAATAACTACCACGTGAGGTAGTTCTTCAAAGTTATGCCGTAGTTTCGTAGTTACTGGTCAGTTCATTTATAGGCTGTTATGTGTTGGTTCATAAACAAGCTGTGATTCTTTGCAAAATCTATTCGTTCCNTTTCAGTTTGTAATAACNTTCTAAAAATATTTGGCTTTCCTTTAGAAGCGACTTTAAGTAGATTTTTAACCATACTCATTCAGTTTGAAGACGTTAGTAATAAAAGAAAATCCGAAGCTTAGAGCCATTTCTTATAAAATAAGGGTCAACCAATACCAGAGCGCAATTTGTGCTCCGTGAAACAAACGCAAGTCGTTTAAGCACCTAAAGTTTAATCAACCATTTGAAATCAAAGCACAGAATCCATGTAATCCTTGAGAGTGGAAACCAAACAACTATTCGGGCACAGGAAGAGATTCGATCACAAATTGTGAAAAAGGAAATGAGTCTTTCTGAAGCTACAAAGAAGAGGTCAAATGACCTTGAAAAAACTTTTCAATTCCTTAATTACAATCAAACCCAAATCAGTCGAACCAGAAAGGGCTTTTTCAGCCGCCGTACTATTTGTCACAAAAATCAGAAACAGACTGAATCATGAAAGTGTGCTTTGATTGCCATGCGTCAGTATTATAAACATCATTGAAAAACTGTGCTTAAGTTATTAATAATTCGCTAATAAATGGCGCAGGGACCAACAGCAGTAATTTCACAATGATATTTAGTTTAATCGCTCAAAATCGCATGCATATCAAAACCCGAAAAAAACAGGGTTTTCCCGGGTTTCTTTTCTCAGCTACCCGAAACTGGAATTTAAAATTTTGCCCCGAATTGTAAGTACAAAGCAGCAGCATGGTCCCCGGCGCAAGCAAGCGGCAATGGCCACCATAGACTATATGCGCCACTCGAAAGGAGTGCAAAACCCAAGTATAAAAAAAACACTAACGGAATGGTTGATCATAACCTGCTTTTTTCTACTTGTTTCCAATTCCTAGCAGTCGATTAAAAATTCTCATAAACTTAAAAAAAGAGAAATCATATTCAGTTTTGTTGGAAATTTTGTTCATTAAAGCCACTTGATAATGACATATTGTTTCAATCGCCTCATTTTGAAGCCCCAAACCCGGCCCAAGATCGAAATCACCACCCCGGACCCAACATTTCATTTTGAAACCCGATTTAGGTTGAAAGCCAAATTTACCGAGTGAGTCAAGATGCAGGCAACTACGGAGTATTGGTGGCCTAACAAAGTGAGCACGACTAAATGTCTCAGAATTATTCAATTTTTGTGGAAAATTAATCTACTCGATACACCCATCTGAGCTGCTAAAGTTAACGTTGCACAAGATCACTAAGTAAACAACTTTACTCAGGCAAAATGATAATTAGAGAAAGAAATACTTATGGTAAAAATTTGGTATAGGTTGCACCGCGCATAAAAGACGGTGGCAGGTTTTGCTGATACTTCTGAGAAAAAATGTTCGTTTGTAATTTGCACCTAGTTCTCTTCAGAGACAGTGTCCAAACACATTGATTATCGATATGAAAACATCTGTCATTTGACACTACAAACCAAATGTAGCAGCGCGGTGGCTGCTACATGCGACGCGCTAAGCATAACACCCCTAGTAGCACGAAAGCTACAGGGAACTTCCTTTAGCCTAGTGCGTAAGTGCGCAGGCAAGCCGCTTCTTCAATGATGGAGGTGCGGGGCACGGCGTAGTGGGGAGTTCGAAACTGGGTCGTGCGCAAAAGCATACGGTCCTCGCACGAGGCTTCGCCTGTGAGAGCACTCGGAGCGCGGCTCCCGCTTAAAGAGAGAAGGGGGGTTGATGTAGCAGCGCGGTGGCTGCTACATGCGACGCGCTAAGCATAACATCCCTAGTAGCACGAAAGCTACAGGGAGCTTCCTTTAGCCTAGTGCGTAAGTGCGCAGGCAAGCCGCTTCTTCACAAATCATAATCCTCGCCTGGTGCTAAATCCAGTGGAATCGTTTTTTGAAACAAGTCAAAAATCATGTATGAGAGGTAAGTTATTGATCTTTTCGACGCAACTCTATTGCGCGCTAATGTCCTCACCGCTGTCGCCTTCTAAGAAAACGTGTGAAACTAATCCGAGCAAAGAACAATTAAATGAACACAACTCTGTTTGCAATTGTAGATTTAGTTAAAGAAAATCACAATCACGTCACTCACAGAAGTCACGGCGGTGAGCACAACAAATCTTTGTCACGAAAGGAAAGCATTGTTACTCTGAACATAAAACAAATTTTGTATGCAGGCCCGAAATCGGTCCGAAATATTTCGACAAATTTAAGTNCGAACNCGGCCCGACTTACATCTCTGGTCCGTAGTGAGTGCAAAAGCGAGTATAATGGACCTGAACTGACACAAGGAATATNCGGTACTCTGTAGGACCTTACCTTGTTCTTGTTTCTTTGAAGCTAATGGATGGGCATATAAAATAAAGCTACTAAACACAAACACGATCAATATATTCATTTTTCAGTCAACAGTACGTCCCATGAAGTATGTCTTCTTGAGAACTTCTAGTTTTTTCAAATCTTAAACACTCTTTGCATGCCTCAGTATAAATACAGCCAGAATTTCTCAGGTCAGTACGTTGAAATACTGACCGTATACGAGGTACTTCATGTAAAAAGGCATGGTGACTCAAACGTGTGATGTAACTACAGCCAAATTCACCCACAGTGACGCAACAATCAACTTACTGCATATAGCACGTGTTGCATTTCGTCACATCCTGGTATTAAGCGAGGCGTCTGAGAGGTTATCGAGTTCGATGACAATTTCTTGAAAACAATGGCTTCGTGAATATCAATACTAACAGCAGCAACGAGGCGCATGCGTTCGCAAAGCTTTGTTTTTGCTTTTCGTCATTGAAAGAAATCTGTGATCATTTTCCTCCTCATATCATGCACAATTGTTATTTCAAAATGATGTTCAGGTTCGTTGCCTACGATCAGCTTTTGTCGAACCACAAACAATTTTCATAAACCACAAAAAATTAAACTTCTTTAAACGACAACAGGATAAACAAAAATTGGATTACCTTAAAAATCGCAGCAAGACTGAAATAATTACATTTCGACCGGTTTATGTTGCTGTGGCAACTAAAAGCATTCGCAAGTTTTTTCAACTTTTTCGTCTCCAGATTTGTCTTATGAATCACATCTTTCTCTTGCAACTCACTTTCGTGCTCGCGGCACATATATCTGGGTGTAAGCCTTCACGCACATCCCGTTCATGGTGAATCGCACATTTAACGACACGCTAACCGAGAGGTTGCAACAATGGGTATTCGAATAACACAAAAATGGTTATTTATAGTGCTGTACAAAGCAGATGTTAGATTTTCAACACAGGCACGGGCGTCCGCAGAAATTTTTCCGGGAGNNGGCAAAGTCAACATTTTGCTTGTCATGTTCAGGCTGCTGACGATACAATGCAGATGGANGTTTGCATAACGTTTTACCCCTTCTACACCACAAAAAAATGACCCATGTTACGGTAACAATCCCAAAACATGCGCTTCTTTGGCAGCAATATTTCTTTTTACATCGTATAAAACTACGTGACTTACTGCTATCAGCAGTCATTGTCTCGCTGCATTACCTTCTCCAGATGTTTGCCTTCAACAGCCACATGCGGCAAAACACTCAAACGCTTTTGTTTATTGGTAACACCTTCAAAACACTCAAACTATCTTTTAAAATACAATATATACATATATTATACATAGAAAGAATAAAGCTCACTCCACTAACAAATTTCTCGAAACTTTTGGTCTTGCTGAACAGCAACCTGAAACTGCAAACCTAAACGCATGAAACGGTAAAACAAAAATTTCATCAGGTCCCTAGAATCAGAGAAAATCANGTCTCTACTGNTCCATACCAGGTACCTAACATTTTCCTTAAAAAACACCTTGGATTANAGCATNGTGGACAATGCCATTCACCTNACATCGGATGAATAGTTTGCTGTCATCAGTTAGTTTCCTGTCGTTATGTTCGTAAATGTACATTGTCATTTCGCAAAGCTAGAAATAGCAGTTCTGCGAAACTTAAGCAGGAAGAGTTGTCCGACTTGCAGCTTGATGATTTGCAATTGTTTCCAAGACCATGTAAGACTCGCTTTTTTGGGATCAGCATTTCCAGCATGTGTTTGATGAACAATGAAATCAGTAAGAGCCTTCATTTTTTAAGCAATTATGAAAAACGTATGCCTACCAAAGTCCCATCCGCTTTTTGAACAAGTGATTTAGATAATACGCACAGAGTTTTCCGACAACATTTTGGGATTTCTTAGCCTGTATGTCCGCATGTTTAACAGCTGGCGAAATAGGACTGATTTGCATGATCAGATCAGTGTGTCTGTCAATTGATACCTCAGAAGGATGCAACTTAGCTAAACTAAAAAGTATAGAACATGAGGAACACACAAGTTGAACAGAAAACTTGTTCGGTCACAACCAAAACATCTTGTGTGCAGGAAGGTCATGTGTGGAAAACTGGAAAGTCAGTGCCGTTTGGTTCTGAAAATGCTTAACAAAAAACTTACGAATATGGTAGGCACTGCACTCCTATTCTTTCCAGATTGGAACACTTATATCTGGAAACTCTTCTAGATATCCCTGTACAAAGTACGCCGGTGATGAAGCATTTGAAACTAACAAGGCAAAAATGCATCGAAGCTTTTTATTAATTTTCCTTGTATAACTCGAAGAAAATTCAAGTTATTGACGGATTCTTCGTTTAGCTGCGAATACACTTGCAGCAAAAAATCTTATTCTGCCTCAACTGAGGTTGGCGGAATGCTCAGTAAAGCACTGTAAAGTTGCTCCGGTTTTCTTGGTCTTTTTCCAGTAGTTTCTAGCAATCTAATTTCATGCTTGATTATTGCTTGGAGTCGGTTGCTAGCGTCACATGATGATATGTCGAACGGAAGATAATGGATTGATCAATGTGACCATGGAGCTTTTCCGAAAAGAAATTGATTTGGATTGTTTTTGGCCTACTCAATTTACCCATATTCATCTTTTTCGCTTGTGAAAACCAAACTGGAATCTTTTGCAATATAATTTGCCTTGGTAACATGAAGTTACGTTTCGGAAAATCGAGAGGATTTTGTACTTAGAACCGGAAAACGGGAAGTGGGTGAAGTTAAAATCCGACGTGGGCAAAGTTACTTATCCCACAAATTCCCGAAACTGTGATCTCGGCCATCAAACCCTAGTCCAGTGGTTCTTGACCTTTGCGAACACGTCGAACCCTTACGCAGTTTTCCAAGCTTTTGTCGAACCTCATTTTTGCCCAATGTAAAAGAAAGTAAAAATTGTTGCGATGTAACCACCCTTTTAGTCATGTTTCAGATGACCTTTGCCTAACCCCTGAAACGGCTTCGTCGAACCCTACAGGGGTTCGATCGAACCCAGTTTAAGAACGACTGCCCTAGTCCTTTGTTAGTCAACAAACGTGGCAGAAATGCAACACTCATTTGAAATGTCCTCGACCATTATGATTTTTCATTTATGAAAGTAACTTGCACCGATTTCTCTAAAACATCGCGTTAGAAATAAGACTCGTCACACGACAAGTATGTCGATTTTTTATGATGCCATAGAAACATCCGCGATGCTTCCAGCATGCCACAAGCACACAAACTACTTCCTGTTACGAAAATGTGTGCACTGTGAACGAACTTACGCAAAAAAATTATAATAATTCGCAATTTTATATGATGCACCCCCAATTATGGACATAACCTTGCTCTGCAGATTTTGCTGTAACCAGTACAAGATTCAAGTGCAATGTTAGCACCACTTTCTATTTTAGTACAAGATTTTGCAAACGTTTTGAAGGTAGGTGGTTTAGATGTTGCAAGCCTTAGGCTTTAAAACTGCTTCTGCCACGTGCATCGAGCATCTGAAGCAAATATGTTTCTGACCCTTGCCAGTAGATTAAAGCATGAAGTTTCTGAAAGCAAATACCTGAAAACGCTTTGCAAATGCATTTTCCCGCAAACATAAATTCCAACAGTTTTTGTTCCAAACATAACACTTCGCCAATTAAATTTCATTGCAAGAATTCAGATACAAATGACCAGGACAATGCAAATGGTACAAACAAATGAAGCGAGCAAGGCAATGCAGAGGTGCTACTGAATGTCCCTTCATTAATTCGTTCAATTGAAAGCGTGATCGCGACGGCATAGTGATCTGTGGCATGCGCAAAATATGTTTCAAAACTCGAAAAACAGGACAAATAGCACACTGAATAGCCCACTGGTGTTGAAACAGAAGTCACAACTTGCAAACAACCGAAATCAAACAGATGGGGAGGAATAAGCCACAGTTGATTGAAATCAGATGTTACTACGCAATCGAAAAAAAGAGAACGAGTAATGTAGAGTATGAGAAAAAGACACATGTGTTGCTATGCTTTTTGCTCAATGTGGAAGGTACAGATCGTGGATCACAGAAGGTTTCTGAAGGTAATTGTACGACAGCAAACCAATGAAGCACTCGAGATTAGGGAACGTTCTGATAAGTGACATTCATCATAGTGTTTCAGAACAGAGGTGTGATGTCGATGGTATGCGGCAAAGTGCTCTCTTTCCGAGAAAACAACCGTCAATATTAACTTCCGGCATCAGCGTGAATGCGGAAAATGTTAGACTCAAAAACAAGAAACATTTTACAATTCACTGTATAGATATTTTCGCTGTGTGAAAAATATTGCTAAAATAACACTGGCATTTCAAAGTCACAGTAAGATCACAGAATTTGCTTGCAAACCAGAAAACATTTTAAGTTACAGCAAGAATTGCGTCTGAACCACAATAGCCGACTATCGCTTTCTCAAAATATCACAATTTTAATGACAGGAAAATTGCTCCTGCTACCTAATACCAGTGACCGATGCGCCATGACCCACGAGGTGGGTCACGAAATTAATTATGTTTGGTGGTGAAAGTTGGCTCGGAAAATCAAAACAACAATCATTGTAAACGTCAGCTAGTTTCTGCATTCAGAGCATGAGATGAGAATGCGTGGGTCACACGGTGTTGTCATTTGGTGCGATGGTAGGTCGGGTTGGGAAAGTGGTTAGAAACCACTGTCTTACAAGTTTCGTGCTGGGTTTGTTCGAATGCCTCGAATTTTTAATTTGTTCACGTGCGTTCGCTAACACAGAAATAATTTTTGAAGTAACCTCATGCATGTTCCAATCCTTCCAGGTCAATAGTCAAAACCAATATTGAAACCATTGCGATTGCAAACTCGAGCATGCTCAGCTTCGGAAGATGCGTTGAATCTGCTTGCGTGCAGCTAACATACGTGCATACAATTTACAGCATACGGGACGTGCGTGTTTCACTCCATGGATTAAAGACTGACAGTCTCTGTAGACGTTAAGCGCTTAGAATATCCAAATCGTGAAATATCAACTATTTTTGGAAAAATATAATTCACAGCTCAGACGTATTAGATGAAAATGTCAAAGAACTGCTTGGGCATCGCTTTTTCCCGTGCTACAGCTGTCTGTTTTGATGCGACCAACCCGAACAGCGTGCTTTGCATAACACAAATTGAAAATGCAAAAATAAGGTTATATCCAATGCAAAAAGCACAAAAAGACATGATATATTACGATCTCGTGGGTCTTGAATGTTCTAAAGAAACCGAGTACCCCAGAACAAGTTTGAGTTTCTTGATCAAACTGAAGTCCTTCGCCGCAGCACATGTCGTTTCCAGATGTGCCGTTGCATTCAAACGCAGGTGAAACCGACCCACAACCACTTGAAGAACAGGGATGGTCTGTTGTAGGGACGCTGCCTATGAACAAAAACATGGCGTTTCGCACAAAACCTCATCCGAGCAAAGATACGCTCACTTGCACACATGCAAATTGAACTTATGCACTTTGCTACAATAGCAATTCTAGTTGAAGTTATTAGGATAATTCTATTGTGTTTTTATCGCAAAAATCTTGTTAGAAACTTTCTTATTCTTGCAATATGATCGAGATCTCATAATTCGTGCCTTTTTCAATTTGCCTGTTTTTTTCTGTCAATATATACTAGGCCAGTGTTTCTCAAAGTGGTCGATATTAACCCCCAGTGGTCAATTTGACCATCCAACGGGTCAATAAATAGTCAAGGGGTGGAATGGGGGTCACTGAATGGCAAGGGGGTCAATGAAAAACTGCTTGGGTCTACTGGAGATATGAAGTCTCCAATTCAAAATTATTGTTAATCGGGCAAGGAATGCAAACGGCCTCTTTCAATAAATCAAACAGAATTAAGAGGGCTGATGGAATCACAGCTACAGTAGTTTAAAAGGACATTCCAGGTGTGGCCAAACCTGCTCCATGTATGAGCTGCAAATCGTAAAACCCAAGTTGCAAAGAGGCGCAACATAAAATTCTGAAAACACAAATTTTTTTGCAATCTACGCTTCTGTGACATCATAATTTTTTGTAACGACTTGCAAAAGTAATACTGTACGGCATGCTGGTCACCACAGACAGGGACGGATTTAGGGAGCACCAGGTCCTAGGCCATCTTAGTTTTTAGGGTCCCACGCAGGCGTGAGCTATTTGGCTATTTGTCTGAAAAGCGTGAAAGTATGTGTAAGGACCCTCACAGATCTATCTTTTGTGGTGCCGACTTTGGTTCTACGACTGCCTTAGATCTTCAACAGAAATTGAAGCCTTTCCTACATTCTTCTCTGAAATGGCAATGCGATCTTTTCACAGAATTTATAGCTCTTTCGTGTAGTTCAGAAGTTCTCTTCGTTAAATTTCCGATATTTCTAGCGCTTTTTGTAGGTTCATTTTTCAGATATATACATTTTCACACAGCACCGTGTTCCTGCCCTCAGAAATATCCTCTAGTTGTCGAACCGATGAGTTGTGCGTAAACTCCTTTGTTATAGTAACCACATATTTTATGGAACAAACAAGCACGATCCATTCAGTGGAAACAGGGTTTATTTATGACTTTTTTAAGTTGTCATTTTCCAAGCACACAAAGTACAGCGTTTTAATCCTCTTAGACTGATGGTAAACAGCATAAAAACCAGCTTTGCACAGAAAAGTATTGTCCCAACACCCTCAGCTAACCATATGAAGTAAGCCCAACGTAGACAAGTTTTTCCAAATAAAACTCACGAGAAAC
>JGI24159J19872_10011493_pt1 | contig 11595 bp, 5 predicted proteins | sample Ectturendosymbi4_FD_19872 | JGI IMG/M metagenome (IMG submission 19872) | reverse complement strand
GCTTCTAAAACTCCTGTTAATCAAAAAATCTATCATCTTAACACAGGGGTTCCCAAACTTTCTCTGGTCATGAACCCTTCAGCATTTCGAGAGATGAACATGTACCCCTAAAATGTCTTATGACAAAAAAGCTGAGGAAAAATATATTTTTCATCAAGCTTACAATGATTTTTTGAAATAAAATTCACTGATATATGTACAAATATTTCGAAATTAATAATATATAAACATATTGTTTCCTTTCTATTGCTAACCTTAAATGCACCCCTTGAGATAGGCAAGTGTACCCCTAGGGGTACATGTGCCCCAGTTTCAGAACCCCTGTCTTAACACCTTGCACCTCTACCCAGCGCAAACTCGGACACGAACAAAGATAGAGTTACCGAATTCTTATATCAATCTGTTGAACTACCGACATCTGATTGTTCGATTTTTACAGAAAATGAGGGCTTGGTCCAGATCAAAGTCACTATAACTAATCACGACTTTGGTCCAGATTACAAACTACATTAGCCCAAATTACACAGATCACCCCCAAGTGAATACACAATGTACTGAAAATTTTTTTACCTTTCACGATTTTTGAGCAACTTGTGCTTGCCCTGAAAAAGTAGAGTTGCACTGAAATTTTTCACTGTGTTGAATATACCTTTTATTTTCAGGATTTTTAACAACTTGCGCTTGCCCTGAAAATTTTCACTGTATTGAATATACTTTTTATATTCAGGATTTTTGAGTAACTTTGCGCTTGCCCTGAAAACAGAGTTGCCTTGCATTCACTGTACTCAATATATACTGTTACATTCAGGATTTTTGAGCAACCTGCGCTTGCCCTGAAAACAGAGTGTGCCCTGAAAATTTTCACTGTATTTAATGTACTTTTTACATTCAGGATTTTTGAGCAACTTGCGCTTGCCCTGAAAATAGAGTGCCCTGAAATTTTTCACTGTATTGAATATAGTTTTTACATTCAGGATTTTTGAGCAACTTGCGCTTGCCCTGAAAACAGAGTGCTCTGAAATTTTTGCATTCAGGATTTTTGAGCAACTTGCGCTTGCCCTGAAAAAAGCGTGTGTCCTGAAAATTTTCACTGTGTTGAATATACTTTCTACATTCAGGATTTTTGAGCAACTTCCGCTTGCCCTGAAAAAGAGCAAGCCCTGACGTTTTGCACTGTATTGAATATACTTTTGAGATTCAGGATTTTTGAGCAACCTGCGCTTGCCCTGAAAAACAGCGTGTGCCCTGAAAATTTTCACGGTATTGAATATACTTTTTACATTCAGGATTTTTGAGCAACTTGCGCTTGCCCTGAAAACAGAGTGTGCCCTGAAATTTTTCAAGACCCCCCGCCTCTTACTGTACGTTTATGATTATGGGAACGGTTTCGTGATTTACCAGATTTGAGGGGCAATTTCAGTTTCCATGGGGGCGATTGCGTAAGATTAAAACGTACTAAAAGTTTGAATTGATTCCAAAAAAACAATATTTGTTACTTTGGAATCAAATCATTTAATGTTCTTTCGAAGCCATGGTTCATAACAAAGGCTATAAAACACATGATGTCTGACTGGTGACGCAACAATCAAATTAACATTGTCCTGTGCAACGCTTCACTGCACCAACTATCCAAGACCACGGAGGTTGTTGCTCGTATGTAGTCAAGCATTGCGATTCTCACGAAAATTATGAATTTGAAGGTATTTTGTTGAGTTTAATGTTCAAAATAAGATAAAAGAGTAGAGAAACTGTTGTACTTGGTAGCTTGCTAGATTGGTTCACCCAATCGTTGCATGAGCAGTGTCTAAACAGAGACATCAAGCAATGACATTTGCCAGCCTGTATACCTGCAGCACACGGGGTTTGGACGTTTCCTGTGTGGTATGCATCAACTCCTTTTATTATACCGATACTGGTTGAAAGCGACCAACACTGATATTACCATCGGAAAATACCCAATTGGTCAAACTTCATTTTTACCGAGGAAAAAGTTCAGCTTCTTTGAAGATTCTAAAAATAGCCCAACAGTCATAAAATTGCTACCACTAAATCATCGCATCGAATTTCGCGGCGATTGCGAATATTAACTGCAAGTTGCCGTCAACTTTAACCTAGTTATTTTTCGTCGTGAACTATCACAAACCTCTCCAACCGTATGTGTTATCATTAGCAAAAATTGCCTTGAAACAAGTCTTCATGGCCTTCGGTAGAGCATTGCCAAATCATTGTTTTGTAGGCAAAAATATTACAGTCCGTAATCATGTGTTTTATAATCGTTACTTCGTAACTTCAGTAAAACAATGTAGCTAAGTGTGTTTTATTGTAAAAATGCTGGAAATATGACTGTTGCGAGACGATTTACGCAGGAAATCGGGAGATGCCAAACATTAAAACTGTTTGATCTTGGTGATCTTGGTGACCGATAAGACGTTTGAGAGAGACCGCAACTACCGCATCTGAATACCGTGATGGTCATGAAGTGAGGTTTTAGTGCAGTGGTTCTCAAACGGGAGTCATATGGCTCCCGAAGGGAGGAATTTTTAATCCCGGAGGAAATTTGCTCCAGGGAGGAATTGGGGAGGAAAAGCTGTGGAAAAAAAAAACGAAATATTTTGTTCGTATTAGTTTNTTCAACACATAAAAAAAAACTGCACAGCAAGGTTGGTTTAGATAGGATGTCTACAGTGCGCAAGCACAAGTTGCTTTATCATCATCGTTTGAGCCAGTTCTTTCAGTCCACTGGTTGGCCGCACTAGATCTTTGGGCAGGTTTTGGGCAGACAATCGATTGTCTCATCATGCAGAATGGTCAGGGCGTGCAATCCATGGGGAGGTCGATGGATTGGACAGTGGAAGACAACGTGGTCAACGGTTTGATCTTCTGCGCCACACTCACAAGCCGTAGGGCAACTGCCAACCGGACAATTGCCAGCAGGACAACTGCCTACAATACAATTCCTAACTAGGAAAACCACCAACCGGAGAACAGCTTCTGTGAAGCGTAGCTTTAAATGGTTTCTTTTACTTTTAAGCAGCTGGCAGTTGTCCAGTTGGCAGTTGTCCTAGTTGGCAATTGTCCGGTTGCCAGTTGTCCAGTTGGCAATTGTCTGGTTGGCTGTTGTCCAGTTGGCAGCTGTCTGGCTGGCAATTGTCCCAGTTGGCAGTTGCCCTAGTTGGCAGTTAACCTAGTTGGCGGTTATCCAGTTGGCAATTGTCCAGTTGGTAATCGTTCAGTTGGCAGTTGTCCAGTTGGCAGTTGTCTAGTTGGCAGTTGTCCAGTTGGCAATTGTCTGGGTGGCAAATGTCCTAGTTGGCAATTGTCCGGTTGGCAGTTGTTCTGATACCTTTTCGTGGTGTTTTTCTAAGTGGAAGTTTGTGTTTGAGATGATTGGGGCATAGTTGCGTTGTCTCATGAGTGGATTATTTTATTAGTTCCGAAGTTGGGTGCCAAACGCATTGGATGGCTTGAATTGAGCTTTTCACCAGGGGCGGATCCAGCCAGAAAATTTGGGAGCGCAATTTCAGAAATATTTCGTAGTCAAGTCTCACTACGGGTTCACTACTGTAAAAGAGATGAAGTATACTTCACAGCACTTCTGTGACAAAACAATGGACGGCAAAATGGCCTTATATCGCGAACGTTTTTTTCCGAATTGTACAAAATCTTGGTGAATAAAGTTTCTTTCGTAAGTTTTAGGGGGAGTGATCGCCCCAATCGCCCCCCTGCTTTGCAATAACATACGTTCGCTTATTTCGTTCAAGATCTTGATGGGTTGGCTTGCTCTATCTTTTCTTTCTCTGTTGAGTGCAGCTTGCATCATTGCGAGTTGCATTTATCCGTCAGTATAATCGGCAAATATCTCATTCAAGGCTGTTGACTAATGTTTTCCACATTGAGCTCTCATATATTTTTGCGAGTTTTACTAGTATGGCATGAATGCAGTGATTTTGAAAGTCGTGTTTAAATTTTTCGCACCTTAAGCTTTCAACAGGTGATTTGATCGTCAAAGCAACTCGCATTGCCAATAAAAAAATTATAAAAATGAACGCGCGCTTTTGTAAAACAAACTGTTTCGTTTCAATATGTGAACCAAGAAATTACTTTAAACGCATGCAACACAGCTACTGCATAAAACAATCCAATATTAGCTTTTTCACCAAATTTTTTTTTTTTTTTTGGTCATAAGTTTTAAACCACAAACGCTAAATGGCCAATCAAACGCTCTTAAAATGCAGATTTTTGCCTAGTTTTTAATAAAAATAGAGTCAAAAAATTGACTCTTAGTGTTGGGTCCAGGGCCCGGTGACCTGGGCCAAAAATGCATTAACCTATCCCAATTATGACGTCACCCACAAAAACTCAAAGCCAAAGCTTTCCAATTATTTTTTTCATTGATTCCAAACTACAAGACTTTCCGTATCTTTAGAGGGTTTGAACAGCTCTCTAGCTCTAGCGGCTGGCGAATTAGGTTCAAATATGCATAAGGCACGATCGTGACTTCTGCGGGCCTCAAAGGGTCTTGAACAGGAACAGAATTTTGAGATCTTGGTTATTATACTCAAAAATGGAGTGTGTTTTTTTTGTTGTTGTTGAAGATTGCTTCTATTGGGTAAAGATGATCCTTTGTTTGTTGCAAAAAGCATCAATACATTTTTGGATTTTAATTCAGTGCGCTTCTGTGCATGAAAATTCCACGACACTCAAAGAATGTATACATAAATGGAAAGAGCTTGCAATGAGACTTCAGTTGCATCAAACCACTTACGAAAGGGATCAGAATCTTATGGACGACCAACAACAAAAGTGGAGAGCTGTTTCAGAAGCTACTGTAGAGTGGATGACTTTTTGTTTTTAAGCAAGCAGAATCTTCCTTTCGCGAAAAGGAAATCGCGAAAGGTGAATTCAAAAACTAAGGACATTTTCTTGAGACAGTGAAACTTCTCACAAAATGTAGTCCTGCACTCAACAAGCATCTTTCTGATATTCACCTTTGTAATAAAATCGTCACTGCTTATCTTTCTCCCACTATTCAAAATGAGCTTATTTTGCTTCTCGGCAAAAAAGTAAACACGATCATTCTTCAAGAAGTACGAGGTGCCAAATAACTTTGCGGTCATGTGTGACAATTCGAGGCGTATCTCATTATTGATCAAATGGCTTTTATAGTTAGGTTAGTCACAACTGAAAACAGCATTGTGCAAGTTACGAAATTTTTTTGAATTTTTTTCACTGCACAGAAAAACGGCTGCGGAGGTCACTCAAGCAATTTTTGATGAACTCAAGCAAAAAGACTTGGATGCAATCGTGTGTAGGGGCCAAGGATATGACAATGCTTCTGCAATGTCAGAAATTCATGCCGGCGTTCAACGCAGAAATCTAAAGCGTTTTTTGTTCCTTGCGGAAGTCATTCATTGAACACACAGATTGTTATGATAGATTTTTTGCTGTTGTGGAAACAATCTCTATTCTTTCTTTTCCTCACAGATGGGTTGTCCTTGTGAAGCACGTAGTCTACCAATTGCATTGAAACTAGTGACTGACACGCTATGGAGCGCATATTACGCGCCTTCAGAGGTGCTTCAAGCAGGCATTGATGGAGTAGTAAATGCGTTAGACGAAATATGTGATTCAAATTAAAATCTCAATACATGAGCGGCGCTCATGGCATGTTAGATGCGATGCAGTCTTTCACTTTATTCTTTTCTAAACCTTTGGAAGGAAATCCACCGAGAACAGGATGAGTCTCAAACTAAACTGCAGTAGGATTGTCGTTGAAGCGACGTTCCAACAAAATGAAAGCGTTGCTCGCTTTTTGATTGACAACGAGATGATCTGGTCAAAGGGTCCATCTGATACCGCGCTAAAAATTTGCAAAGAGCAAAGTGTTCGCAGTTGGAGAAGAAGTACGTAGAAAAAAGAAAATGGCTGGAGAAAACGTGAAAGACGTAAGCAACCGTTGTTGAAGAAGCACGGCGATGCATGTTTGAAGCTTTGGAAAGACTGAAGATGGAAGCGGAAAAACGATTGAACGGTATTTCTCAGTTAACTAATATGTTTGGGATTTTGAACCCACACGAGCTACTGTAAAACGAAAAACACGGGATTTGTTTGAGCTTTGGATGAAAGCATATCCTTTATGAAGATGTAGTTAAGTTTTTGGAGTTGATTGAGGAAATTGACAGATTTTAGCGACTCGTACAGAAGCGGTACTACTGCAATTGACGTTTTAAAATGGTTAGCAAAATGTTGCTCTACTTGACCCGACTCCTTATTTATATTTGTGTCTTAAACTTTATCTTACCATTGGTATTGCAACTGCTAGTTGCGAGAGGAGTTTCTCCAAGCTAAAAATGATAAAATCTCATTTGTGTTCTAGTACAAGTGAAAGTCGGTGTTAACGGCTTTGTCAATTCTTTCCATCGAAAGTGAATTCATTAAAAAGTTTGATTTTATCTCTGGTTTTACTTCGGCAAAAGGTCAATGAGATCAGTTTGAGTAATAACGAATTATTCTGATCACGATTTTAGGGTCAGGATTGAACTGGCGGTTTGGCGTGTTATTGGTGGAATGTGGCATTGGCTGGCTGTAATTTGGGCCGGCAGAGTGCGCTTATTGTGTGGTATTTTGCGTATTCTGGTTGAATGCAGGTGCTGTCTGTATGCTGCTGCGACTTTCCGGCCTAGGACCGGCAAAGTGCGTTTCTTGTAATGTTTTGCTTGTTTTGGTTGAATGCGCGTGCTGTCAGTATGCCGCATTCTTATGTCGACGGTCATGAGCGCGCGAAAATTATTTCACCAAGGTTAAGTTAGCCTGACTTTTTCCAGCCCGACTTTACGTTGGATACGAGGAAGGTACATTTTTTCAAAAGGCAAAACAACACACAACAAAGACTTTCCAGGTCAACAAGCGCACAGGCAGAATAAAATAATACAATTACTGCTTAATCCAGATATTGGTTTGCAAAAAAAACCATCAAAATTTATCAAAAACGCCACAACAAAAAGAACCACATGTTTCATCAAACATTAACCAACTTTCCAGGAAACTTATAGCGATGAGTCTTAGATCATTTTCTTTGTCTATTGTAGCAGATTTGTTTGCTTCAAAGATCGCGGGTTACACTTTTATGTGAACCACATAGGAGATCGAAACGTGAACCTACCTATAGACAGTAAATGCAAGAATTTTGCATTGAAATCGCGCTGCACTGTGGAGGCCCATGCGTGCCACCCTAAAATTTTCTTCTTTCTGGCATTAAAAAAAATTACAAAAAAAACAAAAATTTTTCAAATATAATCGCAAATTAAAATATTTTCGTTTCAAAAACATTTTACTTTAATTTCAAAAACACCATCTCTCCGCAGATGGATTCTAAATAAAAAATATTTCCGTTTTGAAAACAATTTTGGTTTCGTTTCAAAAACACTGCTTTCGTTTCAAAAACACTTTAATAACTTTCCGGGAAACATATAGCAATGTGTTTTATATCATTTTCTTTGTCTACTGCAGTAGATTTCTTTCCTGCAAAGATCGCTGGTTACACTTTTATATGAAGTACATACCATGCCGAAACGTGAACCTACCTACAGACCAGTGCTCTTCAACATTTTTGTCATCATTGAACCTCTGATATACTTTTGCGTTTGTCACGGAACCCCATTAACAAAAATTTTAAAAACACGAATTACTTGTAAGAAATTCAAATATTTCGTTATTAGACACTTCAATAAACAAACAGTTATTATAACAGAAGTTAAAAAGCAAGAAATTAATGACTCAGTTGTTCTTGCATTTCTTGAATGTAGCTGCTACATTCAGAATTTGGTCACCCGACAAAAAGAACCCGTATCTCAATGTGTCGTCTCTTTTTCTAACTTCGGCAATTGAATTTCATTTGGTCCGCTTTGGAGGAGGTTCCTCTTAGGGTACATTTGAACTACATTGCTCATTACCGTCCACACCTTCGCTGCTGTTATTATTTCACTTCACATAAGAAAATCTGCTATACTGCTTCATCTGGCTTGACTAAATGGTAAAAAGTTGGGTTTCACACTGTTTTTACTTTATTCCCACAAAAGCTGAACAGCAGCTGTAGTCTATGACTCTACTAGACTCAGGCTCAGTGTTGCCACTGGGGTCAGTCTCATTAACATCTTTAAAAATTGCCCAAAACTTCATAAATAAAGCGGCCAGTTGAATGTGTGTTTTCATGGCCAGCGCACTTTAAAAATGGCCAAATTTTCAGAAATTGACTGTTAAGATCGCAGATCGCGGATATAAAAGTGCAACCCGCAATCTTTGCAGAAAACAAATCTACTATAATAGACATAGAAAATGATGTAAACCTCATCACTATATCTTTCCCGGAAAGTTGTTAAATTTTAAATTGAATCGAGCAGTGTTCAACGCAATTTCAAGGCAAAATTATTGCATTTACTGTGTATAGGCAGGTTTACGTTTCGGTATCATATGTCGTTAGTATAAAAGTGTAACCAGCGATCTTTGCAGTGAACAAATCTAAGAATGTAGACAAAGAAAATGATATAGAACGCATCACTATATCTTTCACGGAAAATTATTACATTTCAAATTGAAACGAGCAGTGTGCAGCGCGATTTCAATGCAAAATTCTTACATTTTCTGTCTATGGGCAGGTTCACGTTTTGATCTCGTATGTCGTTCATATAAATGTGTAACCCGGGATCTTTGCAGGAAAGAAATTTATTACAATAGACAAAGAAAATGATATAAAACTCATCACTATATGTTTCCCGGAAAGTTTTTAAATTTTCAATTGAATCGAGCAGTGTGCAGCGCGATTTCAAGGCAAACGTCTTGCATTTACTGTATAGGTAGGTTAACATTTCGGTATCGTATGTGGTTCAAATAAAAGTGTAACCGGCGATCTTTGCAGCAAACAAATCTAATACAATAGACAAAGGAAATGATCTAAAACGTATCGCTATAAGTTTCCTGGAAAGTTGGTTAATATTTGATGAAACACGTGGTTCTTTTTTTGTTGGGCTTTTTTCTTATGGCGTTTTTGGTACATTTTGATGCTTTTTTTCCAAACCAATATTTGGAATAAGCAGCAGTTGTTTTATTTGTGCGTTTTTTTGATCTGAAAAGTCTTTGTTTTGTGGTGATTTGACTTTAAATGTACCTTCCTTGCATCCAACGTAAAGTCAGGCTGGAAAAAATCGGGCTAACTTTCCCTTGGTAAGAATTTCTTATTCCCAAAACGAATACGGCTCTTACGGTCGGTTACATCCGTCAGTTGTCTGAATGTGCATTTTTTGTTAGTGATTTTCTTCCTAGTCACGCTTACTAGTTGGTTAGTTCTACTATTTTGATTGTGTTCAGGCACGGCCTACTTAAGATATCTTAATTAAGTTTTTTTTTAAGATATCTTATCTTAATTAAGATATCTTAAGTAGGTCGTGTTTTAGGCTACCTGTCATTTAACGTACAAATCTTTCTTTGGCTATTATTCGTCTCGGGAATCGAATAATAGTGACTTTGGTCACACCGGCTCCTGCACTGCGCAGGTCTTGTGCTCGTGCGAAAATAAAGATTAATGAGTAAATGTGATAAATTTTTTCCTGTTTCGTGATGTTCATGTTTGTTAATTTGTTGTTGGCCTTATTGTCTAATTTTTTATTTTGGAAACAGCCAAACGTACTGTAGCTTTGCTGTTTAAAATAGTAGTTGGAATACTTCGCTGACATGGTGATACCACTATGTTGTAGGGTGGTAGGGCTAGGCTATTAGACGGGGCGGCATTTTCTGTGAGAGCCAGGGCGTCAGATTGTGCTCGTACACTGCTCCTGCATCGTTATTTACGCTTCATGTCTTAACCATGTATCTCACCTGCAACCCAACTTATTTTTCAGGGACAAGCAGGTAACCAAGCGGAACACCAGGAAAAAAACAAATCCACGACGTTTGGTCACTAAGGAATTTGTCAAGTTTTAGGAGGATGAAGCTTGGCACTTAGCTATGCATGCCGACCGTGAAGTTATGCGTTTCGCAATGCCTCATCGCATTTGCTCACATCCGAAGATAATTACTACACAGCGTTTGGATAGTGCGAGACCTCATAATTCTGTAACTAAAAGCAGACCTTCCCGAAGCTTTCTAAGCTAAGACTTCGAAAGATTATAGATTTTTGTAGCCTACTACCTTAATAAGAGTTTACCTAAGAAATGACTATGCGACCTGGGTAGAGAGTGCTTATATAGTTCCATACCATACACAGTTGCCGAAAAGCGAAGAGGTTCTTGAATGACATCACTGTTGTTTGGTCAGGGAAGGTTACGTTACAACGGATTTCAGAGAAAGCATATGGGCCTGCTGCTAATAGAGTATAGTTTGCCCCAAACTTTGGGGCCTAGGCTATCAAAAAAGAGGTTGTATTTCCTGTATGCATCAGGCAAAGCTCCTGAAATTACCTCGTCTGCACGATGATGGTACGTCATCTTAAAACTTTTTTGAAAATGAAGGCTTTGCTAATGCTGTTATAGGTAGTAAAATCATAACCATCGCCTCGGGAGACCTGTTTCAGCGTTTGAGCGCGTGTACGTTACGCTTGCACAGGATTGACGAGTCAGGAATATCGCACAGCAAAATCGCTATAGGCTTTTACCGGCGTGTGTCACCATTCTTTTCAAGGAAATGAATTGTTCACTAGCGAATATCGGAGACTTCCGCATTCGTGCTGGTCTGTTTTCTGAACTGAACTGCATCGGGACTGTTTTGTTTTCATTGACGGGTACGCGCTTATGACTGTCAGGAGAAACTTTAATACGATTCATGCATTGCATTTGATGATTAGCGTACTTCTGCTGTGAGCGACAGCTTAGCGAAGCAGATACATTTCGTTTGAATACAGCCACAGTTCGTTTGAATCTTGGATAACAGGGGTATCGATGTTTTCTATCTAGTACTGAAGAATGAATATTTAAAGCTACTGAACCATGAGTGATGGCGAAAAAGTGCCTGTTTACCTGAAGTCAGCTGCTGAAACCAATGGTTCTTTGTAACAACCGACATTTCTCTCCTTATTTCTTAGTTTGATGACATCAAATCTGTTGTCGGCAAAAACGTTCACAGTTGCTGAGTAATAAGTCATTGCATACGTTGACAAAGCCAATCTCTGCTTGTTCGCGCTAAAATTGAAACGTACAAAAAATGCCAGCACTTTTTAGCGTCTCCTACTTTGACACTTCTATGTTGAAATGATTGTATTCATGACATACCACCCCACACGACCAGTGACTTTTACCGAATAGTAGACTATTTTGCTCTTCTCAAACCTTTTATTTGCAACAGTAGCACTAGTCACTCCCACGTTTTCCAATTCCGAATACGTATCAATGCAAAGGGAGGATAGTATCAGAGTATTCAGGGATGTAAAGTTTGGCCGAACAGTTTTATTTCATGCGTTTTTTGAAAATTCCATGTCATGCGCAAGCTCTACTGTAGAACTTATTGAGGATTTTCAACGCGGAGTTTTCGTTATCCTAAACAACTGTTTCGCCATCCGTGAATTGCTGCAGCGTTATTGTCATGAATATTGGGGTTTGTTAACTTCCG
>JGI24159J19872_10011490_pt1 | contig 11595 bp, 9 predicted proteins | sample Ectturendosymbi4_FD_19872 | JGI IMG/M metagenome (IMG submission 19872) | reverse complement strand
AAGGTTTAGGGTTAAGGTTTAGGGTTAAGGTTTAGGGTTAAGGTTTAGGGTTAAGGTTTAGGGTTAAGGTTTAGGGTTAAGGTTTAGGGTTAAGGTTTAGGATTAGGGTTTAGATTGTGGTTTAGGGTTAGAAAAAAATAATCATGAGTTTATTCCTTTACGGTGAGAAGCAACTGATGTACAAGAATAGATCAAAGATTCCACAAAGGTCAGAAATTTTGCTTGGTACAGTTTTTAGTTCTTCAAAAGTTTTCTGTTATTACAAAAAAACATAAAAAAGGACTGTAAAATAATTTTAAAAAAATGAAACACAAATGTTGAATCAAATGCACATCAACGTAACACAGATGATGGTGAGTAAGCAATGGGTGAGAAGTTGAGGTATTTACAGATGAGCAGGTGAAGGATGCACATACGTGAAGAAAGTGAGCAACAACAGGGGATATGAGGAAGAGAGCCATACATTAAAACACCATTTTTCATTACAGCAGAAAAAGCAAGTAGCAAAGGCAGAAAACAATGTGATCCACAGAGTTTATTCTTTAAAATTTAAAAGGTAATGTCTATTTTGCCGCCAAGATGCTGGCACCAACAGCTCGACTGGAGCTATTGTGCCGTCACCCTAAGATTCAGTCTTGTGGCATGAAGCTATTCGATTAAAAAGGTCAGTTTGTCATGCAAACGGCATACTGCTCATAGCGTAGCTGCTATGCTTCACATTTGTTATGCCACTGCTTTTCGGTTCAACTCTCACCTTGGCGACTTCCCTTGCTTTTTTTTACTTTTTTCAAAAATTTCCAAAGTGTAAGTTAGGTTTAGGGTGAGGTTAGCATTAGCATTAAGGTCAGCGTTAGGGTTACCGTTAAGGTTAGTGTTAGGTTGGGGCTACGGTTAGGGTTTAGAATTAAGGTTTAGAGTTAGGGTTTAGGTTTATTGTTAGGGTTAGCATTAAGTTGGGGCTACCGTTAGAGTTTAGAATTAAGGTTTAGAGTTAGGGTTTAAGGTTTGGGTTTATGGTTAGGGTTTATTTATCTTTTACGTTTACTTCATTTCTACCAAGTCTGTTGCCACTGGCATCTGATCGTGGTGGAAAAATAGACACTGCCAATAAAAAAATGAATACAGTCATTGAGGCACTGCTATCATTAGTTTGAAAAATTTTGTTAGAAATTATTTTTCCACATATAGGTATTTGTTTATCAAATTCCTGCATGCTAGGCCTATCCGCAATCCAGTGGTCTGACCCTATCATCCCGTAGCCAAGATCAAGCTGGCATTGATTGATTTCAAATGCTTACATTGTTTTAAATGTTGACATGCAACACAAGTGCATTAGTAAATTGTTAAATAAGAAATGTACAAATTTTAGGCAAGAGCAGCCAACATACCCATAGCAGTTAGAAGAAATAAAAGGATCGTTTTTCTGGGGCATTTTAACATATCTTATATAACCTGCTAGGGTACAGATCTATCATGATGCTGCTGTCACTTGTGTGCTCCAGCTCAGCATTCTGGACCAAAAATTCCAAACGTCAAAAAACAATACGTACATATGCATGGTCACCAATAAATTCAAAAAACTAACTTTTCCAGGGTCCGATCGCCCATGAGTTCATTAACAACCTCTTGGAAATCTTTTTCCAGGGCTTGAAAGGCATCTTCTTCAAACGCTGGTTTCTCTGCCATTTCACTAAAAACTTTATCAAATCTCTGCAATTTAGGAAATCAAATCAATTCATTACAAAAAAAACAAAAAAGAAATGAGGTTTGACAACAAAATTATCACGATAACAACTGTTCTGATCACAAAACTTGGTGAGCAGTTCCTCAGGTTTGACATATCCAAACCTATTGGATCCAAAAGTCTGTTGTCATAGTTACGTTCAACATTTAGCGTCACCACCAGGAATCCTGATATGTTCAGAAAATCATCGAGTCCTGCTATGACCAAGATTCAATGCACAAACAAGAACAAGGAAAGTGGCATCTTCTCTACACTCTACAGAAATTTTGTATTAAACATTTTGTTGTAAAAAAATTAGTCAATTTCAAATAAAATCTTTCGAAATCACTAGTGAAACCGTGACTCGAGTCAATGACTCGACTCGAGTCACGATTTATGGTGATTCGACTCGAGTCACGTCGGGAAACAGTAGTGCCTTGACTCGATTCGAGTCAGGTTTTTGCCGAGTGACTCGACTCGACTGGAGTCACAATCAATGACTCGAGACTCGAGTGAAAGCCATTTTTACAAAATTTTCAAACATCTGATTGACAAATCAAGTACGTTTGCAAGCAAAGAAATAAGTTTTTTTCATTCAGTGATGATGAATCTTGGCGCGAATTTTCTGTTGTGACCAGGGTTGCCAACCTGTTTTCACCAAAAAAATCCAGACCTTGTCCCAAAAAAAGCCAGAGAGGAGTTTTAGGGCATATACACATAAAACATGCATAAGCAAACGCAAAATAGACATTAAAACTCGTCAGAAACAACGAAATAATGTAATTCCGCTCTTTGGAAGCATTTTCTTTCTCCGTAGTTACGCTGTCGTACATTTGTTTCTTATCAATAAAATTGATCATTTTTAGGGCAACAGTAAAATTTTTTCATTTTTCTGTGCACCCTGCTTGGTTATAGACTCTTTTCAGAAGAGATTTGTAATGAATATGCAGCTTAGACAATGTTTTTCCAGAGCCAAGCCTTTCCGATTGAAAAAAAGCCAGAAAAAAGCCGGATTTTGTCTGGATTTTTTTATCTTCAAAAAAGGCAAAGGTGTTCAAAAAAAACAGAATTTCAAAATCTGGCTTCAATAAAGCCAAATTGGCAACCCTGCTTGTGATTGAATCTCCTAATGGTGTTATGATACATTTAAGTATCAAGTCTTCCACCTAATGCGGAGTATCTGCAACCCAAAGTTGTGAGGTAGTTCAAAACAAAATTATACAATCCAATTGTGGTTAAGCAGAAATTACAAAATCTAAAACCATCAAAATACTAAAATGCGGCAAGAAATACTAAAATTCAAATCAAAACCAAAGTCCATGTTCACCTCTGGTCATTTTTTGGTATCGTGAAAGACAAGGAAGTATCTTGCAGCAAGGTTGGGCTAGACTTGTGGAAACCACTGGCAGTGAAGGAAAGAAGCAATAAGGAAACTGCTTTCACAAAAAGATTAAATCTAAATAACCTGGTGTTGCGATCGGAAAGCCTGAGCGGCATGTGCGCCAGAGATGAGTGGACTGTGAAATTTTTCAGTCCGAGTCCAGACTTGATTCGACAAAATTGAATCTGATCCAGTCCCGATCCGCCCATGTAAAATCGTATATTATATTTTGCCTCATGAGGAAAAAGCACTACTGGATCTATTTTGCCTTTAGCCAAATACAAATGATTGAAGGCAAAATAGTGCCATCTGTGCTCTTGACTCATGAGGAAAATAGACACAGCCTTTTGGCATTACAAAAATTTAACAAGGCTGTATCTAATTTGCCATCAGAGGAAAAAGCACTACTGGATTTATTTTGCCATTAGGAGGATCTGATTGGTTGGATTGGTCAAGTGACAAGGACGATATGCTTGGAATAGCGTAAGGTCCTTGTAACATCACCGAAAATCCTCAACCCAAAACTTAAACCCAATCCTAAACCCAAAACCTAAACCCAAAACCTTAACCCAAAACCTTAATCCAAAACCTAAACCCAAAACTTGAACTCAAACCTAAACCCAAAACTTAAATCTAAACCCAAAATCTATTTCTAAAAGTTGAACCTAAAACTTAAAACCGGAACCTAATTCCCAAACCTTAAACGTTAACCCCAACCAGTGGGGTTCATCCTTTTTCAAGCAGCAACTCAAACCCCCTTGCGAAATTTTCCGGTCAGGCATATGAAGTGCAGTTGCCTTTGCACAATACAAAATCTCAATGATTAAAAAATAACATACGATATCACTATGTTTAGCAAATTCTATTAAATTCCTGCACATGGCAGCATCAGTGAGGGAGACCCCTGCCGTACACGATACAAATGGCTCTACAGCACTAGAATTGAATTGAAAGTAGAATAACTCCCAGGTTAGCAACCGCAATCACATATCTAATGTCCAAATACAGCAAATTCTTAAGTCACAAAGTTCATTGGCATAGACGGGGGGCAAAGGGGTCATGACCCCCAAAATTTTTTATAACATGTAGTCATTTGTGCTTTGAGAAGTGTTTTTCCAAACAAAATAGTGTTATTTGCCTAAAATCAATATTTTGCCTCCCACCCAAAATTTTGGGTTGGCTACCCCACTGACAAAGTTATTCGCGCTTTGCCGAATGCAACAGTACTGCAATGGGCATAATTATATTCAAAACAATATTGAACGAAAAAGTAGGCTATCATTTTGCCAGGTAAGAGTGGCGCAGTCAGAATGAGAGCGAAGTAGACATGGCTTCCCCAAAACAAACTTTTTCAGATTTTTGCTAGTGCTTAGTATCAATTTTCAGCTGTTAGAAAATAAACGCGAGTAACAGTTGGATTCAAGACGTCAATGACTGACGACAACATTGACTAGCCCCTCCCAAACAAAATTATTGACTGCGTTACTGCCAGGTAATTCCATTGTTTTGGGTATGGCAAGGAGTGGTTCCGTGTACAAAATATAGAAGTAATTATGAATATATTTCTCAGAAGCTCGTCTCGCAACCCACAGAAAACAGGCAAACAACCCCCAGGTTAAAAACCACTGCCCCAAACCCTAAACATTGGAAAAAAAGAACATAAAAAACATTCCCATCAAAGGTGTTATCTCTTCTAGCTGAGCCAAAGCAAATGGTGAGAGCAGAATCAACGAACACTTGCATAGCAGGTATAGACACTCACTGACCGCTCAACTATGTTCGCGTTGCTAGTAGAACTCAACGTTATATATGCACAAAGGTGGATACAGTTCGAATTGTAAAATTGTCTCAGCAGAGCCTTTGCCATTCATGGCAAAATATACTCGCGTTTAGCAAATCTGTAAAATCGGATCGCAACTAAAATATTTGATATGTTCAGAACAATCACATCAATACAACAAAAATTTTCTCAGTCCTATCCAGTCCTGATCCGCCAATTTTCAAAAAAATTGCCGTCCGATCCAGCCAAAGTTGGCTTCAGTCCTGATCGAGTCCGATTCAGTCTTGATCCGTGCTCATCTCTGATTGTGCGCTAAGCTTCGCACTGTGGCAGCAAGCAACAATAGAGATCACATGCCACGATCACTCTCCGCGTACACTAGTCATCAAGTTCAATCGTTCACAAGTTAATATCGGCAGAGTTTCCACGCCATGATCAGTCTATTATTGCTTGTTCGCGCCACGTAGATGTAGTGTTTTACTTCGCCCACATTCCGTTCGTGGTGAACCACGCATTTCATTGCAACGCCAGCGGAGTGGTTACAAAACTTGAATGAAAATTGCTGAAACAACATTGGGCATCAGTTTTTAGCTCATTGAGTGCCATTTTTAGCTCATTGGCCGCCATTTTTAGATTGTTTTGCGCCATTTCATAGCAAAGAAAACATAGGAAAAAATGGTAAATTTCATTTGAATAGACATTGACTCGAGCCTGCAAACCAATGACTCGAAGTGACTAGACAGTTCTTGTGTCTCAACTCAAAAGAAATTTGGATGACTCTGATCCGAAGAGCTTGTGACTCTGACCCAACAAATGTGACTCGGGCACATCACTGCCATTGATTTGGTGAAAATTTTGAAAACCTTGGATTATCGCAGAACATGACTGTTCTCGAGTTAATTATTATTCTAAAAATATAAATGCATGGACATTTTGATCCCACAATGGAAGCTTCAACAATTTTGAAGCCTGATTTTTAAACTGTAATGGCACCTATTTTTGACATTATTTTCTCAGAAATGGACGTACAACTGTCTCAAAGCAACCAGGCAACAGTTAAACCAGGCTCAAACCACTCAACGTCTGATAAATTGAAGCTATTTAATGGCAGTGATGTCGTTCAGATGGCAATCATTGAAACCGAGAATTAGTTAAAACCAGAGGCGGCTACGGATCCGGAAGGGTTTTTTGTGTTTTTCAAACCTGTTACCGGAACCGGAATAAAAAATTTGTGTAAAACCGGACCATAGGCGTAGCCAGGGGGGCCAAAGGTGCCATGCCTCCCCAAATTTTTGGAAAATATAGTCATTTTGTGCTTTGAGAAGCGTTTTTCTAAACAAAATAGTGTTATTCGCCTAACATCAAACATTTTAGCCCCCCAAAATTTTTGGCTGGCTACGCCACTGAACCGGCACCGGATCCGCAGTCACTTTTTACTTTCGGCAGTAACAGGAGTCTGGGTGGTCTTTATAAATGTCATTGCTCAATTACTAACCAGAGGTGGTACCGGATCCGGAATTCCGGAATCGACTCCGGCAGGATTCTGCGTTTTTTTCGGACCCAGATCCGGAGTCAAAAATTTGTGAAAAAACGGAGCCGGATCCGGGGTCACTTTTCAATTTCCGCAGTAACAGTAGTCTGTGTGGTCATTTCTTATGTAAAAATATGGGTAAATTACGGTTGAATCAGTGATTGTAGCCGCCAGCCAGAGTCTAAACAGGAGTCGGATTCTCAAATTTGAAAAATTGCCGGACCCAGTTCCGGACCCGGATTCAAAAGTTTTGGAACAGGAGCGGAGTCGGAGTCTGGAAAGTGACTCCGGCCACCTCTGTTACAAACACTGCTGAATGTAGGTTGCTTGCATCGATGATTTGCGGATTCTGAACAGGAGTCGGATTCTCAAACTTGAAAAAAGTTCGGAGGCGACTGAGAAGGTTACTTCGGCCACCTCTAATCAAAACTTCGCGTGTGAGACAGAAACTTTGTTAAGCCGAGACTGAGACTCTCAAGGTATGAACAATGACCATAAAAATATTATAGATATGAAAACCTTTCATAAGTAGCCTATATATATCAGACGTGGACAAAAAGCGGAGTNTGCGGAGCGGACTCTGCATGTTTTTTGCGGAGGCNAAGTCTGAGAACTTTCTTTGTTGGCAGAGGCGGAGCGGAGGAGGAGATCAATTTTTTTCTTAAGTTTNCTTGCAAATTTCAAGCTCATTATTCCTTTGACTTTTTCTTGGAAAGTTTTGTGAAGTTACTTCAAGCATGCACTTTACGGACGTAGTGTTATTGCGATTTTCTATGGGCAAAGGTTGTTTTTGCATCTCTTAAAGGCGGGGGCATCATCAGGTTTGGTTGTGTTGCAGTTGACTGCATCGCCTTGAACTACTGAGGCAAGCACAAGAGAAAGATGGCAATTCGTGGCATTAACTATCAGGTAAGCAACCAGCAGCAATAGAGCTCCCTCGCTGACTTCACTCTGCTACTACAAGGTTGCACTATTGTTATATTGGGAGAATAAATTTCGATCTTTTGTTTGTGGTGATTACTGTCACAGTGACTTTTTACTCATGGGCCCCATCTAGCGGCGACCATTTATTTACATGTGGCGCCATCTACCGACCGCCACAGTTGACTAGATGACCGCCATAGTCCTTCACCAATCCTATATGACAGAGCACCCCTCTTTGTTTACACTGATCAGCTATTGCACCATTGCATTTTCATTTGCTCTTATGTTCACTAATAACTGGTTTTGCTTAGTGCAGTGGCTTCTTGCAGTGCTTCTGCTTGTTGGCTGAGTCATATGAAACAATAAACCATTGAACCATATGTACAAGAAGTAAACCGAAGTCATCAGTACAAGTTAGTTTGTTTTATTGTCTGACAGTTTTTGTCCTGAGCGAACCGCTGCCTTCAGAGCTCTTCTGACAGCTACTGATCACAATGGCTACAAAGCGAAAAGCAATCCGAAGTAGAAGCTATCAGAAATCTAGGCGCAATCTTGGGTATTGCAGTGTTGTGCGTGGTACGTCAAGGTTCACTGTCGGTTTTGTTACAGACTGGAAACTCAAGAAAAGCACTGTCATTGACTTTGACCAAAAATTTTGTTTTGCCACTAACATGTTCAGTTTAGAGATGCAAAGGGTTGGATAGGCTACTGTGATATGATCGTTTGCACAAGCCAAGCATTATCATTCATTCACTGGCTCTCAAGCTAGCTACAGTAGCTTAGGCTCAGAGGTAGGCGGCAGAGATGAACGGAGTCACATTTTTTTGACTCCGCGTCCGCTCCTCCTCTGAAAAGTTTTGCTCCGCATCCGCTGCTCCTCCACAAATCATAGAATTATTCAACTCTGACTCCTCCTTGACTCCGCAAAATTGCAAATTCTACAGTAACATACAGGCATGTTGCTTGAAGGTTCTGCTTGCAAGGTAATGCCTGTTTTGTCTCATGAGGCAAAATAGTGCTCGAGTTATTGTGCCTTTGTATGAACATGATTGGTTGAAGTGATTACATGACAAGTTCGGAACACATGACATACTTAGTTGACTGTGACATCTCCAATGACTCAGTTCGAGATGCATGAATGAATTTTGTCACGGTTTCAGTACTGGCAAGCTTTTGGCATCTTCTTTTCTGCATTGTGTGAACTGTACTCTACATCCTAACCACAAATCATGAGCTACAGTCTACAGTCTAAATCGTTGTCTCGGCATATTACACCTTCCACATAAACACAAAGTACAGGTAATTGCGTTCGACAAAAGGTGAAATAGTCCCAGTGCACTTTCACTTCATGAGGCAAAACAGGCACTACCATCTATACTGTATATCGCATAACGTCTTTCTGTCAATAAACAACTCTTTATCTACTTGAAACAAACAATTTCAAGTGTACTGCAGTTGACAATATCATAAAACTGATTTTTCATCATTTCTGTCACTGACAGCTAGGCACCGTAATGCTAACAATATACTATCACAAATATATCTGAAATACTATGACTTCAAAAAATAATTGCACTCCATATTGAACTGCCACTGGCTTCATAGTTGATACTTCAACATTGGATGAACATTAGGTTACATAACTCTACACTGTTACACAGCAATGCTTTAGCCCAGGGGTCTCCAAACTACGGCCTGCGGACCAAAAATTTGGCCCGCGAAGCCATTTCATCTGGTCCGCAAATCCATTTTGTCAATAATGAAAAAGTAATACATCTACGAAAAATTTGTTGATTTGGCAGAATGTAGCACATCCCGAAACAACCACATTACGTAAGATGTCCGGCCCTCGAACTGTTGTGTAATAGCTTATGTGGCCCTCTGACAAAATGTTTGGAGACCCTGCTTTAGCCAATGATACAATTCTAAGTGAGACACAATCGATGGCTGCCAAAAGCTTCCTTGTTTTGGCACTGCATTAACTCAAGTAATACGTCGTAGGTAGCCTAGGCTACATAAAAAATGTTAGCAATAGCCATCAATCACACAAAAAACACGAGCAAACAACGCAACTTGGGTTTGGTTACGATGGCAAGTTGACCTCGAATTGGCGTAACGGTACTGTTCAACTGTAGCCTACAGACTGCCTCACTGAAACGTTGAATAGATTGCAAAACCACATGTCCAGTATGAGTATTACTAAAAGATTGTTGGGCGACCAGACAAGTAGGCCTAGTTGCTTCAGTTTGAATGTCCAAAATAGTATTAAATTTTGCATACACTGAGCAACACGAGATGCAAAAACAAACTTTTGACCACAGAAAAGCTCAATGCTGTGTCAGCAAAGCAAATCCTCCATGAAACTTTGCAAGAAAAATTGAAGCAACCATGAGTTTCAAATGTGCAAAGAAAATCAAGAAAAAAAACGAACTCCCCCTCCGCTCCGCCGATAAAGAAACTTTTTGGACTCCGCATCCACAAAAAACATCCGGAGTCCAAACTCCGGTTTTTGTCCACCTCTGGTAGGCAGTAGCGAACTAATTTTCCAGGAGCGATAGCCCTAGCGCCGCTCTTTTCATAAAAAAATAAAGGATGCGGTAGGGGGCTGTCACCACTTTACCGCTACCGCTAATCGCTACTTTGGCGTAAGTGGTGGCCAAAGGAAAAAGTTCGCAAGAGCTCTTACGTCCGCACACATTGGTAGTAACTGCTCTTCTTACTGTTTTGCGTTGATTTCGGAGGATTTGTTTGCGCTAAGCTAGCAGCATTAGGAAAGATTTAGCTCAGGTTGCATTTGACCGGATCGATCGGTTCATTTTAGTTCGGAAAAACGTCAACATCATCAACAATCTTAAAGCAGTTCGGGCTTGGAAATATAGGCCACTGCTGCTAGTAAAACTGCGTAACAGTGAGTTGAAAGCTTGGAATCAATACGGTACTCCACTGGATTCAATACTTCACTGCATGAGTAGCTGTGTTCTTTGTTTTTACGTACATGTCAATATGACATTTTTTAGTTTGGTTAGACTTCACAGGGTTGTCCACGGGACATATTCATCTGTCCCATCCCATAGCAATTTATGCCTGTCCCATCCCATGGGATTCCCATTACATTATTATAATATTAATATGGAATACAATTCAATTAAAGTTATTAAATTTATGAGAATTTAGGTTTAGTATCTATACTATCTACTACATAGGACTACATGTACAAAGAGACATGCAAAACGACAAAATTTATTGACTTTAAAATTCAGAACTATAGTGTAAGTATGACAATTCAGTAACATTCTGACACTCTCATTCTATTTCTGAGTCTCACGGGAAATACAAATGTGTGCTGTCCCATCCCATGGGATGTTTCCCATGGGATTCCCATAGGAATGACATTCCCATGGACAAGCCTAAGACTTCAGCGTATTTGGCTGTGTGCATAACCTATTGCAAGTTTTTGTTACAGTTACTGAACAAAACATGGCTTTGACTCTCGGAAAAAGTAGCACGCGATAATACTATCACCGCATTCAAGTTATTCAATGAAAGCAAAAAAAAACTTGTGGTAATGACCAGTTTTCAGTTTGTGAACGCCAAGTATTTGAGAGCTAACATCGTGATTACGTTCGTGTGATAAAGTTTTGCAAGGGCGTACACAAGGGGGGGTCGGGGTAAAAAAAACTTTGAGCTTCACATTTTACAAAAATTTTATTACCTGCTCAAAGGAGATTAACTGTTCCGCATACTTTTTGCTTGTTAATTTGTTGACTTAATGCAAATACCATGGAATGAATTTGCATGAAAATTTCAAAGAACATTGTAAATGGGCCAAAAAATAATAATTAGGTTTTGGTAGGAATCTGGGTTATCGTCTTCATCCAGAAACCATCTCACCACTTTTTGCAAACCTTTCGTCCACTACGCATTTTTAAGATTGTGTTCCGCGATAGTTCATTTTATCCGAAATAATTGTTTATTTATTTAGTTTGCTGTGGCTGACCGCATTGGCTACGTTACCAATTTCTTTTGCGTTACAGAACTGTTGCACGAGCTCAAAAAGAGCAGTTGTAAACACAGAAGCATTAAGGCATTTGATAATGTCTCAGCAGAGAAAAAGGAAAACTAAAGTTTGCTGGACGTCTACACATAGCAAGAAAACGAAAGGTTTCTTGCGTACTTTATGCGCATTCTCAATTTTTGTGTAGTTTAGCAAGGTTCGATCTTGCAAACCGGGTGTGCGCCAGAGAGTGCAGCTGCAC
>JGI24159J19872_10011487_pt1 | contig 11597 bp, 9 predicted proteins | sample Ectturendosymbi4_FD_19872 | JGI IMG/M metagenome (IMG submission 19872) | reverse complement strand
TCAAAAGACTCGGACTCGAGCCTAGTTTCCAATGAAAACTTCAGCGAAACACTGGCCTAGCGGTTGGGCCCTAGGCCAGGCAACATGAGCCAAAATGACCCCAACACTACTTTACTTATGACGTCAGTCACAAAAAATTCACACCCCCCAACCAAAAAATATTTTTCGAGTGCAATCTAAAAGACTGGCCGATCCGTTTAAGCCCTTGAACAGCTCTCTGGCACAGCTCTGTCCAACCCAAATGGCATACTGGGCCAAAAATTATGTTACTATCTTTACCAGGGCCACATAATGAGTGACATTAGTGAGGGCCGCACATTGAATGACTTACTTTGATCTTAGTAAACTAAATCTACTTAATGTACTAAATGCGTTCGAATCCTAACTGCAATGGTAACAGACATGTTAAAAGTGGCACTGAGGACTACTGAGGACTGCCTGTATCAAAATGTCAAATTCAAGATTATCAAAATAAGATCTGGTTGCCAGTGTTGTAAAATATTTTAACTGCAGCTAAAATCTCAGCTGGGCCGCACAAAACCTTTGACTGGGCCGCAAGCGGCCCACTGGCCACGGGTTGGACATAGAGGCTCTAGCGCAATCGGCGGAGGAGCTAGGGCGTTGGTAAGGCAACCGAAAACTGCTATTTTTTAGGCGCAAATCGAAGTACGAATATATCGTAGGCTGGCTCTCAAAGTGTTAAATGCAGAAGTTGGGTATTTGTTGATTTTGTCTTGTATTGTAATGTAAACTCACGTGACATAAAATCGATTTCCTAGCAAAGCAATTTGCGATCAGATTTGGCTGTGTCACCTTGTGGTGTCTTGATGCTGAAATATCATGAACCCAATGGTACTCTCATGGAATGGTAGCCAATAAGATTTGAAGCCTGTTATTTAGGCAGTTTACCAAATGTGACTGGAAATTTTTCCTTTTGAAATGTTTTCACAATAAAGTTTGCAAAAAGAAATGTTGTTATAGGTAATTTGTAGCTGGCATTGTTTTATTGAATTCAGCTTAGTGCTATGTAAGTTTACTCTCTAGCATTGCCATTGGTTTCAATATGTGTAACATGTAATATAATGTTTTTCATAGCTTTTTTGACCATGTTTTTTTAGGTATATTTTGTGGACTACTCTTTATAATGGAAACTAATATAGATGTTTCGATCTTGAAAGAGCAAGCAAGAGAGCAGTTAACAATACTGCTTGGTAATTTCTATGGTAAAAAGGACTTGGTTCTTGATCCAACATTAATGACACTTTTAGACAGACTTACAGGTTTGCAATTTTTGAAAAACAAAGGTGTCGACAAAGTCTATCAGCTTGAGCAAAAAGAAATCCTTGGTGGAGGAGAAAAACGAGTATACATTGTAAGGCCCACTGTTTTATCAATGAGACAAATTGCCACTCATATTCATTCAGATCGCCGAGCAGGTAAACTGATTACCTGATGCATGAAATTGAAGCAGGGCTTTAAATTTGATGTTATTTGTCTTGAATGTTTCAATTTTTGTTGCTGTTCCTGGTAGAGCAAACAGAAAGATTGATGGAGTGACTTTGTGATGAACAGCAAAATCAGTGGAACTTCGTTTTGTTGAGAAGAATTCGTAACACTTTTGGTACCAACTGATGTACCTATGCAGAATAAGTTTGCACGGAACAGAAACCAGGCTACATACAACTATGCATCTGACATAAGAATAGTGGTTGTTGTGTTTTCTTCTTGAAAGTTGTACACAACTATGAAGAGAAATGTGGGTTTGACAAATTATGAAATACCTTTTGGGCTTTGATTGCAACATGTTTCAAGAAACTGGTAGAAATATGGTGAACTCTCAATAACTGTCTGGTATCCAGCCGGTTTTCCCAGTGAAAATCCCCATTACCAAAAGTGTTAAAGCTAGTAATAACCAAATATAAATAAACTGCTACAGTTTCATGCATCTGATGCTTATTTATCCACTATTACTTACCAATTTGCTGTGACTTCCACTATCCTCTTGGTAAATGGACAGCCTATACATAACATAATGATGCAACATCCGAATGAATCTTGACTTTGGTTAACTTGACAAAAATGATTATATATATATGTATTGTGATGATTGCAAATGGAAAGCTGCTGGTGGTTGTTGAAACCAGTAATGCAGTTTTACATAAAATACCTGAGTAAAGTTCAAACTTTATTACAGCTGATGTAGACATCATAATGTTTCTAGCTCCTATTGTGCTCAGGAAAACTGCGAAAGTACAAAATCTGGATGGTACCCAGACGTTTGCATGCTTGTGAATCTATTTTGGAACAAGAGGGAGTCCACAGTCATGATTTAATTGAAGATCTAAATATTGGATTCATTCCAATAGATGATGACATAATTTCTCTGGAAAATGCTCAGCTTATGAATTCAGTGTTTATGGTACGTGTTTTATTGTAAAGTGTGAAAATATGACATAATTTTGCTTAAGCCTATGTATTGTGCACTTTTCCTGGAACCTGTGTAATGGAATAACAGAAGGGTCTGTAGTGTTTAAATATATTTGTCATGCTTGCACAGTAGTTGGTACCTCTTTTGAAGTGGAATGCCACCACTGTTGGAAATTTCAGTTAAATGCATGCTTTTAAATTAAGAAAGTTTAACTCAAATTCATAATATACAGTATTTCTTAATTATAAAGCCTGTTCGACTCAAGTTTTCTTCAGACGACTTGAAAGAAAGATAACTATGTACTTATGGAGATCCTCTTATTTCGTTGCACCCTCCAGTAAAATAGAAATTAAAATATGTGGTGTTATTCTGGAAAGTAAGCAAGTGTGTCTGTTGTACGACTTTTCATAGAACTTTGGATCTGATGATGTTAAAGTTGATGTGCAGTTTCTTGTTAGTGACACCGGATAGTTTGTCTACATTAACTTTTATATCTGTCCAAATTTTTGGCAAAAATCATGTCATTGTCTTATGCACATAATGCAGAGATTCACATTTTTGTGAAGAGCTGATGTAGCATTGCTTTTCTGCGTTTTTGAGAACAGGCTCTCAGGAGTAGCTCCTAGAACAAAACAAAGTTGAACGACTCATTGACGATCCTGTTGTCATTAACTCGTTTAAACCCTTGGATTTAGTGGTAGTCCGCACAAAGTGTTCAGCAAAAATTTGTTGTTTTTATTGTTACTTTGGTTAATCTTGCTCACCCTTAGATAATAATTGACCTACCTCTGCAGTGCGCTAGTGTTGTTAAGACTAAGGTGTGAGTGCCCACCCAATAACTCTCCACCAAAAACCAACTATCATGATCTGTCCAAAGCTGTTGGCAATAGATGTGAAATTTTCTAATTTTTACCTCACCAAATGTTTTTTGTTGTAGGTAAATATTGTTATATTCAGAGTTCCTAGTTCAATTTTTTGGAAATAAAGACAAAAAAGAGTGCAAATGGGTAAGAAAAAAAAAAACAGTTCATCCGATGTCTCCACAAAAATAAGGAAAAGCTGACTAATCCTCTTAGTTCACTTCCTTTCTCGATTTTGGTTAAACATGTTAGTTGGTTATTGTTAAAGCAGACATGCGACAACATCTGGTCGTCAGCTATGTTGGCAGTTACGTTTTGCCATTGCAGGAAGGCGACTTCACATGGCTTCACACAGTCGCTCAATCATTGGTCAACCTCCAAAGTACGTTCGGAACCATTCCAAATATTTATGGTCAAGGACACGCTGCTAAAATTGTTGAGGAGTTGACGAACACCATGATATCTGAGTTTGGTGAAAGAAAGACACCCCAACACAAAATCGGACACTTGGTGATCATTGACAGGGATGTCGATTACGTCACTCCACTGTGCTCCCAGGTGAAGCGAATGCATTGTAGTACATTGCGCTGGCACTGACCTTGTTCAACTGGTCCATTTGATGCTTCCGTAGATCATTGCTGAGACAGTATCCAGTATGGCTAGGTGTACAGGCCCGTAGCCATGGCCGGGCATTCGGGGCAGTGCCCCATAAATGATTCAAATTATTTAAAAAATATAATAAAAACAACAATCTTGACCTCCTAAAATGTATTTTTCCTCCCAAACCTTAAAATCTGCCTACGGGCATGGGTGCCAGAAAGGGTGGGGCAGTGGAGGCCTTGACCCCAATGGATTTTGAAATTTGACATTTTCATATTACCTTTTTAGCAAAAAAAGGTTGTTTTCTGTTTCGAGAGGGAAAAATGAAATTTCACCATTCCACACTCAGGAAATCTTGTTGGCTACATCTTGAAAAATCCAATATTGGCCTCCCTGGAAAAAATCCTTCCGACGACCATGGCTACGGGCCTGTAGGTGCATACGATTACGGTATGTTCCGAATTTTCAATGCGAACGTACGGTTTAAATGTACAGGCGTTCAAAATCTTATCGTTTTTGTAATAGGTAACGTACGAAGGTCTATTGGATGATATATTTGAAGTCAAATGCGGAGTAGTTGAATTCGGTCCGGAGGTGACTGGAACTGAAAAAAAGGTCAAAGCTGTTCTCAATTCCCACGACACCGTGTTCAGTGAAATAAGGAATCGGTGCGTTTTTTTGTTTTAGCTCAGTTGGTTCGGTTGTACAGACCAGGGTTGCCAGATGAAAATTTCAATAAAAAGCCAAACAGCGCTAAAAAAGGCCAGAAAAAGGCCAAACCGATTGTTTAAAGGCCAGAAAAAAGCCAAACTTTATTTGCGGTATTGCCATTCCTTTGTCACAAAGAAACATTTAAATCACAAGAATATCAAAAACATGTCTTCGAAATTACGATAAGATTAACTCTTGCTTAGCACTGTGTTGGAGGCTGGAGCTCATTATTACTGATACTTCTCTGACTATAGTGCGACAGTTAGCATACTGATCCATCGGCAGCTTTCTGCACCCATACGAAAGTCATCTCCCAATAACCAGAATCATTGCAGCCCTTCCACGTCCTGAAGTCATTAAGACACAACAAGGGAGACACAACCGAATCTGATCGCAAATTGCTTTGCTGGGAAATCGAGTGCGGGTCAGAGACGCATCTTCAGTCCAGGAACTTTGTAAGCAAAACCATAGATGTGCAATGATAGAAAAAGACTAAAGCAAGATCAGAGAAAGTGCGCGGACTACATTAACAGGTCCATAAAGCTACTACCACCAAAGCCTGACGTCATTGTCGCATTTCTGTCGCGGAGATGCAGATCTGTCTGCAAGCGTTGTACTTTCTTAGTGCTTCCAACATAATACACACTACAGCGAGTGCACACATTTCCAGTTGTTATGCAAAACTTTGCTTCGAAACTCGCATACCTAAAATATTACTAATATCAGAACGCGAGCGTCGGTCTAATATAGCATTTGTCACAAAAATTTTCCAATTGTGTTGCCGGAAAAAAGTAGTATATTTTCCTTCATAGGAACCTATTGCAGCGAAACAAGAGCCAAAAGGCCAAACGATTTTTTTAAGGCCAACCAACTTGATATTAGGCCAAGAAAAGGCCAACTAAAATTTTTTAGGCCAACCAACTTGAAACGAGGCCAAATTTTTTAAATTTTGCCTGAAAAAGGCCAACCTGGCAACCCTGGTACAGACCGGTGTCTGCTGACGTTGTCTGGTTCGATGGGTGACATTAATCGATAGGTTCGCGAGTTTTCTCGATTTTAAGAGTTGCTGTTACTAATATTATGACGTTATTGGGCTTTAAAATTCTTTCAAAACCCGTTATTACAAGCCACATTCTTCCTTAGGTTTGCAGATGACGTGACTGCTATGTACAGCTTATAATCCACTGCTTTGCGGCGACGCTTCATTTTATTTTTAAACTTTGGTTTAGGCATTTTACAAACGTCTTCAACTACCTCAGCACAAGAGCCAAAGAAATTCAGTCAGAGTACGATAAAAGACATAACATGGAACTGAAAGACTTAAAAGTGAGTCAGTTTGAGAGCCCGCGTGGCGGTGACTACTTTTGTGATTTTGCCTACCTTACAGTTCATCGCTTCTACGAATTTTTGTTATGATTACATCCTCACTATTAAAGGATCTCCCTGCTTTCAACACTTGGTTGTTTTAAAAACAGGAATCTAACTCTACAGACCTGCACACGAGACTTACTTCCGCGCAGACAAAAATTTCTGTTGGAACGTGCATATCCATTAGACGGGCTTATTACCCAGCGAGATTCTAATGCCATCCGTTCTTTTTATTTACAATCGTGATACGTGCTCTTCTCAATGCGAGCTGCAAGCAGTCAATCTGAGCTCATCTGAATGCGGGGTAAAAGCTTGTAAGCTGCAATATTCATCAGCTTCCAGCAGTAGCGTCGACAGGTCAAGATTTTGGGGGACGCAAATATTTTGAATTTAAGCGAGTAACAGTATGTGGTTTGTGACAACGCGTGTCAAAGCACAAAACGTCCAAGATATGCTAGAAACTTGAGGGGAGGCATGCCCCCCTGAACTGGCTTCCAGTCACATACGCATAACGCTGCCAAAGAACCGCCACGCCTGGTGTAACTCCTCACCAATCAAGAGCAAATTATCAGACTCTAACAGCTTTAGATTCATCTGATCACGTGAGCTCTCGGCAACTGTGGAAACGGTAGCAACACACAATTCGCTGCGTATGGCGCGGGTTCTGTTGTTCGGCTTCATTTGTTGTGGCTGCTTGGACATGTGTCTCTTTAACTGCTACAAACAAGGTTTGCTCGGGTGTTTTTTTGCACAGGCTTTCGTCACCAACGAGTTAAAAGGCTTGAAACAAGATCACAGATCAATCTCTCTGCACATCGGCGCAAGTGAAGCCATTCTGAAGCATAAAACCAAAGGCTCATTGCGCCGTGGAGACTTGCAAGACATCCTGCGAGTTGAACATAGTATGTTGCACTTGTGAAAATTTTGCGTTGGTATCAGTGTTGACTTTCAGGACCGGTACAGAACAAAACAAATTGCAAATTTTGTTGAGCTTCATGTATTTACCATTCGCAGCTGCATCAACGCTCCTTGATCAGATTTACATTTGGTTTTATGCTACTACTGACAGTTTCCTTTTTTGCAAATGCTTCAAGCGCAATTTTGCTAACAGTTAATCGTTTGCTAAAACATTTCCCCGCACCATTTTAGCAGTGAAATACTGTATTTGAAAAAACGTTTGTGCTGAGCTTATATGTTACAATTTGCTGTCATTTTTTTCGGTTTACTCGCTAGACCTGTTGGAGGGCATCGAAACTCGGGAGTGCATGGCATACATTGAGGAGTGCATACATCGGCAATACGACATGATGCTCACTCTGCGCTTGCTCTGCCTGCTGTCTTGCACGTCCAGTGGATTGCTAGCCAAAGACTACCAGTCGTTGAAGTTGCAGTTTTTGCACAGTTACGGGTTCGAACACATGATCACCTTTTTCAATTTAAAGAAGGTTGGTACTACGGTTAACCAAGTTGAAATCTAAGATTTGAAAAAGCTTGTAAATTAAGAAACTAGTCTTCACCAAGGCAACTGTTTCGCAATTTTTTTCAATAATAGGAAATCGATTTCATGATAAAATTTATGACTGAGGATGTGCAGTTTTACATGAAAACGATTTCAATAAATCTATTGTGATGGATGGACCGGTTTGACCTTATTGGAGGACTCAACCTCACCAAACGCGGCGTTATCACTCAACCGAGAGTCTCTTTTGTTGAATATTGAATATTTTGGTTTATGCTCCAGGCCGGCCTTCTCACCGAGGCCCAGATTAACAAGGACACATCGATTGAATCAAATCTCAACAAACTGGCTGAGAATAGAGCTGTGGGCTCAGCGGTCTCGTATGTCACTAATTCTCTGGCGTCGCTGCAGAAAAAGGACTGGTTTCGGACTGTCAGCAAAAAGCTGAGTCTCATTCCTAAGCCAGGTTCCGCGTCCAACCTAAGACAACCGACCGGCATGTCGTACGTGTTTGGTGGAGCGTATACGCCGCTAAGCTGCAGGTGAACTATGTTTCGCACGTTCTTGCGATTATTTGCTGGGTAGTATGCGAGTTTGCATAAGTAGAATGCCTGGTTTTGTTTGCTGTGGACCGGACCAAAAAATCTTGACCACGGCGGGCTTCTATAACAAAGTTGATCTCGGTAACGGTTAACCGAGAATATTTTTGCTATCCTATATCCAGATATATAACTCTGTCAGTTAACTGAATAAAAAAGTAATGTTTTTAATGCGTTTTACTCTTATTTAGCAAGTTTGGACATTCTTTGCTACCAGATACGGGCGAACTAGGTTCTACAGAAACCCCGCAATTATTGTTTTAATAGGTCCCGCTTACACTACTGCATAGTCGATGCGTTATGCTTCATAAGAATGCGTTGCAGAAGCAGTGACTGTTAAATACAGTGACTGTTAAATATGCTTGATCTTCTTCATATACGCTCGTGCAGTGCATGTGTGTATCTTCATACTAAAACTGTATCATGATCAGGGGAGGCGAACGCCTTGGGCACCCTCTTTCAGAGATGCCCCCTTTGTGTTTCGCACCTTGTGAACCACTCTAAAGCCACATGTAATAAGTCCTGAACCAAGTCATGTTTTTCAAAATAGAGCAAAAATTATGTGCAAATGTGTCAAAGCGGGCCCCTCAACAACTTGAACGTATAGACAAAGAACAATTTAAAATCAAATGACTTCAAACAATTTCCAGTGTGAAATGGTCTTCACGCAGAAGCTAATTCCAAGACAAATATGAAAAATGTAACTTGCTTTCAGCGAATAATGTTTCTGTATGCCATGTACGAAATATAGGGGGCTCCGTGTTTGATATAATGTGAACAACTATAGTTTCAAGACCACATATGGCACTGTCCTGTCGTGCAGACATGTATTGCTGATCCTTAAGTTATCATGGAACTGTGCTTTGTGAGTACCCATGACAGTATTGTGAATATAAACCTTTCGCATTGCGAGTTGGAGACACCAGGGTCTCCAAACCCTATAACGCCTAGTGAGGCAACAAACAGTTTATTCTGGCAGTGATTGCACTGCATCTTTCAATAACCTGACATTTTGATCTCTGTAGATAGAGTAGTTACTTACTGTAATTCGTATTGTTGCTCTTGCTTTGCAAAGACTAGTAGTCAGAAAGCAAGGCCACATTCATGATTCTGGTCAGGTAGCAGTATTGGAAATTTCATGTGGAGTTGATAGTTGTCGTTATAAGCTACCTTTTTTATTTTAGGTGTTTGAGGTTTGCTCAACTTACTTTTCCTTCTCTTAAGTTGCAAAGCATCTACGTATGTATCGGGCAGTGTTTTTAACATAATAATGCACTGTCTTAACCAGGACGCTTTTCTACAGTACAGTGCAACGTACAAGTGTGCGCCTATGAAACTGCACTTCTTTGTTTGGATTTATTGCCAACTTTCAACGAGCAGCGCCCACATTGTTACGCTGGCTTATCATAAAATAGCCGAAACTTAAAATAACATGCTATTTTCGGTTAAAGTTTCCTTGCTAATTCTAATATAACCTCAGCTCTCTCGTGTTCACACAGATTTAAGTGATTGTTTAGTTGTAGTGGTAACAATGTTTGTTAGCAAAACAGTGTATGACAAATTGTGCACTGTTTCTGCACTTCTACTGCCATTGCAAAATGTGGGCAACTTTCAACTTTCCAGTGTCAAGCGAAATTTCTGACCTATTAGTTTTTGTCAGTTATTTTGCTTCACAGAGTAAAGGAATAAAGTTTGGCGTTTACTCTTGATGTGTGGGGTGTAAATTAAAAGTTTCAGGTTAGATGTCAGATACCCACGACAAGCTACAGTACGCGAATAACTATAGCCACTGAAAAATGTTGGATTTACTCTTAGATCTCAAATATTTTTCTTTTTCTAGCCGGACACATTTACCTAAACACTAATGCATGAGCCCTAATCATCAGTTTTCTCAGCGTATTCGATATGTAGAATATCACTCGGTGCGTGCGCACATGGCGTGAAGTCAGAAATTTCGCTTGACACCGGATTCAAAATGCTTTTGTATGCGTCTTGAAATTAGTTCGTAAATTAAAATGTGAAACATCCCCTATCTACCTTTCGCAGTGACGATGTTTTGGGCACCCTTTCTGAGTTTCCCTCGGGCTGCTGAATTCTGATACCCACCTCTGGTCACTCAATTAGCGTAGCGGTCTTTTATTCTGTGCAAATATACGGATAGTGAAAATCACTGATATCCGAACTGCGAATTTGAGTTGGCCGAATCGAAGCTTATTCGTGTTACATTTCTCATTCGCCAGGCTCGTGGAACAAGCGATTCACCGGCAAGGCTGGGGAGGTCTAGAAGATGTGCTTCGGCATCTTCCGGGACATAACTTCGAAAGACAGGAGGCTCGTTCGGCCAAAGGCGGAAAATCAAACCCCGCGGACTTGGCCGCCGCTAAAGTGGTGCTGGTCTATTTAATCGGTGGCGTGACGTATTCAGAGATCGCCGCTTTGCGATTCCTTGGACAACAAAAGGGTTACAAGATCATAATTGCCACCACAGCCCTCATTAACGGACACAGAATGCTTAAATCGTTCGTTGAAACCGTAAGATAGGTTGGATGCTGCTTCCTTGCGCGTATATGCATGCACTTAACAAACGCTACTGGTTGCTTTCCACCAAGCGCAGCAGCACACGTGAGTTCGTCTATTAACAGAAGAATCAATTTATTTTGCCGCTGCGACAACATCTATTCGTGCAGTATGTTCGCTGACTTTTTGCGTTAGAATTTTTTCTGTTGATTCCAGCAAAGCGTTAAAGTCCATGTCTATGCGGTTGAACAAGATCGAAAGAGTTGTCTTCGTTGCTAACCACACTTCGTTGATGTTGCTGTCGTAAGTGCTTAACCTGCAGAAGAGGGAGATTTCAGAATAAGTTTCATTGATTCCATTTGCATTCCCAAGACACAATCCGAGTGAACTTACACGTACAGAAGAGCTGCACCTAGGATCGATAGTTCGTTCGCTCTCACCATCACGTTCGTGTTTGTTAATCTGAGAAAATAATATTTCCAAAAAGTTTACGAAAGACTGCGGAGCCCTGGCTAACACGCACGTAGAAAGATCAGGTGAAAGAAACATCTAATTTCCGCTTTTCATCACAATTGGCTTACCTAGAGCACACCTCACCCATGTGCATTTTACCTGAACGTTGATATTAAGCTTTTGAGTTGTTGCGAACACAGGGTGGGAGGTAACTGCGGTACGATGTCTCGCAACCTGCGCAAACATAGATCATCAGTTGACAGCCTGTCTCGTTCAAACGCGCGTTGTTCAGACAGGATCTTTAAATTTATTATTTCATGTAAAACGTTGGAGCTNCTGAGCAAAGCAGAAATCTTAAATCTTTCTCACGAACGTTTCCNTTTTGCAAGGGGCCCTGANTTTTATTCAAATGAATGCAGACATAAAACTTTAAATGTATTTNAACACTTCATAAGCAAAAGGAATCAAAATCGTATTTTCTATTAGAATTTTTTCGTGCAGTGAGGTTTGCGGCACAACCGCTCTAGGTTACTTCCTGATCCATGCGACAGCATATCTCAATGAAACTTCATACGGTCATACTCAACACAGACANTGATGGT
>JGI24159J19872_10011485_pt1 | contig 11597 bp, 11 predicted proteins | sample Ectturendosymbi4_FD_19872 | JGI IMG/M metagenome (IMG submission 19872) | reverse complement strand
TAGTCTGTGAAATATTTTTTCTTAGTAAAAATACACCCTAGTATTCATATCATAAATTCTCTTCTCGCAGCTAACTGTATGTGAATTTGAGTAAGCATATTCTCGACTACCGGAAAAAACAAACGGGAACCTTGCTAATCAGCGAAAACATAACTTTTACAAACGATGACGTCATGAATTACGTCATAGGGGCCCTGAAGTACAATTTGCCCCGGACCTCCTAACCTTTAATCTGGCTCTGACCACATGTGGGTGGGGTTCGCCACTTTTGCTAGGACTACCTAAACAGCACCTACTAACTTTGAGGCCCTTGTGAAATTCGAATTTCCCATGCAGCGCTAGAGCTTGGCTGTGAAACTCCAGCAACGGGTAGGCACTGAACATAAAATGCAAAAACTATTAAATAGTAGCCTACAGTAAACCCAGGCAAACGTAAAGCTAACACAATGTCAACACAGTTTGCTGTTTCTGTCACGAGGGAGTGCCGGACTAACAACTGTAGCGAATGTAGTAATCAAGAGCGTCCGAGGGGGGTGGGAAACAGGCATTTTCCCCCCCTGGAAATTGGGACTAATAATGAACAATTTTAGTAAATCTAAAGACAGTAGGTGCAGCGGCATAGTCAGCCCAGAGATTTGGGGGGAGGCAAAATGTTTGATTTTAGGCGAATAACACTATTTTGTTTGGAAAAACGCCTCTCAAAGCACAAAATGACTATATTTTCTAAAAATTTGTGGGGAGCATGGCCCCTTTGGCCCCCCATGGCTACGCCTATGAGTTAGATCCGATTACTTGATTTAATTTTTGCAATAACAGTTTATTTTCTGGCATGACACTGACTGCACAACAGCCAGGTTCACTGTTCTGGTGTCATGCACTTTGCAGTTCACTCATGTCCGCTTTCTTTGCCTGCCAAACTTGCGAGCCGATTGTTCTGCTGTTGTCCTTTATTGCATAACAATAACATGACCACAAATCTTCAAAGGTTCGCTTCAACTTACAGTGGCAGGCCTTTTTCCGCTTGTGACTGTTGAACACAGACATCTGTGGCAGGTAATGCAGCGAGACAGTGACTACTGATAGCGTAAGCCATGTAGTTTTATACTGCGTGGAAAGAAGCATAAGTGAATCTGAGCAATGCTTCCACAGGTTTGAAAAATCCATTTTTAGTGCGAGTGTGACCAATGTTCCTGAGTGAATAGCTTCATATACGCTTGCGCAAGCTTCTTTTCACACAGTATGAAACTACAGGACTTGTTAGAACATGTCTATGCAGGCTTACAGGAATAAGTCTTTATCGCTAAAGTTTGGTTGTGACTTCAGAGTGAGTACTGGGTGCAAAGCTAAATTTGCTGAGGGGTGTTTTCATAATTCATCTGTTAAATTTTTAAAGCCTGCGTGATGTTCTAAATTAAATCATCGTAATATACCNGATTGCATGGGCGTCNGAACGAGGCAGGGAGGATTTAGGCAAAAAAGCTTGTTCTCTTATTAGTTTCGGGTNGGTGAAATAAATTTCACCATGGTTGGCCCCAGTTCCGTAGTGGCGAAACTCTGGACCCTGTCAAAATGCTTATAGGGGCCCCCTAATAGTGGCTTCTAAAAAAAGGATTTCAACGTCATGGCACATCCAGAGACCGAATGGCCTTCACAACAAAATATCCCAATTTTTTATTTTTTCTTATTTCACTATTTTTTAGTTCCACTTGCCGACACATTTTCGTTAGAACCGTCTCCAGAAAGTCTTCATTTGGGGGCTTCATATTTGTGCAGGGGGCTAGACATTCGGAACATTTGCATTGAATTCACTACACAGCCCTTGCAAATTGTGCGAATTAATTACAAAATTATCAAATTTTTTCCCGTAAATACTCGTAAGAGGCTCATAGTTTGCAACTAAAATATTTTGAACGAGCTTAATAAAACGAATTGGCTCTTAATCACTGTTATTTAATTAACGACGATTATTTACAGATGTAATGAAATACAAATGTTAACAAAAATTTACAGGAAATCACAATCAAGCCCATCATTCAGTTATGAAAACATTGTTACCCAGGCCCGTAACCAGCTTGGGACAACAAGAGGGGCGAAGAGTTTTCTGAGAGGGACCCAATTTTATGAACTATGTCCAATAGTTTCCAACTATATCCACGGAGGGCGAAGCCCCTCTGCGCCCCCATGGTTACGGGCCTGTTGTTACCGTAGGAACAAACTTGAGGTCGGTCAAAGCAATCCGTCCCGATGAANGTTTTGATTCATTAGAGTAAAATGATTTTGCATGCGCNCCGTGCTTTTAACAGGCCGAACTACGCATCCATGATGTCTAGACTTTCTGGTGTCTAGACTTTTTAATTTCTTGGTGCATGNCACATGTTTATGTTAATATCATTTTGCATCTCAAANAGGCTCTAAATGTTAACAAATTATAGACTAAGGCCTACGTCGATGCAACATGGTTAACATCCATAATCCACCAACTGTACTACTCTGTCAGGGAAAGCTTAGCATTGAATGCTAAATAAACTCTTCTAACTGCACTATTAACTCCATCTTGCTGTCTGGACAGCAGGCTGCGCAAATGTGCAACTTTAAGTTGCTTCTATACAGTACAAAATGCAAGAAGACTTCTTTGGCTAGCATAATGTATTTTTTCACAACAAACACTACACACATACGTTTTGATCAAATGGAAGTCTGACTTCTGCACATATACAACTAGGCATGTAGGCTAACTTCACGTTCAACAATTCAAGCAATGAATATGCTGACGCGTTGAGCTCAAGCCACAAATACGTTTATTACCTCACAAATGTATTAAAAATGATCAGAGGACGCTCACTTGCAACAAGAAGGACACTAGGAATACCGAAATTGTTAGTGTATTAACAAAGCACAGCCGGAGCCATGTTATGATAAAACACAGCTCCGGAGCCATGTTATAAAAAAACAGCTCCGGAGCCATGCCTACGAAAACAGAGAGCTCCGCAGCCCGAGCCTTTTCATTTTTGCAAGAGCTCCGCAGCCCTTGTTTTTTCGGTGCCCCGACCTTTTTGCTGTTTTAGAGAGTACATCTAGCGCAATTAATTCAGTACCGCCAAATAAATCTATCTAGCTGTCTATCTATCTATCTATCTATCTATCTATCTATCTATCTATCTATCTATCTATCTATCTATCTATCTATCTATCTATGTGCCTGTGCAGTAATGCCTATACCCATAACATTTAGCACAGTTCATCATTATTTATATGTGCAGCCTGGCGCTAATGAGTCGCTTGTGTTGTATATCTGTTAATCTTCTGGTTTGATATCTTACACGCTATTTAGTTCATCTCTGCAAAAGACCCAAAGTAAAAGTATGAGGCTGACTGCCTTGATAATGACATGTAAATACTACAGTACATTGAACCACGATAATGCATTCAATGTATTGTTCGCTGCTGGCCCATCAGTGAAAGGAATGACTCAGCTCTACCTCAGTTTTGGGTGGAACACCTGATCCTAAAAATCTAGCATGAAACCACCAGGAAACACTGTCAAAGCAAAAAAATTGCGCCAAAATTAATCATGCGTCACTGAAGCAAACATCTTTCATTTCTTTTGTTTGCAAACTAACTGAGTTTACCAATCAGATGTTTGGAGATTTTGAAAAAATAACTCTGGCTCAAGTCATTCGGTACGAAATTGGACTTGAGTCGAGTCTTTACAACATCGTTTCTCAAGGTGACTCGAATCGAGTCACTAAAAATCGTGACTCGAGTCGATTCATTGACCCGAGTCACGCTATCACTGGGCGGTATTGCACATCGCCCATGTGAGCCTGGTTAAGTACGAAACCTAATACAAAATAGTGATTGTGATTCGCGTAACTTTTTCTAAATTTTAGTAATGAACACTTATATCTTGGTAATTGCTTATGTAACAGATTGCAATTAGTTTACGATACACCTGCACATATTTTTTTGTCCTAAATCTGTATTGCGAACAAAAGATGAGAAGCTCTTTGTTCATAAGTGGAAGATCTTCAAAAGCAGCAGCCCACAAAATAGACGACTGCTGCACACACTTCAACGATCACTTCATAGCAAACGGCAAAAGTGGTCATCTACTGGGAGAATAAAAAGGATAAATCCTTACTTTATTNTTGTCAGCAAACTCAGTCATTTCCTGTTTATTAGGGATGAGGGTAACAGTTAATAAGGTTAAAATGNTTTGAATCGACTGTTTCAAGTGTAATCAAGTTCAGTTAGGTAATGGATTGGAGCACCGGAAATAATGTNCTGTTGTCCTCAGTTCTCACTGTTATTCATATGGTAATTGGGTAACGCAGCGATGAGAACAGACGCTTAAAATTTACAAAGACTGCTCAAATGACCTTGCCAGAAGACAGAAAAAGTTCAAGTCAAAACTTTTTCTTCTCATTTAACAGTAACAGTAGTTAGTTTCATTAAGCTGTACTAGGCATTTTAATGTGACAGAATTCACTACAAATGTCACATAATATGTGCAATTTTGCAGTTCCGCGAATCAGAATCACCTTCGAGTAATAATGTTTCTTTCATCGCAAGTGTTGATTGCATAGACGTTGCCAACATTTGTTTTTATTTTAAATTACAGGATTCTTCATATATTTGTATATTACATTTCACGCGTTTTTACTGCAATGTCTGACCAATACTTGATTGTGGACAACTCTACGTACCCGCATTTGTATTTTCAAGCAAGAGGTTTGACTTTTCGTGGAGCAAGGTTGAAGTGCAGCAGCCACTATGGTGGTAAGTTGGCTGTTGTGAAAGATGCATCAATTCTGGAAAGGATCGCTGAAATGATACCAACAAAACATGCTCAGTTTTATCGCATTGGCCTAAGTAGGAAACGTCAAAGCAAAGATTTTACGTGGGTAGATGGAACACCATTTCACACTACCGGTCTGTTACAGCTTCCACAAATGTTGGAAAACAACCCTTGCCTTGGAATGACTATATACAAAGACTCAGACGACAAGGTGAAACTGCGTGAAGCGACTTGTTTTCGTGAGCTGGCGTACATTTGCGCTGTGTCACACAGATCCTCTGAGCTAGGTGCAACTAAATTTCCAAACCTGTATGCAACAACCACCACAACTACGCCTTTCGTCGGGACTAAGCTAGTTGCTATTTTGGCAGCTTCGCTCGTTATAGCGCTTCTTATTATTCTCGCTCTTCTTGTCGCCATTTACGCGAGAAGAAAAAAATATGCTTCCATTAAAGTACTCCAGCTTCCTAAGCAAGAGCGGCCTTCAACAAGAAGTGACATATCGACAATTACTTGCATGCACCAACTGCCTGAAGTATTGCCAACGTCAACAGTTAACTACAGTACGGGTTGTAGTCGGTACGAGGAGTGCGATCCAGTTTGTTTGACGTCTTTCACCAAAACTTACGAAACTCCCATTTACGAGACAATCGACGGTCGCATAAAGTCAAGAGACCTGGAGTCACATCAGTCATTGCATTTAGGAAATGATGCAGCAGCAACATACTCACTGGCTCAAGATGTTCCCCCAGTGCCAGTAGTGTACAGCGTGGTAAATAAAGCATCGAAATTACCAAGNAATGCATGAAAACAAGTGGTTGCGACCGGCTAGTTTCCACGATTTTTCAGAAGCGANATTTGTCACTTTTTGTGACGCATTNTGAATATTTTGGCCGCATGTAAGAAGACTATAGGCTACACCATATAGTCATACTTTACACTTTTATTTACGTAGCTGCTGAAATTGGCAACTTCTATGCTTGAACTAGGCAAAACATTTGAACTATAATAGTGGTCTCTATGTAGTTTTTACCAAAGCATCTTATTGCTGTATATTTTGTGGTTGTGACACTAATTTTTATCAAGTGTCCTTTATAGCTTTATTATAAAGTCTTATTTGAAGCATTGCGTAGTGGCGCACGGTAAAAAATACTCGAGAGTGCAGTTTCATCGCCTAATCACAAGTAGACGCCAATTACACGCATCGGTCAGTTTTCCAGGACAAGTGTTATGATAGTTAAGAAAGAGGCAAAAGTGAGCTGGTCTCCTACGGCTCAGTGGTCCTTGCCACATGTTAGGAAAACAAACGTGCATGTTGACAAACTGTTCAGGGATAAAATCTTAGTATAATTGCTCAAACCAAAGGAACAATATGTAGTAATGATGCTTTTCTGTCGATTAAAAGATGACAGCAAATATCAGATGAAATTTTCAACAGTCAACCAGGCCCGTAGACAGGTTTCAAGATTTGGTGGGGCATACATTTTAGGGGGGGACGATTTTTGCTTCTATTATATGTTTAAAACAACTTTTTCTGGGCGCAACAAAATTTGGGGGGACACAAAAGAAATTTGGGGGTAACTGCCCCCGAATGCCCGCCCGTGCATGGCTACGGGCCTGCAGTCAACACGCACGCAGAAGGCAAAAATATTACATTTTCGACAAGCTTTGTATATAGAGCAAGTTTGAAAAATAGTTTTTGCCAATTTATCAAAAATGTTGTCTTATTTTCTTTCAGTGTTGATAAGGGTTCACCGAACCAACTGACCATTGACCTTTCACAACTATGCTGCAACTGCACTTCCAGTAGTTCATCATGCAATAGAGATAGGGATACTGTGGGGTTGGGAACCAGTGATCTCCTGTAGCACACATTATAGCATCTGAAGAAAGTTGCAAAAACGCGTTTTTGTCAGACAATCAGCGGTGGTCTTAGCAAGTTGGAGGCCCTACGCAAAATATTTTGGGGGGCGCCTGCGCTGACGTAAATGAAAGATCGAAATAAAGGTCGTTTTTTTTAAAAAAATAGGGTTTGGATTATCCCAGACCAAAGAGTAAAGGGCCTGCTTATCCTTTTGGTTTGGATCCCTTAAAATCTCATTTTGACTGGACCATTTGTCCTTTGATCATAGACTATTCATGCTTTATCATTTTGGGTTGGTTTCTTACCTGCAGATTGAAAATCCAAATGTGTTAAAACAGATCATCAATCACAATCTCATATAGCAAAACAAAATAGTTTTTTCTACTAGGTAACATGTAATCATTATAATAAAAACACAATCATAAACAAAAGCTTATGAATCTTTGAAAACAATATCCCAAAGACAAGATATAAATCATTCCTAGTCTTTTGTCCAACATACAAAAAAGCTTACTGGATCAAGTGATGCTGTAACGTATCTTTTTCCAATGCATCATTATTCGGGAAATACTTCTTTTAATCTTTGCTGTTGTGCTCCATATGCTTTGTGCTAACAATTTAACTCCGAGACATAGTTTTTTTCTTGAACTACCATGACTTATATGTACCTCGTAAGAATCTACTGTCGTTAACATGTACTTATTTCACTTTTTAAATAATCCGTTATGGGGTGATAATGCTGTTATTCTACTATTTTGTCTGTGTGGGTTTGGTGTTAGTTGTATCGCCATAGATGCGATAATACTTATTCGACTGAATTAAGATATACTAATGGAAGTCCAGAATAATATGATGACGCTCTGTTATACCACGATGTGACGTTAACTATAACGTTACATCAACGCAGTGCTTACTGTTTATTTGTATTGCTTTCTTGCAAGATTTGTTTATACACGTGTCAGGTTTGTTCATTTGCTTATTGATTTTACGAGTTGACGCAGTTAATTTTCACTGACCTAATACCTAACAATATGAATGTGTTCCATTTGTCTCATATATATGTCTTGTATTCAGGTATTTGCCGGTGACTCCCCCTTGGTTTGCTTGATGTGCTAAAATTGCATTGCTGTCTGTTATCTGGTTTCATTTGAGATAATCGGTTGTTGCTGCTGAAGTTGCTGTTGCTTTTCCGTATCTTTTGTTTACGTGTTGCGTTATTTATTTGGTTCCTTGTGGGGCTTGATTCACTGATCTTGGGGTCCCTCGCCCCACAACAATCAACTTTCTCTACTGAAAGCGCATAAACTAAAAATGTGGCCCCCCTCAAATCGCGTAAATTAAAAATGGGGGCCCATTTGTACACCCTTGCAAACCCTGCTCACTCACTAAAGCCAATTCTGCAGAAAATATTGTTATTTATGAAATCGTACTGTATATATAATAGAGTCCTGTGCGTTGCGGCCACCCGCATATGCCGGGCAAGAGTGGGAACCTGCAGAGCTATGCCTGCGGGTTGGGCGCAGGTTGAGTTTGGTGCAGGTCGGGTGCGGGATAAGAAATTCTTTGTGCGGTAACTGAATGTTTACCCGACGCATGTGAAAGTGACATGAGCATGAAATTCAAAGCTAGATAGAGCTTTTTGTGCAAGGGTATAGCAACATTCTCCAGTGGTGGCGAGACCACAGATTGGAGTTTCCAGCTCTCGGTGATCTTGCAAGAAATACGTTGTGGGTAATGGCAACTAGTGCTGCTATTAAACGAGTGCACAGTATTTCTGGGCATGCCGTGAATAGCAGAATATCAAATTGAAAGATTTCGTCAGTGAACGACATGCTCTTTTTGAACAGAGTTCTTAAAGCTAAGAAAGAAGCATTCAGGCTTGATTAAAAGGTTTCACATTTTGGTTTACAATGTTTTTTAAAAGCTTCTGCTGGCTTTGAAATGAACCACTGAATAAATTGCGATCAGCGATGAAACACGTTGCATGAGCTTTTAGTGATTTTCAGACGCATAGCGACAGGTGCAGGTGTGGGTCGGAAATAGTGCGGGTTGGGGCGGACACGGGTTGGAATTGGGAGGGTGTGCGGGAAGGAAGCGGGTTAGAAGTCTGTGAGGCGGGAACAGACAAAAATTTTAACCCACGCAAGACTCTAGCATATAATGTCATTGAATGACATGGTTGAGATTGATAATTGTTTNGNACACAAAACAAAAAGTGCCAAAAATCTTTAGCTTGTTNTGGAACGGTTGTAATCCTCACGCAATTNCAATCTCGTTCATGTTTGGTTTGGACAACAGTTCAGGGCCATTCCAGGAGGGTGGGTGNCGATGTCNGGNANGAAAGTACGGAGTCTCGTAGTGNTCTCCAACCACTCCGTATTCCATCNGNGATCCGCCCAGAGCGCCGCACTTCTGTTGTTGTCTTCAGATGAACTGATGAGTTGTTGTGCGGCAGGTACAAATGGGTGTCTCGATTTGAGATGCCGTGCGCAGTGGTGGAATTAGGTAGATTTTGNGAGGTTCGAGGTTGGGGAGGTCCGCGGCAAAGCTGAAAAGGGGCGCCCTCTGATGACGTCATCATACTAAGCCAACCGTGTTAAGACCTTTTGATCAAGCCTAGGAAGGTTACGTTTCTGAGACTACGGCATGGCTGCCATAACAGAAAATGCAACAGGGGTTCATGATACACAACTTTGAAAGCTGGGAAGACAAAGCTAGCAACACATAAAAGTTAAACAATAGCAAGTTGCAATCACTACCCACTTCTCAAGTTTTGCGACCCATTTCTTTGCATTCACCATCACTACTGTTTACTGTTGCTGCTGGGGCTCCTTCAAAAGCAGAGTAGGCTGCTTACGCATTTGGCTGTTGGGACCCCTTTGAAAGCAGATCTGCTTCGGAGTATATTATATGAGTGGATGATAAGTTTTCACCAAAAATAAGAAAAATTTACTCGCGCAACACCTCGAGCAGCGCCCTTGAAAAAGGGGTGCCTCCACCACTGGGCGTATTTTCCCACCCTGCAAACGCGCGATAGCTGAGTTGAGCAGATGACCAGACTCCATAGCAAGGCGTGCTAGAGAAATTGCGGCTCCTTTGCGACGAGACTCAGGAGGTTGGATGGGGGCGTGAATAGGAAGATTGACCACTGGTGTGGGACGCAGGCATACGGTCACAGTTCGCAAAGCGTCGTTGATGACAGGATCAATGAGGCTGTTGTGAGCACTGCGGCACCAGGCAGGAGCGCAGTACTCTGCTGTTGAATGGACCAAGGCAAAGGTGGCTGTTCGCAACGTGGTTTCCCCAGCACCCCAGCCAGCAAGCGGCCTCAAGTGTGCGACGCGCGATGCCAGCTGTTTTCGAAGTGACTTGAGGTGTCGGCGAACTTTCTAACGGTGCGAAAGACTTATTATGTCAAAGCTCAACTAGCCAATCAGCCAAATAAATAAACTGCTGACTTTGATTGAACTTTAAATCTTTTCTACTGCACTTGGTTTCCAAGATAAGTTTCTGATTTTCTTATTGTTGCATCCTGTGGTGGCATTAATGAACTTATTCGATTAGGATTGCATCATAGAACAGAACTTTGTGATCATAATCCGCGTTTGTTTGGTATTCTTTCACTATTAAACTTACATTTTCCGTATAGCGATGAACACGCTAAGCTGGTCAACCCAAAAAGATTTCGATCCCTTTGCAAATAGTGAAAGGAACTTCCTCGTCTTGTTTACCAGTTTCCGCATTAATTCTGTACAACATCACTTGGCGCGTTAATTCTATGCACTAGTGGTTCTCAACCTTTTCCATCATATCCTGCTTACCAGGGGCGTAAAGAGGTAACAAGGGGTGCAAGGTGGGAGCAGTTTACCATGCACTGTCGCAGTTCACAACATGCATAAATACAAAGCTGCGCGACTGTTTTGTCGAATAGCAGTCGATCAGAAGGTATAATGCGACGGGGATGGCGGACACCCAGGGTTGCCAGCTTGAGACTTGCAAACTACACAAGAATTGAGAATGGGCATAAAGTACGCAAGCAAAATCTCGTTTTTTATTATAGGGCTGTTTTATGTACCATTACTAAGGAGAAAGAACAAATACGGGCTTGTGTGAGCTGTTATGATCAAACCACCTGAACTACCAATTAATGACTAAGCTCNAAATGATGCACATATTGCAAGCACAGGCGTGCGACTGTATTAGTACCCAGGGTTGCCACATCAAAAANCAAAACGGGAAACTAGTGATGCATCATAAAATCAGCTAAATCAAGCACGTTGAAATAGGAAGGTTTTGAAATTTGGCGCACAAAATCAATCAAATGTCCATAATTATCTTCAGGGTTGATGTAATTGGACCCAACCAAAAAACACCTGTTTTTTTCCAAAAAGCCCACTTAAGAAAAACAATAAACCCACCAAAAATCCCACTTTTATTTTTCTTTGAAAAATGTACTATGAATTAAAAAGTATAATAAGCAGCACATTTGTACAATTAACTTTACATATTTTTAATGAAACAAAACGAATGGCAACGAAATTTGAAGGACTTTAACAAAATATAAGAATAATTCGAAGTTTGAGTAAATTCTGTTGGTTATTTTTGAATCTTGAAAAGATTTACCAGGAATGTCGTCCGTTTCTTCAACAACAGCACATAATTGAACTTAAGAGACTTCTGATCAATCAGTACAGCAAACTCAAATCTAGTTTTTTTCTCCAAACAGAAGGAAGACGAAATGGTACTCACTAGGAAAGAAAAAGAAACTTCGTACTCTCAGCCAAGATACTTCTATTATTATTTGTAAACCTGACAAAGGAAATGGTGTCGTGGTTTTGGACAGAAAAAATTATATCAAAAAGATGGGTACCAGTTTAAAGGATAAAACAAAGTTTAAACCCCAGAAAGGTAACGCTAACCTGGAGAATTTAAAGA
>JGI24159J19872_10011484_pt1 | contig 11597 bp, 6 predicted proteins | sample Ectturendosymbi4_FD_19872 | JGI IMG/M metagenome (IMG submission 19872) | reverse complement strand
ACGCAGGCATCCAGTCACAATTCGCAAGGCGTCGTTGATGGTGGGGGGTCGATGATGTGGTCTCCTGGCCCCGCACCTCCAAAAATATATGACGCCAAAAGTCGAATAACTCAACAGACAAACAACCAAGCAACGTCATAATAACTACAGAACGTTGGAAGATTGCGTAGAAATGACTGCATTGAGAAAGTTGGCAGCCATGCTCTAAGCAGCGTCTTTAAAATTAACCAAAAGGTCATGTTTAGTTTCCATCAACTAACTGATGAGTCAGACGCTTTCATCTCCAAGCTTGCAATCCATCAGCTCCAGTTGTTTCATTTGACTTGCGTGACCGTCTCGCCGACACCCGCCCGGCCACGTCCCCCGCAACAGAACGTTGGTGGAATACATGAGATCGATTGCAGGGAGTGGTGAGCAACTGCAGGAAACGTCTTTGAAATTAAATATTGAACACTACGAGGAGGGGGTCACCGACGCATCTAATCCACTGTGTGGTGGAAATAGGAAGAATAACGTCAAAAGGTGCAAGAATTGTTCACACCAGGGAGGATCATATTAATTAAGTTTGACCGACATATTGTTCGTGGCATATCACACAAGTTGGTGCGTATGTACCACAATTTGCGCATGCCAAGTTTTGGTTCAGTGGAAAAGTTTTGTTTTTGTCATTATTTGTGAAACATTTGGGACCACAACAAACGGATTTGTTGAAGTTTCCATGGCAACCATTAAATGTGCAGGGCTTGTAAGACCCTGACACATCTTCGATTTGCTTTTGTGTCTTGTTTAAAGGTGTTTGTAGTTCGTTAGTTTTTGTCCATTTTCAGTAGGTCTTTTGTAGGTTGTCATTGCATTCGGTTATATTTGTTTCTCTCTCACTGTTGCAGTTACCAGGTGGGGGGAAGATGTAACCCAAACTTGTGGATCAAATTTGTCGCATTTTGGGGGGTGTAGTCTTTCTTCCCAATTTGATGCCATTGCTATCATGTCATTGGTCATGGCCAAAGGAAATTTGAAGGGATCGCTTTTTCCTTGAGTCGGTTTAAGCTGCTGAGGTAGTCTTCTTTTCTTTGGTTAAGACGTCTCAATCAAAATGCTTCTCCAAATAGGATTGATTTGAATGTCGTCTTTGGGTGATTTTCCGTTATTGGACTTTGATGAATGGTTGGAATTGACGTTCTTGCCATTGAGCCTCGCTGTTGTGAGTGCTCATAGCTCGATTCTGTAACCATCCTATGGGGAGGCAGTCACTGCCCCATTCTGTGGTTTCTAGATGGGAACACTGCCCGAAGCTACCTGTGCATGCTGCTCGTCTCAGCTCTTCTGTGAGGAATACAACCTTCCTTGCCCGACACATTCTCCTACCCCTACTCCCACGCAACCTTCTCGTTTCTGACGAAACAATGACAGGACGTGAAAGTTCGTTCACTGCTGTGTCTCGAACACATGCGAACTGCAACTTGCACATGATGGGAAGGCCATTATTGTCGCCTCAACAACCCGTACTTTTGTTGTTGTGTTTGTTAAGTGGGTTGTGTTTTGAAATACCTCGCAGCAGTAGAAGGTTTTCGCTTTACGCGGTTGCATGAGTATGTCGTAATAATGCAAGTTGTTATTATTTGAATTTTTCAGTCGTTTGAAAGCTGCCGAGAAAGTTACAATGCATTTGCGTCAACAAGAAAAAGCCGCCACATCCATCCAGAGATCTTGGAGGAAACATCACGAGGTGTTTGTCGTTATATAATCACATTTGCAAACACTTGCATGTTCTGTTTTTCTTATGAATGTTGAACGTCACGGATAGCTTCACAAACTGCATGTTGTTTTTACGCATAGTTGGAGTGATTCTTATAGCGGTGGATGTGTTGGATCAATATAAACGGTATAACGCTTCGTCAGTGCAATGCAAGGTTAAGTTGCTCTTCTTCCGAGAGATGTTTATGAACCTTGACCTCTCGTGTAATGATTGTACTTGCTCAATCCATCAAAGTTATTTCATTATAAGTACATCATTTTCGGAGAAATGCTGGGCTGCTGCTTTTGTAGCCCCCAACACCTGTTGCATGTTCACCTTGCCCAAAGAAGTTTGATTTGCTTTGTTTTTGAAAATAACGATAGTTTCATCGAAGTCTGTCACAAGATTAAAATGACTGAATATGAAGATTCTTACTAAATATACCCATTTCTACCAACAGCGTATCCAAAAGGAAGCTGGTGGATAAAGCAAGGATTTCTATTGAAATAATGTGCTGTACTGAAAATTAACCATGTTGTGAAGGTTGCAGGATATGAATTATGACGTCAAAGTTATTTTTATTACGAAAGAAGCGTCCATTGTTGCGACGCAGATCAGACGAATGTCGTGTGTAGATCTATTCCTGGTGCCAGCAAGCTTAGTTTTGGTTCTAACAAATAATTATTTGACAGAAGAAGAACTTGGAAGCTGAAGAAGCGGTCAGTTTGATCCAGTCCTCCCTCCAAGGCCATTTCGCGCGACAGCAGTTTATGAACAGCCAGGCGACAACAGCTGGACATGGACCTACTCCAGGTGCAGCATCGCTGATTGTGTTAAGGCTCATTTTTGTGAAACGTGCTATGTGAGATCTTTGCATTGAGAAAATCTGCTGCGTGACGTTGTTTGCTCGCGGCCTCTGCTGTTGTCACGTGTTGCAATTTAAAGATAATTTACAAAACTTTGCAAAATCATTTTGGGACATTTACCAGTTGCTTTGTATTCAAAGAGATTTTTGGTTACTTTCATTTTTTTGTTGATTGTATTAATAACAAATATGTGGTTTTTACTCCGTTACTAAGCAACCCACGTTTTCCCTGCGCGGATATTCTGGGTTTATTTCCCCCAAACTCACTGCTACGGTCTGCAGTTACTTCTGCAAACTTTTGATTGAACCACAAGCATCACGTATGCTCTCTTATGATGTCACAGTGATTCTGTAATATGTCTTATGATGTCACAGTGATTCTGTAAGATGAAATGTCCGCATGATTTGAATCCCGCGCCATGCACGCACATTCACCCACTCACACATCTTTTAACCCCCCGCACACTTCAACAAACGCTTCTGCTGCAGATTTAACCAGTGATGACGTCACCCTCTTGCAAGCAACCATGAGAGGCCACGTGGCACGGATTGAACGCATGAGTGAAGATGGTTGATTGACAGGAGCTAAGATGACTCGGATCTAATAAGTGGCTTACCGGTGTGCTGCTACACGTTATGGTGTGTTCCTGCACACTCTAGAGTGTTGTTATTGCACATCCCGGTGCTGCTGCTGCACACCCTGGTGTGTTGTTGCTGCACACCCTGGTGTGTTGTTGCTGCACACCGCCACATCTATGCATTTCGTCCGCTCAAAGTAGCGAATGTAAAGTATTGACGATGACGCTGATAGCTAGAAGCGTAGATTGTAGTTTGGCGTTGATTACGTTTTTCCGTTACTATGGTGATTCTGACAAGTGAGATTTTGATTGCGTTGTTATGCTAAAAGTGCAGGTATTCTCTTTCTTTTGTTGTTTTCATTTTATCCGTCCACATTTTCGTTTCTACCTGCAGTGAGAGTTGTGCTACTGGTAAAGATGTATCCTCTGCACTACTGTGAGACAACCGAAAATAGGCGTAAAAGTTCTGATTTTGTGCTCACCCAAATGTGGTTTATCAGCCGCTTAAGCTTCTGCCCAAATGCGAATGTAAATCACGAACAGGACGAGTTTTCTTCAACACCCAGAGGTTTTCTTGCTGCGTCAGATCTTGTTGCCGGTGTCAAGCGAAATTTCTGATCTGTTATTGTGCTTCTCAGAAAAAGAAATGAAGTGTGGTAATAAATTCTTTGACGTGTCTTGCGTAAATTAAAACTTTTGGGTTAGATGTCAGATACCCCCAACAAGTTATAGTGCAGGAATAACTTTAACCACTGAAAATTTTCGGACTTGGTCGTTGACCTCAAATATTTTGCTTTTTCCCACCCAAACCCTAACCCGACACACTTACCTAAACACGAATCCCTGAGACCTAATCATCAACTTTCTGAGCGTATTTGATATGTAGAATATTGCTCTGTGCATGCGCACTTGGCGTGAAGTCAGAAATTTTGCTTGACACCGGTTAGCGAGTTTGCTGAGACATTCTCGAAAATTCTGGCATGGTTTGCACACATTGCTTGAGATGTTAAGATGGATGTGTTGTTTGGAACATGTTTATTCCTGGCTCTGTTACAATTTGCACTGTGCATAAACCTGGGTCAGTTAATGATTAAAATCGCTGTGTTTCAAAACAAGACCTAGCCTCGTTCCTCCTGTGACGTCACTGCCTGCATTGCACGCATGGTTGGTTTCGAGCAACTGTCGATGACGAGGGTGAAACTTTAACCCCCTCCCTCACTTTAACCCCCTCACTTCCCTGCACAAGTTTTATTTGCAGTGGAACCGTTTGACTGATCATACACTGGTGCTGTTGGTGTTCGCAGTACGTGCTTGGCACTTCGTGTGAGGGCCATTGGCTTTTGGCCATGGCGTCATACGGAGCCGTGCTCCTATGTTGGAGACAAATATGTGCTCATATTGAAAGCGCGAGCAAATTTTCAATAAAATTGCCAAAATTTGGTGATACTTTTGTAGAAGGATTAAGTACCCAACGTTTTCCTCGCCCCGTTGAAAATTCTTGGCTGATGGCGCTTAACTTAACATTTATCTGATGTTCATATAGCTTGCTATGTGTAAGTCCTAATACCTACCTGTGCACATGCTGTATTGAGAAATAAAGCTTATTATGTGAATGACAACTACTTGCTTTCAAATTTGTTCAAAAATTAAAGCATTCCATTCTGCTCGTTTTTTCCGGAACTCTCTATTCGCTGTGACTTTTCGGCGCCATTATGTCGTAACAAATAATTTCCTTAGATTTATTTCTTGAAATAGCAGCTTTCACCAAATGCACTGTATTCAATAATTGTGTAGAAATACGTTGTTTATTGCGAAAGAGTTTTTCTTGTATTGCGTAAGAAAACGTTTTTATTGTAAGAATACAATTCAGGTTGTGTACGATAACGTTGTTTATAAACAATAGCAATTTATGTGATTTTCATAAGTTATCGCGACTTAGCAGCGACTTCCATTCACGACGTGGTTCTCATAATATCTCCATTCGCTTAATTTGTGTGCAAATGCACGATTGCTTTCCTGTTTCTTGTCATATTTTCTTTCATATGAATTTTTCTTATCACAGGAAACAACTCAAGCAACTTTCATTTATTTTCACATGCTTTCAAACTCAAAGCTGTTCGGCGCAATACACTGTGCATGACATCGTGTGTACAAAACCCGTCGCGTAGAGATATTTTCTCCTTACCAGTTGTCTACACCCATTGGTTCGTCTGATTGTGACGTGTAACTTAGGATGTTATGGAGGGTCAGTGACATGTTTCATAAGCGACGCATTTCGAATGCTGGTTCCACAATTTCAGCTTTGCTGATCCAGTTCCGTCACAACGGGGGGGAGGACTTTGGTGAACTTAATCCCCCCAAATTGAAATATGACACACTATAAATCAGTGGAGTTTTTGTCAATTTTTAGAATGTCAATCCCCTCCCCCCGAACCAAAACCCCCCCACAGGGAAACGTTCCGGCGGTGGTTCTGCGCCGATCTTGTGTTGTCCTGATGTTCGTCCCATCAAGCTTTGCACACGGCACAGGTTTGATGTGAGGTGACACTCGTCACGTTNCTGGTGAGAAATCCTGCAAACCTGATCACCGCACTTCGTGGTGTGGAAACCAACGAAATAATCCTTTAGCAGTAGTCGATGCGTTTGGATTGGCTTCGAATATATCNCGTGATTCATCAAACAAGCAGCAATTTACAGCAAACAATGCATACTGTGACGTAATAATTAATTGAGTATTGTGCAAGACGCCACGCCATAGCTGTGCAGTGTTTGGTTTGTGGCGGTCTGCTGCATTTGTAACTTGAAGCAAATGGCATGATTTTGATTTGTAAATAATTTTCACAGAAAGTTACGCTGACGATAAGTCGCCTCAACTAGAATAACTTGACTTGTCGAAAGCACCAACACAATCCAGGTGTAGATTTGTTGTCATATGTAATTGTCTTTGAATGGAACTATTACGCGTGGTTGGATAAGTTTAGAGAAGGAACACCAACTCGTCTGATTTCCACCTGCTGCGTCCATACCGTAACCATTTTCGAGTTACAATGCTTCAAATATTTTCCAGGTATTCTTTGCGTTCAGTTAATCGCTGCAACCAACGTCCTTGTCCACGTTGGGTTTTATTTGAATACAACCGTTCGAACCATACCTCATTTGATGCGACTCTTTCATACTGTGTTGCTCAGTTACAGGGACTGGAAGGTTTTCACACAGCTGCTGAATAGTTTTACTATTCATTTAATCAGCAGTCATCAGTTTGTGTTCAATTCGTGCATTTTCTGCTCTCTGCACTTGAATTGCTTGCAAATAATCCGTGCTTGGAGTGAGACTCACTCGAGTTGCATTTTGGATGACTCGCCAAGTCAGTTTTAGGGTGTGAAATGACTCGCTGAACAATTTCTGAAACCTTTTTTAGAAAAATAAAATACAATTCCATGGAAACCCAACAAAGGTTTCGGAAAACTGATTACGTTTTATAAATCTTCAAACGAACCGCCTTGTCTCTGCAAAATTTTATGATCGAGAATATTTGACGCGAATGATGACAATTTCCGATTTAGATAAACTGCCCGTCACTGGGTTTGTGCAGTCATGCGAATGGGTGAGTTCATGTTCTTGGCTCTATACGAGGCATCATAAATGCGTAAAAGTGGGTCCTGTTTAAATTTCTGGTCGTTGTTGAGTTTCCCTCGAACGATGAACTGTTGTTTTCCATCATTCGCAGTGGTTTTTGTCAAAAGTTAAACACTTGAGTGCGAATAAAGACCACCGATTTCACCTCATCTGGGTTAAACAGGATTTTGAAGGAAGCGCTGTTTTTCTATTTTTTAGCTTTTGGAGAGAAGATAAAATGGAGAGAAGATATTGTCCAAAAAATACGTGCAGGTTGTAAAAAGTAAGCACATGAAAAGGTTTTATAACCAACTGATCCCGTCAATACTGTTGATTGTTATAAACATGGCCGCAACCAGCTGATGTTTTTTGGGGGAGGGGGGATTATTGCAACTTGTTGCTTTACTTCTCTTTCAAACTGTTTGAAAATTTCGGGGTGGTTAAATACCCGGATGCTCCTTCCTTGGTTGCAAACGCAACATTTTCCTTCCAGCAAAAGCCGTTACAAAATAGGCCTTAATGGTTGTTGAGTCACATATATTCCCGATGTTTCGTATGTAAACATCTGCGGTTGTCTACCTAATCGCAAATAGATAAGTCTGATAAATAATCAGTTTGACTCTGTACTTTGAATTGATCGAAGCACAAGTTTATGATCTTTGTTAACATTTTGCAAGGCAACTTGACCATGCACTGATCGTGTTGGGGTGTTCACTGTCCTATTTGCTGCAGCAAAAGATTAGCTTTTTACTTCAGGCGCAAGTACAGTGAGAAAATGCAATCTTGTCACTTGGCAAGTCAGGCTGCATCAATAAATGCGAAAGAGTTCGTAGACAGGCACGCAGTCAGCAACCAACAAAATCGAATCAACCAACTGTTCAAATATTGTTTTTTTTAATCAAAGCCGGGAACATGTAGCCCGCGCCGCCATTTAAATGTGGCACGGATTAGAATTGTTTAACCAAAGTGGAAAGCAAAGCCTGAAAACGAAACTCCATGATAAGCACGGACCGTACATCACAAGAAGTCGGTCGTGATCCACTTAGCTTTCTATCCTTAGTCTCCTTAAATTGCAAAAGCACTGTTTGTACTTGGTGGTATTTTTCATCGTAAGACAAAATAAAATGTTTGTCTCAGCTCATAATTCAGAACCCATGTGCTCAATGCTGGTTGAAAGCCCCCAACCCTGTCTCAAATGTCCAGGCGTTAGTCCCAGAGGACCGCAACCGCTTCCCCTTCTGCGATCATCCTCCCCAACGGCAGATTTCGTCCCTCAACTGACCTAGGGTATATATGTGCCTGACAACGTTATCTTCCGCAATTGGCTTAAAACCCGTATTGGGAGTTTTAACAGCATATTGGAAATTTTTCGAGACTTGCCTTGAAAATACGTCTTGTTCACAAATTTTATTTTTTGTCGGTCTCAGATTCATAAAATTTTGTCTGGTTTGGAGACTGTAATGTGGTAAGCATGGTAACTTAAAATAGCTTTCACAGTCGATGAAAAAAACATTTTTGATATTTGGATGTCAAATGAATTTAAAATGATTGCTTCAAAAATGTTTTTCTCAATTAGTCTGGTGCAATATTGCAGGTTGATCCTCTTCGAATTTTTAATTTTGGACTCGAAGATATTTAACATTTACTGAATTGTCTTGGCCTCAGCCATATTGGCATCAACCGCACAAAATGTTGTACAGTGAAACTCTCCAATACCTGCCAGTGTGTCACCCATCACCTCACGCAGTACTCTTTTTAAAGCTCCTCAGAAACTTTCAAACGCCACAAATGAAGTTTTTTAAACTTCATAAAAGTCAGAAGCTTTTAAACGTCATAAAGGAAGGGTTTATTTACAGCAACTTGACGCAACTACACAGGCAATCATTAATTAGCTTCCAGAAACAAAAATCCGGGCGTAGTGTGCAGTCTGAAAACATGAGCTACACTTGTTGAAGGCGTTCTCAATCTGAATCTAAAACAAGTTAGTACCCAACAACGCAGCAAGTGATTGCAGAGAGCACTAGTGCAGGCAAAGTGATATAAATGTTACCAATAAGTTGTAATCAATTTGCAAAATGCATTTAAATACACACTCTCATTGAAATCTTTCCAACCTCCTTGCAAGTAACAGGTGCAAGTGTTTGCTCTGTTGGCAAAAGATGAAAAGATATTTTCAAAATGAGCAAACAAGTATATCGTTATCTTCACATCTCGACTTGAATCTCTGTAAGTTATTGAAGCACAATGTGCCGATTCCTTTGTAGGGTGACTTTCGTGTTTTCGAAAACAACACCGAAATGGATTAAACTAAAGGTTGGGATCGATTTCTTAAACATACTTTTCTTATCCTCTTGGTTGTTCCAACACGCTTCTCGCTTCATGAATTTGGCCAGCTTGTCAAAAAGTGCTGAAACCCACAAACAACTAAACTTTCAAAGCTTTCAGAAAGTAACCAAGCAATCGCAAATCCTATTTTGTTGCATCTGAATACAAGAAGGGAGCTTATGAAAAAGTGCATCCAGTTTGAGAAAACGAGATGCATGACATCGCCAAACCAAATCATTTCCTGATTATGTGTCATGTAAGACAGGCGCAGAAGAAAACTTAAGAGTTTTTATTTTATAAATGCTAAAAGTAAAGTTGAAATTTTAGCTCAAAGCAAGCGAAGCACACGAAATTTCCATTTTTCGCTTTTTAACTGAAAAGCTGATTTACATAAACTGTGAAATAGCAGCTGCCAGTTGGTTCGGAAGCTCTCTGCTGAAAGAAAGCAGAGCACAAAGCAGAGGCAAGCGGTTGCTAGCTGGTTGACAAAAGTATAGAAAATAAGATCTACAAAGACCAGGGTGGTCTCGTTCACAAGACCACAACCAGTGGGGGGCAAAAGGGAATTGCCCCAAAACAATTTTCAAAAACATGTTTAGTTGTTAGTCACGACGCCAAGTTACAATCATTTTGCCCCCGCCCAGGGGTGTAGTGGGGCGGGAACGCGTGGGAACGGCGTTCCCACACCTTTCTCATGTTTTGCTTTCGAAGGTATTTTAAAATGGCTAGTTTTCTGGGTGCGTTCCCACACCTCTTTTGTTAGCACTACATCCCTACCCCCACCCCCCAAAATTTCAGCTGGTTGCGGCCCTGGTAGTTCTTGTGTGCAATAACATCTGGTACTTGCTGGCTTTTATATCATGAGTTCCTGGCTTATATGGAAAACTAATCATATGGACAAAAGTAAAGTTTTTCGCGTAGTTGCCATGAAACATAGTTGTTTCACATCAACGGAAATTGTTTATGCGTGCTGAGACAATTGTGCGACACAACGCACGCAAATACCATCTCTTTGGTGAAATCTGAATTTTAGTCCAGTAAATGCGTTTTTTTGTTCACCACGCAGTTTTTCCAGGCCCAATGATTTGCGTCTGGTTTTTCTTGCTTTGCCACCAGACCAGACCCGCCGCCGCAACAAGCACCAGGAATACAGCGACAGATGCAGCCAGCAGGATGGTCATCAGGGGAGCGGTTTCAGTACTTTCAGCAACTGCAAATATAGTAACGAAGTTTATTTTCGATTTCATTTCCTTCATTCACTTTATTCTGTTCTTTTGAAGATTGGTTTCACTCATTCACTTCATAAAATATAGGTTTACATCATTTTTTTGGCTCGCCTAAAAACTTATTTTACGGTATGTACTGGACCCTGACAACATCGTGTTGAATGCAACAAACACAAATTGTCTTCCATCCAGATTATCCAAACTTAGCTCTGGTCTGATTGAAAGTTACCGAACCTTCCAGTATTAAAGCGCCCCCAGGCGGACGTCAATACATCAGTAAAGTAGAAAATTGTCGAAACCAGATGCGGAAACAAAACGTGAAATGCGGTTTTCAAAACTTATAATGAAAGTTATCATCCTTGTAACAGTACTGTTTAAAAAATGTTCGTCAATCGCGCTTTTTAAATATATTTGCAAAACTCTTTTACTTACTTTCGCAAAACCGACCAGAGAATCTCGGTTTGCACTGGCACGAATACGTCATAATGCCATCAATGCAGCTGGCATTGTTTGTGCACTTGTGGCCATCGCAGTCGTCAGTGTCTTTGAAAGAAAACACAGTCTACTCTAAATCGATGGACTTCTAGCGACAAAATATTCATGAATACTATACAGCAGGGGATGAGACCCTCTTTACTATCACGGGCTGCATAAATTGTGAATTGTTGCTGGCGAGCGGCAAATAACAACTGATCGCATCCTAAAATTATATTTTTATCTTAGGCTTCTTGTGACCCCCTGCCTTAAGTACCTGCTTATCATGGAGTTTCGTTTTGAAGCGATGTTGTATTCTAACTTGGGTAGCGAAATTTTAATGCGGACCATATCAAATGTTCACGCGGGCCGCAGGTTCTCCACCCCTGCTATGTAGCCTCGTCACCAGTGGAGGATGTGGAGCCATTACATCCAGTTTGCAACTTACAACCTCGTTGGAAACCACTCGATGAGTTTACTGTGTTTTTAAGTAGCATCGTTCTAGTTGGAGTCGTGAGCACTGGCGCATAAAGTTAAACTACTAACACCGATTTTTGAACAGTCAGACAAAAAAGGATTATTTTTTACATCAAGCCTCGCACACGCTATTTGATTCACTTCAGAGCTAAGAATAGTTTTAAGCTTGTTTTTAGTCTTGGGGTCATAGGATAGATATTTGGTGAAATTAGTTACTTTGAGATTCAACAGCAGCCTTTAACGCCCTCACAACGGCGCAGCAGTAAATATCAGTCTTGGAGAATCATTTTATCAAAAAAAAA
>JGI24159J19872_10011483_pt1 | contig 11598 bp, 5 predicted proteins | sample Ectturendosymbi4_FD_19872 | JGI IMG/M metagenome (IMG submission 19872) | reverse complement strand
TCCCATGAGAATTAGAAGATGTGCTGAATGAGCAGAGTGACTCAGAAATAAAGCGAGAGTGTCAGAATGTTACTGAATTCTCATGCTTAGACTATACTTCTAGTCAATAAATTTTGTCGTTTTGCATGTCTCTTTGTGCATGTAGTCCTATTTAGCAGATACTAAACGTAAACTTTCATAAATTTAATAATTTCTATTAGAAACACAATTCTAATTGAATTGTATTCCATATTAATATTATAATGGGAATCCCGTGGGTGGGACAGGCATAAATTGCTGTTAGATGGGACAGACAAATATGTTCCATGGACAATCCTGGAGATCTCGAAGTTCTAACCAAGTCCTGATCTCGCAAGTTACGGTCTTGACTTCGTCACTGGTAATTTAAATAGTAGTACTGTAAATATACAACAAAGTTGGCCATAACTTTTCCGCATGAGTGAGAACGCCGCCAAATTGTCTCCGACTTCTGCTTTTACGCAAAGGTGATAGACATTGTGTATCACTCATTCAAGCAAAACTCAGTCGCCACAGACGTGATAAAAGCGCCAGTAGAAACGGTTTCGTACAACACGATGCGAGAACCTCAGCAGTGGTTTTCATGAAAAAATTGCTTTAGTATTGCAAGTCGATGAAACTTTTTTCACATATAAGTCAGGGATTTTCGATGGCACCGACTGCATAAGGTGTAGGACGAATTAACCCGTCCGTGGATTTGCCCAATTTGGGAAAGTATTTCTTTGGCCATAACTCGCCAGGCGATTGAGCTAGAGAGCTGTTGAAACCCTCTAAAGATGCGAAAAGTCTTGTAGTTTCTATTTTTTAAAATGGGAAGATTTGGATTTGAACATTTTTGTGAGTGACATCACAATTGCGGGTCGTTTGGGTTTTTTGGATGGGGTCATCGAGCCCTGGCCAACAACCGCAAACAGCAATTATTTGTTCTTTCTTTTGAAACTAACCAGGCAAAAATCCGAATTTTTAGAGTTCTTGATTGGCTTTCTAGCGTTTGTGGTTTGCAAGTTATGGCCTAAAAACAACAAAATTAATTAATTAATCTCCTAGGGAATTCATTATTTAATTATAGATTTTTGGGTGTAACTTGCCAACCGCAAACGCTAGAAAACCATTCAAGTGCTTTAAAGACGCGGATTTTTGTCTATTTTTTTAATGCTGAAAGTAGCAAGGAAAGCATTAATAAAAGTTACCCATAACAAAGAATTGAAGGTGTTGCGAAGTGGTATAATATCGGTACACCTGTGGTTTTCGTATAAATGTTGCAAAAAAGTCAACAGCTATCAAAATGCTTGTATCGTAAGCGTATGTGGCATACCGCGACCAACTTTGCATTCCTTCGGTATGTCGAGGGCATCAGATTCGCGAGGTCGAAGCGAAAACTGAGCCAGGCTTCGAGGTACTTTCATTTCGTTCCAGTACTTTCCTGTAACTGGTTCAACTTTGTGACCTTTCTGTACCACGTCGCATCGAATAGGGTCGCAAACACCTGGAAAAAAGTGCTTTCAATTTTCATCAACAGCTTTCTGATTAAAAAAACTAATGATCAGCTGTGACACGAGGACGCTTCACAGAAATGGATTGTACAAAACAATCTGCGACTGATCTTTCATCAAAACACTTGATCTGCTGGTGTTTGACTCTATGCACAATGCATCAGTACATGAGAGACTCTTACTTCAAACCGTAATGTTGAGATCAAATCAACTGTCATTTTCTTCTCATGACGTAGGCTACGAGTGAATGAATGTTGCGTCAAAAACCAAATAACGCTCATTCAGACATAAGAACAAATTCAGAGCTTCAGCAAACAACACGAAACTTTCACACTGAAACATTTTTGGTTGATTTAAATAAAATAAACTCATAATCAGAGTTTCGTGAAACTAGCTTGCGCGGGTTGTTCGGTTATTCAAATTCTAGCAATCTATCCATGTCAGTGATGAAGTCCAATCGTAGTTTAACGTAATTAATTTGGTTTTCAATGCAACTTTAATTCACATTAATTCAATAAATCTCTTAAACCAATTTATACAATAGTACGTCATTAAATTATTTACATTTTTGTAATATTACTTTCGCAAAATAATTCAAATTTCTTGCATTTGAATAGTTCCACAGATATCGTCAGACGCGAAACAACACTCTGTCGGAGCTAGGACTGGGTGCAAGGAAATAATTACTTACCTGAAAACCTTTACTTACTACATGATTAGTTAATTTTGCCAATACTTGATATTTGAAGTAATCTGCTTTCAGAAAAGTTACGATTTTTGGCGCTGAGTTGTTTCAGCGCTAGGCTGTTTTGGCGCTAGCGCTTATCTGCTTGATTACTATCATGCACACATCGTTGCCTCTAGAATTGTTTTTTCATCTTTTCCGGCTGTTTTTCAAGAAGGCAACAATTTTTTTAAGAAACTAACAAACAGTGTGCATTTGCATTTGTCTTAACATGAGATTGAGCGTATGTCTCTATTATAAGACTTTAACGAATTGTTTTTCTCGGAACCAATAAAATAAATGGCTGAAAATCTAAAAAAGTTATCATGTCGAGGCAGCACACAGAAAAGTGCAAAAGTAATCATGTCTAGGCATTTTGGTGTTTAGCTGTTGACAGGTTTGGTGGTCAGAGGTGTTTCGAGTGAACGTCGATTCCCGAGTTCTGTTCTGCATTGCGAGCTTTGATTGTACTTGTTTGTAGAGTCTCCAGGTTTGTTTGGGAGGTAGTGTTTTGCTTTAATTCTTCTCTGCCGTCCATCGAGCAGCAGTTGACATAGACTTTGAATAAATGGATGGTTCGTTAGATTCATCCGACTACTATCGAGAGCCACCAGGCAAAGCTCAAAGGCTAAAACGGAAAGAGTCCTTGAATAACAACGTGGCCCAATCTGCCGGTGAGAGTGCCCCCGGTATCGAGATTCATCCAGTCGTCTTGCAATGTTCCCTAGATAGAACCTGAAGTCGTTCAACCCCATCGTCATCGACAGATGTCTTAAAAAAAGTATAGGAGATTACGATGCATGCCTTCCACGGCAAAATGGAAAGTTCCTTGTGAAGTGCAAAAGTCCTCAACAGATGAAAACTTTGCTTAATACATCTACTCTCAGCGATGGCACGGTCTCCATCCCAATACTGTCTTCACTACTACAACCAGTTGGTGCGAAAGGTGTCATATACAACGTGCCGTTAGAAATAACAGTCCAGGAGATTCAGGAGTGTATGCAGTCTCTTATTAAGTTCGTAAAAAGATTTAAACTCAGACGAGACACTACCAATGAATATTTCGATTCCCAAACCGTCTTACTCCATTTTGCCTCTTCTCAATTGTCCGAAGCAGTTACGATTGGCTATTTAAACTTTAGAGTCCGTGACTTTATTCCGAAACCCACGCGTTGCTGTAAATGCAACCGCTTTGGTCGTGTGGCCAAAAATTGCAGAGGCAAGGACAAGTGTTCAAAGTGCAGCGGGGAACATAGTTCGCAACATTGTACATCCGCTACTACACAATGTCCAAACTGCAACGGCGAGCACAGGGCTGGTGATTGGCAATGTCCCAAATATCGTAGTTAGATCAGAATCAGAAGTTCTCAAAATTCAAACTACATCCAAGGTTTCCTATGCCGCGGCTTGCAGATTACACCGACAATCGGCGACTGCTGTCCATCCACAAACCACATTTACTCACCGCTCAAGAGAATTTCCGCCACTGCCTGTTGTACCAAAGGGAAGCCCTATAGGATATAGACCGTTTCCAATTTCAAAAGCCAGTACAGTTCATGAGCAGTCAGGTTCCTTGGAGTGCGTAGATTTTACTACAAACTTCCCGTTCGGCAACCCACTGTTATTCTTAGCGTTTTTGGCGCAAGTAGTTACTGAAACAATTTCAGGTAAAGACAGAATTCAACCTGTTGATGTTTTCAAAATAATCACAGACGCTGCTGGCGAACGCGTGGTTTGCCAGTGGATGCCGAACAGCTTAAAACACTGGCCACATGGTGGCTCTTCATATCCTCCAGTGGAATTGCAGATCTATCTATAAAAAATTGCCGGGGTTTAAACATTACCTCTCACATCTACCCGTACTTCCGGACATCATATGCCTGCAAGAAACGCATCTCACATCAAGATATTACCCGAACATTTCCAATTACGTTATGATATGTAAAGACAGACCTCGTGCCCTGGGAAAGGGTGGCGGAATCTGCATCTGTGTGAGGAATACCCTGTCTTTCTCGGAAATACGCATCCCCGTTATAAATAGTTATTTAGAAGTAATTGGAATTACCATAAACGATTACGCTATTATAAATGTCAACAATCCCCCGAGGAACATCATGAACATTCTAGATCTGGGTTTCCTGTCCAGGTTTCGTAGGATCATTCTCCTCGGAGACTTTAACTCCCACCATACAATGTGGNGCGGNCGTTCCATCAATCCTAGTGGCAGGTCCTTGATGTCTCTGATCGAAACGAATACCTCAGNTCCAACTCATTTTACTCTGGTTGGCCCATACGTGTGGAATAATTTAGATTTGACTGTGGTGTCCAGTTCCATAGCAAGCCACTGTTCCATTTCAATCACTAACGAGTTTCTCGGCAGCGACCGCGCCATTATCCATGTTGCAGTGCATGGCGTGGTCCCGGACAACACGGAGCCTCTTCCAAAATGGAATTTTTCACGAGCAAACTGGATTAAATTTCATAAACGTTGAAGTAGCTCCTTGAATTGCATCAGTCTAGATCTCGAACACTCGTATCAGCTATCCGAAACGAGCATACTAGAGGCTACTCGGGCAGCCATACCACAAACCAAATACACTGGGAAGATATGGTGGAATGTGGCTTGCGACCTGGCCATCAAAAAGAAAAAATATGCTCTACACCGCATGAAGCGCGCAAGGGTGCCATTAGACGTCATAATCTTCAAACGTTGCCGTGCCAAGGCCAGGAGAGTTATCTTGGAAGTAAAACAATCATCCTGGGAGAATTTTTGCAATGCATTGACGTCTAATTCAAAGCTCTCAACAGTCTGGAATGTGATTAAAAAATTCTCCGGTCACCATCCACGAGAGTTTATCCCATCTCTTCGGCAGGGCAGTACCACGGCTTGCAACAATCAACACAAAGCAAATATGCTGGCAACTCATTTCCAGTCCGTTAGCTCCACCTCAAACTATGAAATAGCTTTTCGTCGCACGATGTCGAGTCTCGAAGTGGAAACACTTGAAGCCGCCTCGGAAATAACTCTGAAAGACCCTCAGTTAAATCAACTTTTCTCAATAGACGAGTTACAATGCGCCTTACCGACTACCAAAAACTCTGCGCCAGGTGCTGATCAAATCTGCTATAAATTGCTTAAACACCTACCAAATGACTCACTCCGAGTCCTTGTCCACTTCATAAATAGTGTTTGGGCAACTGGCGCCCTGCCGACGTCATGGTGTCATTCCATTGTTGTCCCCATACATAAACCCACTAAGCCAGCTCACTTGCCATCATTATACCGACCCATCTCTCTTACCAGTGCAGTGTGTAAACTCATGGAGAAAATGATTGTCTCAAGATTGAAATGGTGTTTAGAATATTGCAAGATTCTAGGTATGCCACAATCCGGTTTAAAAAACAGAAGAAGAACAACAGACCACATTCTTCGCTTACATGACACTGTACAGAAATCTTTGGCAAACCGACATCATGTTTTGGCAATTATTATTGATCTTGAAGAGGCTTGCGACATGGTGCTTCTATTTAAATTAGTAGAAATGGGAATTAATGGTATAATGTTTAATTTCATCAACTCATTTCTTTCCCGTCGCACGTGCCAAGTGCGACAAGGTTCCCCCTTGTCCTCTACCAAAACTTTGGAAAACGGAATTCCACATGGCAGTGTTTTAAGCCCGATCCTTTTTACGATTGCTATTAACGATCTTCCTTAATCTATCTCATCCCCCTCAGCACTCTATGCTAACGATTGCTGTTTCTGGGAAAGCGGTTCAAACATTGAACAACTTTATCATCTTTGCCAAACTTCTTTGAATACAATAGCAGCATGGTGCATGACATTGGGTTTTAGGGCATCTCCTTCCAAATCTGCAGCAGTTCTATTTACTAAGAAAAGGAAAACTGTTGCCCATAAGTTGACACTCTGCAGCAGCGATATCCCTTTGAAAAAAGAGTACAAGTATCTTGGAGTTATCTTTCACACGAAACGGGGCTTACTCATCTCACGTAGACTATGTCCAAGGCAATGTTTGAAACGACTTAACCTTCTCAGGATGCTAAAAAGTATCTCCTGGGGGACTCGAAAACGACCTCTTTTGTCCTTATACCGAACATTCATCTGGCCGGTCATCGAATATGGAGGCATATTTCTTCTCAGCTTTGTGGTCAGTTGACCCGATTCTTAAAATTCAAAATGAAGCATTGCGCATATGCACTGGCGCAATGAAAAGCACACCACTTATATGTCTTCAACATGCATGCCAAGAAATGCCTTTACACTTCCGGCACAAATACCTATCCTTAAGTCTTAGAGCTCATCTACAGTATATACATTTTCCGCCCACCCCGCTTTGCCAGTGGTTACTGACAGCTGGCACGAAGCTTATCCGGATGTAGCGGGTTTTTGCTCCTTCAATCAAATGACAAAGCAGCTGTGACCAAACGACCATTTCAACGCAAGTACTCTCCTTATTCCCAACAAACCCGTCTGGTTAATCCCTCGTCCTACCATAGACTTGCACATGCAAGAGTACAGACACGCTTCCAACCAAACTGCGATTCTCCAGGCCTACCTATCCCATTTACACGGACCATAAGCACACCATACCCACATCTACACCGATGGTTTAAAAACTACTTCTAGGCTGACTGTGGAATGTACATCCCACAATCCGGGAACAGAACGTCCATTGGGCTAAACATGTACGCTTCTGTTTTCACAGCTGAACTCTATGGCATCGTTACTGCTCTCTACTGGATCTTCTCCACCAAAAGTAGAACCTCCGTTATAATCACGGACAGTCTAAGCGCGCTACAAGCCATCCAAAACGTTAGTTGGAAGAAAAATCCACTTATAAATAGAGCATGTCTTTTATACTCTAACCTAACCTCTGCTGGTTTCACGATTAATATGCTTTGGGTCCCTAGCCACAAGTGAATTGTTCGAAATGAAATAGCCGACAGATCGGCCAAACTTTCCACAACCGATGATCCCCAAATTCTCCAGGCCGACACTCAGGTAAAGAACACTAACAATACATATCCGGACATGTGCCAGCACCTCTCCGACATTTGCGTAAAACTCTGGAATGATTACTACCGTCAATGCTTAACTGATACAGACTACAAAAGCCTATTCCCCACCATCCACGGAGCTACATCCAGTGAGTNCGACTCCTCTAAACTTTTCAGGTTACGCACCGGACATTGCAGGCTTAACAGTCACCTCCACCGTCTCGGCCTCCATCCAACCGGCAATTATGAACAATGCCAAGTTCCAGAAACAGTTGCCCACTTTCTTTTCGCTTGTACAACCTAGCATTCTGAATCCGTCAAGCTTAAGCGGACCATCGAATCTTTGAGCGTAGACTTTACACTACTCTCAGTCCTATCCGATGACCAAGCAATGACGCATGTTGAGGAGTTTGTACGCACAACGGGCAGACAAATTTAAAACCAATTACAACAGGGCCTGGCGCTACAAGACCACGCTGTCGTAAAGCGCCACAAAACTCCCATAATAATAATAATAATAATAATAATAATAATAATAATAATAATAATAATGTCTAGGCAGCACACAGAAAAGTGTATGTCGAATTGTTAAGTAACCAGCCAGTTATCTGGAATTTATAGAGGGAATTAGGAAAATACACAGGGGATGTGATGCTTAGTTTGAGCAGTTGACTGCTGGGAAAGCTCCTAACCAAAAACTCCTGAACAACTGATAAACACATTCTAAACATCGTAAAACATTTTGACTCACGGGTACCACTTGAATACTTGCGAGGTCTAGCTAACAATTCTGATATAGATTAAGGTTTTATCCATTTTTTTAACTTTTATCCATGTTTTTCTTTGGCTGACCCTTTGTGTCCCATTTTTATTACTCACTTGTCAGTCTCTGCACTGGTGCCAAAACAGCCCAGCGCCAAAACACCCCGGCGCCAAAACAGCTCAGCGCCAAAAGGCCGGCGCCCAATAGTCGTCGCTAAAAAGTACCTGACCTGTGGAGAACGGTTATTTTGATGGTAGAATGAACAAAAGAGCACCATTAGACCAAAGAAGCTAAACAGCCTGATGCCAAAGAGTATGGAGCATGACCTTCTATGTGAAATAGACACTACCAGCAGTGGCGTAGCGAGGGGGGGGCTGGGGTCGCGGGCCCCGGGCCCCGGGCGGCACTTTTAGGGGGGCGGCACGTTGCTGATCAAAAATTAATTTTTGAAATAAGTTCAACAGTTCTAGCTAAATAATCAATGCTAGCTTAGGCTAATCCTTTTTTGGATAGTTGGTTGCTCAGTAACGCCCCAACGGCGCATCATAACATTACCTGACACCTAGGCATTGGCGACGAAGATATTGTTAGGGCAGCGATAGCTCAGTGGTAGAGTGTTTGAAATTTGCCGGCACTAGGTGAATCGCCGTAGCTCCCCTTGGGCAAAATCTTTGGCCTCAAGTGCCCCGGAAAGAAGCATATTTCAGGCATACCGCTAGCTGCGTCGCCAAGATTATAAAAAATAATTTCTTGGCACATCTCATGCTATTTTTATGTTAAGTGGGATATTTTCAATAGGTGCCGTAAGTTGTAGCTTCATATTCATTAGGTGGGCTTATCAACATTAAATTTTGGCAGTTGAAGTGAAGGATTCTGCAAAGATAACTTTGCTCAGTCTCAATGCAACGGCTATTTTTCTGCATGATGTAATGGTGTCGGAAAATTACGTTCTTGAAGCGAGGTAGTGCATTTCATGTGTTTTCGTGGGTAACGTTGAGCTCAGATTGTCGGGTTGAACCGCAAATAGAGTGAATCCGAGCCAGGCGATAGGCAGCGTGAGTTTCGTAAAAGTCTCCTTTGTTCAACGGTATACTTAATATTTGCAGTCATAGAAGAATTCATTTCAACAAGAAAAGCTTAGAAAAGTTGTTGCTCTCATTTTGGTGAATTTAAGGCAAAAACCGTAGTCTGAAAACCTAACGCAAGGGTAAACGATATGTTTAGATATGATTGTGGTGAAGGATTTTATTAAAAGGGGTTGTTATTCATAACAATGGTACAACTTGGCAATGGCTGTACTGAATAAAGTTGTTGAACGCACTTGCCGTCGAACATAAGACGTTGTAATCACTGCTGGGCATCCAAAATGCCTATGTTCAACATTGCACGGTTTGGTAATGCAGTTTTTTCGAAATAGACGTCTGTTGATAACCAGTCCCGTCGCCAAGCGGGCTTAGCACCGCAAACAATGTTCCAATTCCCCCAAAATTGAAATATGAAACACTATAAAAATCAGCAGATTTTTTGCCAAATTTTAGAATGTCAATCCCCCGCACAAACGTAAAGTCCCCCAATTCAAGACCTTTTGGCGATAGTTTTGTTGGTAACGAACAAAGGCAAGGAATAACACTAAGCACGTGTAACTGGAAGAGGTCCAACACAACAGCTAGACCAAGTGCGCAGGTCACGATGAAGACTGCAAGCCAGCGATTCGCAACCATAGCCGGTTTTAAACCTGTTTGAGATATTTTTTTCAAAATGGGTCCCCGCACCAACAAAGGGCTCCACGCAAGTGCCGACAGAGTTGTTGTTTGAAGCCTTTCACACATACTGCGAGGATTAAACCAGTACTGAAACGTGAACAATGAAACGTTCTTTATATCACTGAGATCATGCTGATTATTATAACCTGCTATATTCAGTATGTATACTATTTATAGCTATCAAAGATGGGGATACTACACGAAATATTAACAAAAATAAATGTTTACAACTGTAAAGTAGGTATGCCGCCATCACATCTCTTAATTTTTCGTTTGATCCCCTGGAATGAGTAAACTGTTAAAAAGTCATGCTGTGAGCTTACCGGAGATTATACACCAACAGGGAAGAAAATTTTACGAAATATGTCGGGTTCGTTTATGTCTATGTAAAGAAAGCAAATATTAGAAAAATTAATGATAAGAAAGGCGACAAGCACAAAAGCAAGACTCATAATCGACAATGAAAAAGATGACATATTTCAGTTTGTGAGTACTTGGTTGTGAGTTTTAAGATGCTCTATTAACCCTTATAGCTTTAAATAACCACGAAACATCATCTTCCATTTTTAATTTTTGTAAGCAAATTTGAGGGGTTGAATGGGCGGCACTTTTACAATCGGTCCCGGTCGGCACTTAGCCTCGCTACGCCACTGACTACCAGTATCATACACAAATTCGCTACGGCAAAATCAATGAAATGCATTTTGAAGCTGTAGGTTTGCTGCTTTTGACAAAGGACTTCAACACATACTAAGACTACTCTGTCTAGGTATAGCAATGATAAAATTTGTTGATGAGTCTGGAAGCATTAATTGCACTCTTTGTACTGTACTTGTGAGTTGCACAGACGGTAATGTATTCCTTCTTAGTAATAAGATAGTACAGCATGTATACGTTTTTGGTAAAAAAAGATATGTAGTCCGTAATGTTCACCAGTTGCTATTTAAGACCAGGTTTTTTGTACTTACGAAATTCAGTATGCATAGTGGTAGTCACATGGATACCCACAGAATTTACGATTTAACGGTTGTTCACTTGTTCAAGTGTATTTTTAACTTAGGGCCCCGCGCTCTTCATATGCTACAGGCCCCACGCCACCTTAATCCGGCTCTGAATTCAGCGTGTAAAAAGCTATAGCAACAGTGACCGGTGGCCCTGTTCTTTTGATCATTTTGTTGCAATAATTGCAACTTCCAAGCAGGTTGTTTTGCTGCAAAAGTTTGCAATTTTTGCAAACCCGTAGACAGCTCACGCCGACCACGAAAAGACAATTTTGTATGGTTAGAGAAATCTGAAACAAACAACGAAACGCGTGGCTTATTGTTTAGATTACTGCGCTTAAATCGCATAAATTAAAGCAGAAAAGCAATCTTCTGGTGAGTTCACAGCATCGAAGTGTTTTTTCTACGGTTTTCTGGGTGCCTCGCTTGTATAAAAGAATATTCATAGGCTCGAACATTCACGATCACGCGCATGCTCAAGAAAAAGTTTATGAGCTCCATCTGCATTCGAAAGTAATCGCAAAAGTTAACAGCCAGCGACATGTTATTTTCGTCTCTTTCTAGGCGACTTGTTGGCGAACTAGCGCAATTTAAATGTCTGAGATTTAGCGCAATGCTTTTGGTGTCAAAGACACGTTACATCATGATGCAAGCTGCAGCTTCAACCACATTATACAGGGTGTCCATAAAGTCTCTTTACAATTTAAAAAAATTATTACAAAATGAAATGATGAGATATCGCAATGAGGTTTGTTTTATGTTAATCAATATTTCATAAAGTTTTTATTGACACTAAAATTTATTGTTTCAGACAAAATTT
>JGI24159J19872_10011478_pt1 | contig 11600 bp, 6 predicted proteins | sample Ectturendosymbi4_FD_19872 | JGI IMG/M metagenome (IMG submission 19872) | reverse complement strand
CTGTTTACAACTTCGCTCCACGTCTCATTCCAACGCGCAGAGCCGCAAAAAAAACACCTCGGCCAGCAGCGGTTTAGCGCTACTTGACCCCTTGACCCCGCGCGTCGAATATCACGGACTCGAATATCACGGACTCGTCGAATATCACGGACTCGTCGAATTGACCCCGCGCGTCGAACTTGACCCCGCGCGTCGAATATCACGGACTCGACGCGTGAAAGACTAAACGCCGCTTCTCGCTTCGTGCAGCTCGTCCTCCACTGCCTGCCCGCGATCCGCTCGCACTTCGAGGCCAAGCTGATGCAGCACGGGCCCCTGCAGGCCAGGGATCGCGGCGCCGACGTCGGCGGCAAGGCCACCTTGCCGCACAAGCACCGCGCCGTCTTGCGTCATTTCGATCACGTGACCAAGGATTACCAGGTGAGAACCGCGGTCGGTCGACTTTGATGTCTTCGTGACGGCGAGCGCAGTTTCAGGCAAAAATCGAGGGGGGCATTTTCGACGCTGTTTCTGTTTGTGATGTTTGTTCCACCGCCATCGCCCCGTGACAGGAAAGATCGGCTGACAATGAGACGCAAACCAGAAACAAAGCGTTTGCTTCTGGTGTTTATCAATAAAGTTGCGTAGCGATATTTTTCTGTTCGTTTCTTTTGACTGTGATGCGCGGCGCGGACAACGCAGCTTCCGGCGCGTGTCAATTGGACAAGTGCTGGAAAGAGAAAGCAAAGAAACAAAGAAACCGAACAACCTGAAAATAGCTGCGCGTCGACCTGTTGGAATGGGAAGTTTGTAGGTTTCAGAGATATTGCTGTAAGTCGGCAAGCCGATATCATTCGTGTTGTGACCGGTCGCTGTAGCGTGTTGACCTCTATCCACGTTGGCGCGGCAACGCAGGATCACGTGACCGAGATCGAGAACAAGCTGGTCACTATCGTCGGTTCGGTGTTCGATCGCCATCTGGCCAAGTGGGAGGTGAAGGCGCCGATGCCCTCGTCCGCCTTCCGAAACATCTGCAAGCAAGTCGCCAAGTTTCACGAAACGATCGGTTCCCTGCTGCCAGAGGTAGGCTCTGCGCCGAGCTCCGGTGTGTTCGAGTTGCGAGGTTGAAGACGCAGCGCGTACGGTCAGAACTTTCTGTTACCCCCACCGCGCCCCTTACGTACTCACTTTTGTCGATGATTAGCCCACTTCAAAGTAAAATAATCGGTCAAAGTTTGATGACGCATTGCGGTACAGGCAGCAAAAGCGACTTGGTTTGCTCCCCTAAGGTTTGCTCTGTGCAGAAAGCCCTGGTTGGAGACCACACGCGTTTTCTCCGTTAAGCGTTTATTCCCAGCGATCGCCGATTGTGGTTTGCCCCACAAGCCTTTTTTTCCCATACTACCTCGAACGTCCTGTCAAAATCCGCGTATTTTTGTACTTAGTGGCGCAACTGGAGGTTATAGCCAGGGGAGAAAACTCAGTTGAAAGGGGCCCAATGGCCTCTGTAGGGAGCCGACTAGCCAACACGAAGAAAAAAAACATGAGAAATGATGGCAAATCAAGATGTGCATGGCTTTAATAAAACGCTAAATAACCGGAAATTACTCTGAAAAACGCAAAAAATAACAACCCGCTGAAAACCAAAACAACACGAAATACCGAAATATCAGCTAACAGGCGGCCCGGTTATGACATTTAATTTGCCAAGGGAAGGGGAATTAGCCCCTTTGCCACCCGTCAGTTACGACCTCCAGCGCCAGAGGTCTTGCGGTCACACAACAGGGCACAGCGCGAGCAAAGGTTCCTGCTGAGGTCAAATGATCGCTGTGCTTCCTATCCTGGTTGGCTGGTTTGTGTTTAAATTTAAAGCTGTGCGGACAGACGTAAGCAAGCAGGAAATGACGTTTGTCGCGCGTTGCTTACATTCTTTCATAGCTTCCGGTTCCCACAAGCGCTCCATCCTCCACGAATCGCCCTATTTTTGCGTTCCGTCAACGTAACTGGTTAAATTCGGGCGTTTTTCCGTAACAGGGCGTTGAAATGATTTTTTTTAACAACAAAGCCCTTCGGCCGCGAACAGCTCGCCCGCGCATCAGTTTGTTCAACCGTTTCTACGATATCGCAGAACCAGACGCGAACCCTCCTCATCAAAGTCAACGACGACTTCAAGTCGCGAATGCGGGTCCTGGTCCAGCGCTTCGGGGTCCGCAGGGACGGTGGCCCTCAGCACGGCCTCGTCACGTCCGATCTCGCCTACTACGAAACCAACATCAAGGTACTCGTGTGCATGTTGGTACTGGTTGGTACTGGTTGGCGAAACGCTGGATTGCAGTCAGGGGCGTGGGAAGGATTCTTTCCAGGGGGGAAATAGTGAATTTTTCAGGGGGTTGACCAAAAGAGTTTTTCCACTGGGCGGCCAACAGTGATTAAGTTTTTTTTTACCAACCCCGAAACTAAGAGAAAAATGTTTTTCTACCAAAAAGTTAATAGGAGAATACCAAATTTCAAAGCCTGGGGGGCAATGTCCCCCTTTCCGACGCCCATGATTGCAGTTTGCTTTTATATGGTTTGAAGTTTTTTCCTTCAGTCCACTCGGTTCTTGCTTTCATCAGTCGACAGAAGTGCATCCGATTGACGTCTACTGGCTTGTGTCGAAGTTCTACTTACAACTAACCGCGGGTTCAAGTGCCCTGGTCTGTTTTATCTCAAGCTGTGTGCCGATAAGGGTATGTCCCTGGTTAAGTTGGAGAGCACCGCCTTGCAATTCGTTTGCACAAAACTTGCCGCCTCAAATTTGCTGCAATTCGTTTGCACAAAACTTGCTGCCTCCCACGGGCGCTTCTCCCCCGTTCAAACTCCTCCCTCTCTGACCCGCAGCTTGTGCGTGTGCAAAAACAAAGATAAGAGCGCGTCGCGTGCGTCATAGGTTTGTTGGTTTATTGATTTAATTTTTCTTTGGCTGCACTTTGGTCTCAGTCAGTTGCAGCTGCGTCCTCAGAAATTTTCGATGCGCAGCAGTTCAATGCAATCGCTGCCATCAGATCAAGTGATATCTGTTCCGAACAGCCTCCCCGCAGTTTGTTGATTAACGAGCGTTGGCACGACAACATGTCGTGCGCGCGTTGTCATGGCAACGCGGCGTTACCATACGAACTCTACCAGCAGTCGGATGCGCAATGTTTGCTTTTTGTCAAGATAAAATAATTGTGTTTTTCTTTCCGTTACAGCAGCGGCGGTCTGGAACCCTTTCGTTATCTCTTGTTTTCAGAACCTGCAGGGAATGGCGGACGTCGACCTAAACCTGTCCACTGTCTGGAGCTAAATCAGGGAATCGTACCGGGGGCGAGCTCGGCCTCATGCATCGATGACGGCGTCGGCCCGGAGCAGGTCCAACTGGGGCCGTCCTGGCCGACTGAGGACGCTGTCGGCCGCGCTGACGACGACGCGACCAGGTGTCTTCCAACGGGAAAGGAAAAAAAACTGATTGTTAGAGAAGTCGCTCCGTTCGCGGATTGCGAACCAGAGCTGTTGGTTCCACTGGCTATCAAACTTTCTTTCTGACGTAATCAGTGACGCAACGGCTTCGTTCTGGGATGACGTTCGGCGCAAAGCGCTGGAAAAGTGTGCAAGCCGTGCGCTTAGCCAAGGCTCACTTTCGAGACGCTGGTGGAAAAACCGTGTTTCAAAGCTTATAGTCTTGTTCTGAGGAAGTGTCGTTTTCCTTTGTTTTTTGGTACATTGTACTATGATCGTCGCTCGAAAGCTTCTAGACGGTGCCAACCCTCGACAGATACCGAATCACTGCCTTGACCTTCGTGCTTTTAGGGAATACTCGATTTGTTTTCGTTGACGCCGGACGTTGTGATTTCTCGCCAGACCTCATGCGTGACATAGACGCGAACCGTGGGTTTCAAGTATCGGTCTCTTCTTGCTGCAATTGTCTGATGGCTTAAATCATAATCAAGACTGGGCCGACAGTTTCAAACACTTTCCAAAAAAAACTCAGCGCCCGAAACAACAGTTCCGTTTTTTTTTCTGCTTGTTCGAGCTTAGCGCGGTAATTCCACCCATAGTGGAGATAAAAAATCGCCGGAAAATATATAACATACTTGTTTTACGGCGTGAAAAGCGCTTTGATGTTGGACGCAGCAATAATGCATTCCGCTGAAGCTGACGTGCACCTTGCTTGAGACAAAAGTCTGTTGACTGCTTTTATCAGCGGTACAAAACGCTGTTGCGTCATGAGCTCGGTCACCTGCAGCTCGCATCGTGGTACAGGTTGCAACAGGCAACTGATGCAACGTTCTTGAAGCGACCCTGTGCGCAAGGATGGTAGCAGGTTGTCGTTTGTTCGAAAAAAAGAGCCGTACTGCTTTAGGTTTATAGGAATTTTGCAAAAAGCGCTCGTGTTCGTGGTTTGACTCTGGCCGTTAAAATTTCACATGTCAAAAGGTAGTTGCGCGTATTTTGTCCTGGCCCGTCACCTTGGATCAGAAAACGCCGAAAGGAACGTGGTGACGACTGACTTGACCATTCAGGACGTGTACGCTGACCGGAGATTCTTCGCCCATTACCTTCGCTCAATGAGCCTTGTTGTTGCAGGCAAGCTGTGTCAGCGTCGAAGGGTTCGCCATTCTAATTTTGATAATATTGTCAAAAATGTCGAACAGATCCCACGTCCCGCTGCTTCTTTCCCTTCGATTTATTAATTTTTCGTTTCAGCTTCCCTCCCCGCTTCCTTGACTCAATGGAAAACTTAAACTTCCTGGAACAGCATGTGGCAGGAAAGTGAACAGCACAGAATCACATCCTGGTTCGATGTCGAAACCATAGCAGCAAATAGTTACGCGTGCGGGCGCCTTGTACGTCGCTGCGGAATAACGGCTTCGGTCTTGAAATTTTCGACAGTATGGTAAAAAACAAAAAATTTTTGTCGCGAAAAGCTGAAAGCTCCTGCTTATCCCAATGCTGGAGTTTAACAGCGAAATGTGCGCTGTCAGGTCAGACGGTTTCATCACCAGTCCCCGTCGCATGAAACTCGACCCGACCAACTGCGCGCACAAGCATCGGGTGTGACGCGAGGTCACGCGAAAATATCGGGTGTGACACACGATCGCTTGTCGCAACGTCATCTCTGAGTATTCGTCGCGCGAAAGGACAAAAACTGTGTCATTTGTCAAAACCTATTGTCCTTCCTGTTGTTTTGACGTACACCAGACAAAGCCGGTTTGTCCTCCCCGCAGCCAACAAGACCGAAAGCCTTCTGTTTCGTCCGTTTGGAAATGCGCCGCGCTTTTGCTTTCTCGCCAACCACGCAACACTTGGCAGGTTACTGTTGCGCGGTTTCGTAAATTCAGGCATTTGCTGGAAGCGCGATCTCGCAGCACGCGAAGCGATATTTTAGGCTTACTTGACTGTTGAATCGAACGCGTGTTTTTATTTGAATATTTCCGCTCCAATGGAGACTGCCTGTGTGCGGCGTTGCGTGACTTTATGGGTTTCCTCGTCCTTCCGCTATGGACAATCTGCCCGGTGATAAAAGAGCTTAACCTTGCTTGCGCTGCGTTCGTCTTAAAAGCGCGATCTTTTTCTCTCTCTTTTTGTGAGGTCATCTCTCGGTAAACGCTTCAAAGCACGAAGCTCACGATTCACGTGGCTGCTAACAATTAAGCTCGCGAACGCCCCATTGTCTCTTACGCGAAAGCGTGATTGTGATGAAAATCGCTCCGCCGGCGCTCTGCTCCGAGCGACGGCCCATGCCAGCTCCTGCTCACAAGTTTGCGATTATAACCGAACCAACCTTGCCGTTTGCTGCTGGCCGCGCGGCCGACTGACAGGTTTGAAAAGCAAGTCGTCCGCGCGCTTTCATTTATTGCCGCCTGTGGACCGGGCGGCCTCGAAGACACGCGCAGATCTGTTCCTAACAAAATGCATGTTGTTCGCCAGCGTAATAACTTCCATGTTTGCTTGACCGATCGCACGGACGTCGGAAGGGGGGAAATACCTCCCGCCGGATTTTGAAATGTGACATTTACCTATTATTTTTATAGCAAAAACCAGTTGGTTTCTTAGTTTCGAAAGGGAGAAATGAAATTTAACCGTTTTTGTCCCCACCTGCAAACTCTTTACGGCTACCTCTGGAAAAATCCGCTGTCGCCACCCCCACCCCCCCCCTGGAAAAAATCCTTCCGACGCCCCTTCCCAATCGCATCGAGTTCCAGATGTAAGGCTGTGCTGAACGATGTTTGCGCCAAGATATTCAGATTTCAATGTTTGTATTCGACGGACGCACCTTTTGAATGTCGGACGATGGCGCTTGGTCGCCTCCCGGCCTATCCAAAGTTGCGGGAGCGCACATATAGTAGGACAGTTGCAATCCTGTCATGTTCGTTTATGCCTCGGTAACGAGTCGGCAAAGACGCCAGAACAACAGGAGCGCTGAGGGATTCTTGTGAAGATTTAGACGCGTCGAAGCACAGCTTCAAAACGAGATGGCGTTTTTGAGGTACATCAACCGCTTTAGACTAATTTCACAATGATCTTTCTCGGCAGGTTGTGTCAGGAAGATCTTAGCGTGTAGCGTTCTTTATTTTTCTTGCGCCTCGGCTGTAAAGCGTTCTTGTGCAATGTTTAAAAGAATACAAAAGTGCAAGTTACGATGTTGGTGTTTTGTGCTGAAGCTCCGAGAACTGAGACGCGCTCAAGATGCGGCACGCTTGACTTAAGCTTAGCGAAGATACTGACATGTTAGCAGTGTTCCCAAGCGCCATAATGATTACATTGGTGAAATTTATTGTGCTTGCGATGATAGACTTGCTCTAGCGTTTTTATCTTTGTTGGCAATTTGAAATCATACAGCTTTTACTATAAAGAGCTAGAGGAAATACAAATCAATTTTTTCCGTGATAAGCTAACAACACTGCCTGAAGGTATTTAATTTTAAAGATTTGTCAGAAACAAAGGTTGGCATTCATAAATGGCCAAACATGTGTGTCCTCGTCGCAGATGTTTCATCCGTACAGACGAGGTTGATAACAAAATAGCTGGGATGCATTCCATTGGGCTGAATACTAATATTTACAAACAGCGCTGTGGATTTGGTAGGGGTAATACAAAAGTTGTATGATCAGCCAATTCGTGAATCCCATTCTCAAAAGAAGTTCTTGGCAGAATTATGCCCCTTTCTCAGATGGATTGCTTTGGATAAAAACTTACCAAGGTAAAATGCAGCCATGCTGAGATATCATCTGGCGAACTAGCAGTTGAAGGCGAATCGATATCTGCCAACAATTTTGCTTATATCAAGTCATTTTCTATTTGTCATGCTGGACCGAGCATGGATGTCACGTGAGAATCATCACTGGAGGAATCACCATCGAGAATAAATTCAAAGCAACTAATGACAAATACCAGAACTGAGCTACAGCTGGTGGAGCAACTTTAGAGCGGCATTTCGAGGATTTTCAACGGCAGCAGAGAGGATGACAGTTCGATTCACAACCTCGATTTGAATTTTCAAGGCGGCAGCAGTTTGACTGCTGGCCTAAAAACCATAGTTTAACACTAGGTAATGTGGCATATACAGTAGTTTAGTGTTAGATGGACATTCACCGAGTGGCTTTTTATTCACGCAGAGAAATAAGGCAACAACGTGGATTTAAATAGATTTTTTTTCTGTTTCGAAAAATGCGATTTCACGCCAGTCTGCACAGGCGCAGCCACAAGTGGGTCGAACGCTCCCATAAACTAAACTTTTCCCTAACTCGTCCCTGAGTCCGCACCGTAAAGTGTTTCTTTTTTCCTTGTATTTAAATCTAACGGAAGACTGATCGCTTGCAAAGGATCGGCCGTGTTCGCTCCGCCGCCACACCACACCAAGATACATGGGTCTAACGAGGGGAGGGCGCAATGCCCCGGGCGCCGAATCATTTGGGGAGTGCCGAAAAGTCCAAAAGCAAAGCCATCACAGTATATTTTCTCCCGAAAGACCTTAGGTTCGAAATGGGAGCGCCAAACCTGTTTCTAGACCCGGCGCCATCTAACCTCGATTCGTCCGTCTGGATGAGCCACTGTTGGTGACACTGAAGTGTATTAGGTATCGTATTGGAAAAACATGCGCTAGGAGGGAGAAGCCCTGTGTTAGATAACGTTTGGTAAACACTGTTACAGGTGCCGTTTGCGAGCTGCTGTACTAGATATCATATTTCGTACACAGCTCCTGTTTCGAATGAGACATGAATGAATAATCACAACGCTTGGGTTCTGCCTAATGGCGTGTTTCACTATCATGGCAATCGAAGGTCTCGAGGAATGCAAGTTGTAACTCCCAAGAGCATGCCTGAAGAGTGTTTGGTATCTTCAGTATGATAAAGTCACGGCTACGTAAGACAAGCACGCGTTTTATAGATACGTTGTGAATTGGTGGCTCTTGGCTGCGACAAGTCTTGCAGTACGAGTAGTCTTGCAAAATGGACCTATAGTCCAGGGTTGGAGAACCTATTCACAATCACGGGCCGCATGAATTGCAAAAATAATGTTCTTTTATTTTAAAAATATTCTGCCGTTATCTTTCCCTTCGAGAAAGAATAAAGAGAGAAAGCTCTGAGGAACGAAAGTGACTTCTCTTGACCTATTATATAAGTATCTGCTTATCTTAGACTTTCGTTTTGACATTATTTCATGTTCTCATTTGAGTGAGGAAAATTCTGACGCAGGCTAGGTTCCGCTCTCCTGCTAACGTTTGAGCAAAGACCCTTAACTTACTTGTGAAGATCCCGCAGTTGAGTGTAATGGAACAGTGACGACAGTTTTTTTTCACAAAAGCAATGGCGGAACATTTTGCATTGAACAGAAGTAGTCCATATCCAATTCTTTCCACAGACAACGAGCTTTCATGTTATATGCAATATAAAGAGAAATATTAATTCTAACATTTCACACAGGGCTCAGGTCACAGTGCAATTTGTTGTTCATGCCCGTATAATGGAAAAATTGATTTCACCCCTTTCGAGGGCAACGTAACACAGGCCTGAAATCTCCTCTGTTACACTTTCTTTTTTCCTGCATAACAGAACCACATTCAAGGCATGGATCTGCTTCTTGAACTGTATCCAAGAGATTGGCAGAATGGCTCTTCTATAAAACTCCTTCAGCAACATTTTGCAGCACCGTCAATCGATGTTCACTATTTTAGGAGCTCTATTTGCTTCCTTTTCTGTGCGCATCACGGTAGACCTCACACCTCACGGTATGGAAACTTACCAGATGGTACAACTCACGCTATAGAAACCTCACACCTCACATTATGGGAACTGACACGGTAGACCTCAGGCTGCACCTGGATAGGCGACATATGGCGGTAGACCTCACGTTTTATGGTAGCACCAACCCTTGTATTTGTAAAAACAGGTTACTATATTTTGTGAGCATGCAGTTAGTGCCACATATCAGTTGGTAAAGCGTCAGTAAACAAATATTCTAATCGCCAGGTGAATTAGCAATAATGCAGCATGATGCAAAATGTTTTTTGTTGTTGAGTGAAATTTTGAGTTAGCATATGGATTGCAAATTTAAATTTCTCGGGTTGGGCCCAAAAACATAGGACCGGACTATTTTATTAAATGATTGTTTATCGCGAGAGCGCCAAAAATGAACTGCGGTCGTATCGCTGTCAGTCGACGATTAAAATCGACGTGCAGTGTTTTCCTTCTCACTCAAACGCTTTTGTTGTTCCACGAAGCATGTGTGGCGATGTCTGCCAGTCGTTGAGTACCAAGAAACGACGTCATGCGTGACGCACACACTGACTCGCAGTTGTGTCGCCAGTAATATTTATTATTAACTTTTGTTTATCTATATTTAAGCTGGAGCCGTTGATGTTGCTGTGACTAGAACCAAGCAAGGGTTGCAGTCAAACAGTGGCGACGTAAGTGCAATTTTATGCGGTTCGTTCAGGAGAACATTACTCTGAAACCTCATTATCCTGTTGAGGCACGGCTTTTTCAAGCGCATATTAATCTGGAGCCTGTTGATCGTGTAGGGTAGGCCTATGAGGTAGTAAGCCAATTGCAAAGTGCACGTTTTTCAAAAAAGTTGAGAAAAACGCACTACTTAAGCCTTCGATTGCATCCCTGCTGGTCATCCACCTTCTGCAGAAGAGCAGAACAGTGTTGCAGTCAGGGTGCGTCGCCGCGAAGTTCAAAACAAGCAGACAACACGTTCAGCCATCCACGTTTCAAGTAGCAATAGAGTTCATTCGTCGAGATAATTCAGTGTCAGCATCAGGCTCGACAGCCATCAGCAAGAACATTCAACCGTTCACTAGGTTCGCAAGTGGCATTAAAGGCCACTCACCGAGATCATTCTATTACTTTACTACTGTACTTGCTCACCTTACCATTAAATGGGGGAGACCTTGAACATGCTTTCTGTTTGCCTTGATTTTATATGTTATGTTATGCCTCAGTGATTCTGTGACGTCGCCCGTCACAATAGTGACTTCACTTGTGCGTCAAAATTTTTGACTTAGTTTACCAAAACAATGGCTAGAGTTCCAGGAAAGGTAATATTCAAGCAAACAAGAAAAGTGTAAATGGAGGCAGACAGAACTAGTATTTACATTGTTGACTATGTTAATGGACAACTTTGTATTACCCTTTATATTTTAATCTGTTTCGCAGGGATTGTCAAGTTCTTAGTTCGACAAGCTGCCTCGACGGTAGACATGCAGCAGCCAGCTGAAAGCTCAGTAGCGTGCGTACCAACATTATCCACAACGCTTTCAAAGTATCCCGATGGTAATTTTATACTTTTGCCGAACAACTGAACACGCACCTCACGTTATGGCTGGACGAAACAGAAAACATGGCTTTCTTATGCACCTACGATCTAATTTGAACTCACGAATTTTATTGTGCGGTGTGCGATCTCGGCGTACTACCTGCATCTTGGTTGATCAATTGTGTGACGACGTTATCGGCAGGGACGGATTTACGCATAAGCCAAATAGGCCATGGCCTAGGCATAGGCGTAGCCAGGGGGCAAAGGGGCCATGCCCCCCGAAATTTTTGAAAAATATAGTAATTTTGTGCTTTGGGCGGCGTTTTTCCAAACAAAGTAGTGTTATCCGCCTAAAATCATACATTTTGGCCTCCACATTTTTTGCCCCCCCCCAAATTTTTGGGCTGGCTACGCCACTGGGCCTAGGGCCCAGCGCTTTTGGGGGCCCCGCGCAACGATATTTCCTATGACGACTCAATGTTAACTAAAAATTTGCAAAACTGCGCAGAGGCATAACTTCACAATTTACCTTTAAACGGGCCGAAATGCAAATGTCTAGTCTACTCTAGACTCTTATCAGTACAGTAACAACACGACAATATTGTGCATCTGAGCGCGAGAGATATTCAGGCCATTTGTATGAAAACGGTTACAAAAAAAAATGAAAAAGAAAAAAACGGTACTTGATGTTCAGTTTTCCACTGACAAAAAGCTCGCAACGACGCAAGACCGCTAGACACTGCAAAACTCCGATGAAAAGCAAGATTGTCAGTTTTGGATCCTACGTTTGGTTGTTTTTACTAGATTTCCCGCAAACAGAGATTGCTTGTTGAAACTCT
>JGI24159J19872_10011477_pt1 | contig 11600 bp, 6 predicted proteins | sample Ectturendosymbi4_FD_19872 | JGI IMG/M metagenome (IMG submission 19872) | reverse complement strand
CCCCCCCCCCCCTTAAAAAATTCCTGCGTGCCCCCCTGAACTACAGGCTAGGTTTAAGCGCTCAGTGGCAGCGTCAACTCCAAAATAGGAAACTTATCCGTAAAACGTAATCTACTTGTCGGATAGGCTAAAAATGAAGCGCGTTAGATTAGCTGTAGGCTATGCTAAAGGTGACTACTGATTAGCATTAGACCTGCCAGCAGGGTTGTATAGTGTGGTGGGAATGGCGTTCCCACACCTTTTCGCACTAGTAACGTTACATGAAGATTTCGATTTTTCATTTCAATTTCTGCGTGTAGCGCTTGGAGCAGCAGAAATTAATAAATGACAAGTTTTCTCGTGTATAGCACCGTAGCACTAAAGTGAAGCAGGAAGATCCGGTATGGAAATTCTTGTAGACGAATCAGTCTTCCTTTATGTTTGGTGTGGGAACGGCGTTCCCACACCAAACATAAACCTCTTTTTTAGCAATACACCCCTGCCTATTCCAACACCTCTTTTTTTTTTAGCAATACACCCCTGCCTGCCAGCAACAAATGTTCAGCTCAGTACGAAACTAGATGCTTTTTTATCGACCAATATTCTGCTGTCTCTAATAATTTTTTTTCAACCTACTGTACAGTATTTCTAAAATTGCGTTTCTAAAAAAATCTAAAATTGTGTCTAAAATTACAGTATTTCTAAAACGTAAAAATTGCGTTGCGTCACGGGGATATAAACACGTTTCGTACAAAAAATTGAATGGATAAGAGTTTGGTCATTGACTCACTGCAAACTACACGTTTCCAAATATTGTCTGATAATTTTCAATGCCCTTATGATGCAATAAACACCTTCCAGGCCAAAGTGCCAGCATAATTATTGCTTTCGAGTTTTTTGGTCTGTTTGTCTCTACGCATACCCCAAGCGTTTTTTGGGGGGAAGGGAAAGTTGTGCTTGCTTTCGAAATAATATACCTTTTTTCGACAGACGTTATTTTCTATATATCGAAGTCAAATGACTTCGATAATTAACAGCATCTTGTTTGAAATAGTTCGTGATTGATAGTTTGCCACTGATTGGCAGGTATTTTTTGTAAACAAATTTTGCCACTTTGGCCACCCGCTAGACAATCGTGATGTACAGGGGTGTAACGAGGTTAGATGGCGCATGGGGAAAGAAACAAGTTTGGTGCCCCCATGTTCGGACCTGAGGTCTTTCGGAAGCAAATGTACTGTTTTGAAAAAAGTTCTTATAATATTACTGTGACTTTTTGGCCCCCTCAGTGATTCGGCACCCGCGGAATTTTGCCCCCCTCGTTACGTCTCTGGTGTTATGCAATAAAAATCGGAAAATTTTCCGAAAATAAATAAATTTTCAAGTCCGAACGTCATGAACTTCTATTCCATGAACATCTGCAATTTTCGAACACAATACGGCATGGATCTTGTACAGACTGCCAACAAAGGTTACTGGCGGCATTTCAAGTTTCTTCGTGTAGTTTGTGTCACTTCTAATCCTACCCCACGCGTTTTTTCGACGTGGACCTGTGTTAGTTTTGCTAATAATAAAACATTTCCGACATTCAACAAGTTGCTTTTAGGTTAGATAAGTTTGAGAATAATTTCTGAATTTTTTGAAGGCCGCTTCTGCTCCGGAAGCGTCCCAGTAAGCCTGGGTAATGGTGAGAATGTGATTTAGCCAAAATATGTATAGTTGTTAACCGTTTTTGTTAAAAAAAAAAGTTACTTGAGCAGTTGGGTCTTCACAGCTATGCAGTCAGTACACATCCGGATGAACTCGTCCTTGATCCCCCTAAAAAATTCTGGATCCGCCTGTGATCACTCACTTTTACTTAAAAGGTTGCTCTTGGGAAAACATTGTCTTGCGGTGTGCAGCCCTCTAATTAGATTCGTCCCACCCTCTTTCCAATACAAGTGGAATGTGGGTACGCTAGTAGCCATGAAACTCCTTCACGCTGTGGACGAAAACGGCTTATTTTCACAAAATATTGCAGTAAAAAGTTCTTTGTCGCCTATTGGCTGGGCTTTATTATCAACTTACTTTCTATCATTTGCTGATTCTCCGCAATTTATTTTTTCTGTGTTTTGTAGTTTCTTGTAGGAAATACAATCCTTCATTCTGCGTTAAGCTAAGAGTGTTCCGTCAACTACTATATGTCAAGTATATGTTCGTTTCCGCTTCTAATTTTCTACTTCATTCGCCACGAAGCTTAGATCAGTTTTGTCCGATGATGCACTCAGTTCTTTTATTTTTCGGAATTTTCGAAAGTGAAACATCATGAATAAAAAATACTGTTTTCTTCTACGCAGCACAAAACAAACTCAATACTACAGTAATTACAGAATTCATTCACGTGTACAAGGCAGGACATATGACAGAGAAAGTTTTGATAGCAACTTTCTCTGTCTCGAATACGGCAATGCAGGCCCGTAACCAGCTTGGGACACCAGGGGGGGCGAAGAGTTTTCTGAGAAGGGCCCAAATTTTTAACTATGTCCAACACATTTTTCCAGGGGGGGNNGAANNTNTGTCCTGGTTACGGGCCTGTGGCAATGCTCAATGTGTTACGGTCGGAAAGCCCGAGTAGCATGTGCACGAAGCTTCACACTGTGGCAACAAGCAACAGTAGTGAGTTCACACGCCGCGATCACTCTATTATTGCTTGTTCGCGCCACATATATATATGGGTGTTGTTCTTCGCGCACATTCCGTTCGAACCGCGCATTCAGCGCAACGCCAGCGGAGAGGTTGAAACAAATGCTTGAAACAACGCACAGTTTTCTTCGCATCGGCAAAAAAATCAAGAGCTTCACTGCAGCTAAACGAACTTACTGAAGAAATCTGAGGGAGGGGATTTGATATCAATTGTCCGGGGCTTAGGTTCGGAGGATCAACGGAATGCGATTCATGATAACACCGCTGACTATCACTTCGTTGGTTACTGTTCTACTGCACTTGCTACTCCACTATTCGTAGTCCTTGCCCTGCTTTTTCGCGAATCTTCTTCGCCACAGACGAAGTTTACTTTTGCTGTTTCAAATAAATCTACTACCGCGAATTACGTTTGTGCTTTAACTCTTTCTTGGTGGGTATACTACCATCAAAAATGAAATGTTCGTCTAATTATGAATATATTACAACTCCAAGTAAGTACTCTTCACAATGGGGTTATGCAAGGAATCGATCGGTAAAATTTTAATAGGAAATCGATTTCATCTAACACTTCGCATCATCAGCCCTGAAAACTGCAAGCAAAGCTTACGGGTGAAAAGTTGAAATGTTAAATTATGAGCAGAGAAAGCAAACAAACTCAAGACTAAAATGAATAAATAAGAACACAAGCTGCGACAATTAAAGACAGGAAATTACGTCTTTCCCAAATAATTGATTTCATTGGAACAATTTAGATCTCTATCACGTTTACAGCAGCTCTGTGCTGCAACAGCTCCAAAAGCATTTTACCCAAACTTTGCCCTGACTTCTATGCATCACCTGGTCATGAGGCAGACATTTCCGGCTTTAACACTTCTCCAGTTAAATTATACGAAGATGAAGACTTTAGTATGCAAAGAAATATGGAACAGTTCACAATTATCGCGAATAGGCGGAATGTGCCGAAATCTCTGCAAATACGCACCCCGTGTCTGAGGACCACCAACCCAGGGGCGGATCCGGCTAGAAATTTTGGGGGGGGCGATTTCAGTAATGTTTGGTAATCAAGTCTCATAACGGCTTCGCTACTGCAAGAGAGATGAAGTATATTTCACAACACTATTGTGACAAAACAATGGACGACAAAATGGCCTTTAATCGCGAATGTTGTTTTCTGAATTGTACAATATCGCGGTGAATACAGTTACTTTCGTAGGTTTAGGGGGGGCGATCGCCTCCCAAAGATCCGCCCTTGCACCAACCTTCTATTGCAATTCTACACAATACGGCGATAATCTTCCTTTTTGCTGAGTTTGTCGAGTCAAAATCCTATTTAATAGATTACAAGCACAAGATAGAAGCGCGGCAGGAAATCCTAGTGAAGGAGATTACATCCGTTTCGTTCAATCGTTCTTGTTTGGATGCCGAGAGATATTCAGCAGACAGTTTTTTCAAAGGTACGTGCTACAAAACAAAAATTAGCCATATGAGCGCAGTAAAAATTTTAATAATTGACTTAGAAAACATAATACCATAGTCCCTCACGAAATAGACTGCACGCAGAGACGCCGGAACAGCGGTAGGGTAGGAGGCAGTAAGAGTTGAGGGCAACGCCAACGGAAATTATAAAAAACAAAATAATCGTTACCAATTATGCTTGTTTCTGTTCAGCAACAATGTTGGTCTAAAAAGTAATAACAGATGGTACACGAAAGCAGAAGTGCTGAATAGACTTATAATGAAAATAACGGCCAAGGAAAACGATATGAACGACAGTTTGCAGACGTTTCGATAACAGGAGCTATCGAAACGTCTGCAAAGTGTCGATCGTATCCTTTTCCTTGGCCGTTATTTCCAGTATAATAACAGATATTATAGAAAAACATTATTAATTTTCTGGGTGCACAAATAGCTGCAATAAATTTGTTTCAAATCGATCTTGATAAACCACGAAATTACCTATGATACTGTAATGAAAAGGCACCTCCGTCCCCGTTTCCTCTTGCAAGGGCAGGAGGCAATGCCCCCACTCTCCAGCGTCCCTGACTGCACGCGGTGCAAAAGATGTAAAAACCCACGACAAATCAAGCCTGAGGATGATTCCCAAAAATCAGAAACACATCAGGCTTTTTTTTAAAACAAACTTCTTGCACATTGCGCTCGCTACAAGTAGTTTGACATAAAGTGGAACAGCACAAGCCCACGCCACCAGCAGCCACACTAGGTAGAGTTTTAGTAGAAAAACCAATGAGTTTTTTTTCATCAATTAATAGATATAACACGCAGACAACGAGGGCATCGTTCCTACGAATACAAAGGTTATCTTTATAACTACTAAATTTGATCGCTCCGCTGGTGAATATAAAAATTAGGCTAAAGACATTGTTTCTGCAGACTACACCATGGTCGCATTATCTCATTTCTTTTCTAACATGTGTGTTGTTTACAGTGCTCTTCTAGATCAGTGTCCCTGTATGCTAAGACAAAATGGGGTAGTGGAAGATCCAGGCAATTGTAGACGTGTAACGCTAACCACCATGGTAATACCAAGTATATAAAAGTATATACACTACCCACACAGTTGTCGCAGTGGACACAGCTAGGGTTACCGTATCTTCATTACCTGAAATGAGTACACATTTTTGATAAAAGTTATTAGCATATACACATTACAAAGGGTTTACCATATGCTTCTTCTGTTAAAATCAACTTATATTTCTTCAAGAATCAAGTTGTATGAGTACTAAATATAACAGCACTATTTGTTCTGTGACATGATATCAGTTGTTTGCATGCTTTACCATAACAAAAAATAACTGTGACAAATAAATCATACCAATCAAAAGGCATGTTGCTTTCTTGTGCATACACTCATAAGCATGACATGATCAGCCACCATCAGCTAACTTGCCACTTTAAATTCCCACTTCCTGGATTCATAGATGACAGTTTCTCCATTTCAAGTTTTTTCTACAGATAAAAATAAATTTTTCAAACAAGATAAAAAATTAGATGCCAGGCCCATTGGAAACCAGGGACGCATGGCAATGTAAAGCAACATAAAGGGCAATTATGACATCAATATTCTTATTTCACAGATCAATGCACATTACCACACTCACCAAAGTACTTAATTTTTCATAAAAAGGCAGATATATCAGCTCATTATTTTTTTTCTTGTATTATTTCAGTTGTAAGCAACTGATGGCAAGTTGAAATATTTTTCTTGCAAAGGCTATTTTTGTTCATAGAATGTTATAGTGATTTACTCAGTGACTGACGAGCAACCATTCGATTGTGAGGCTGACACTGTACCATTGGTACGTAGGTGTAAATACCACATATAGCACCTTGATAATATTAAGCAAGTTGAAATACTATTGACTGTCAACTAATACTTGGCCACACACACCTTTTGCTGTTCTTTTACTCTATCAGGGTTTTTAATACCCCTCTCCTCTGATTCTTTTCTTCGTTTTTCAGCTGCTTGCAACATTTGTTGTCGTCTGACATCAGGATCTGGAGTTACAACTTGGTTATCATCTACCCCAAAGCAGCTTTCACATATACCCATTCTGCCCTGGTCTATTATGTTCTTCACTGTTTTTGTAGACTCTGCGCAGATGTCACATGAGAATCTTAATGATCAGTTCGTCCACATTGATATAGCATAAATCACACAATTCTATCAATCAAAAATTTTTCTTTCCACTTATTGATATTTTGGCTATATCACAGCTTGCTACACAAAAAAAAACACACTGCAAAAGTGCCACATATTTCAGTTATAGTTAAAACAAACTATGTGGCAGTGATGGGCAAGCTTGCTGTTTATGCCCTGCAAACACTTTTGCAGACCATTGCTAGTCTCATTGCACACAAACAAAGAAGGCAGAGTTTCTTCCTCCATTGTTTCTATTTAAGAAATATGTTCTACAGCATTTATGTGTAGCCCGCATACAGCCCAGTCAAAGTTATTGTGCAGACCAGTTTAGATTTTCGCTGCAGTATTAGTAAAAACAGACAACCTATCATTATTTTAATATAACCTTGAAGTTGACATTTTTGATGCAGTCGTCCTCAAGGCCACATCATCATGTCTGCACTGCATAGCGTAAGAATTCCTTGTGTCCACCAAGACCTTGGTGCAAAATTTATTTCTACTTTGAGTTCTACCCTTGTTCTATTTGCAGTAAACTTGCCTATGACATCACACTTATTGAGTGGTTGAAGGTGCCAAACAGTCGTTAACATTCACATTGCATAGGATTCGAACACTTTCAGCACAGTAGCTTAATCTACATTTTAGTTTGCTTAGATCAAGTAAGTCATTAAATGTGTGGCACTCATCAAGATAGTGATATGATTTTTAACTCAGTAAGGAATTTTGTTTGGACATAGCTGTTCTAAGGGCAGGGGTCTCCAAACTTTTTAATCTGCGGGCCACATAGGTTATCATACAACAGTTCCAAGGCCAGACATCTTACATGTGATTTTTTCAGGACATATTACATTCTACCAAATTACAAACTTTTGGTGAATTCACTATTTTTTCATTATTAAAAAAATGTTTGTGGCCTGATGAAATGGCTTGGCAGGTCAGATTTGGCCTGCAACCCATAGTTTGGAGACACCTGCTGTGACAAGGCAACTGCTCACGCATGTGTTGTTTATGGTATTCTATAAGAAATTGAGCAGTAGATTAAGCTGAAAATACAGTAGTTGCAAGTAAAAGTATTATACATAAAATATACGCAAGCATAATTAACTTAGCACCTTAACGACTGGTGCACACACACAAAGCCAGATTAAAGGGTAGATGGACCCGAGGCATTTTTTACTGGAGGGCACCTATGACGTAATTCACGACGTCATCGTTTGTAAAGGTTATGTTTTTGCTGATTCGCAAGGTTCCTTTTGTTTTTTCCGGTAGTCCGGATTGCGCTTGCTCAAATACACATACAGTTAGCTGTGAGAAGAGCATTCATGATATGAATACTCAAGTGTATTTTTACTAAGAAAAAAAATTTAACAGGTTAGAGAGTGGCTCGGCAAGTAACAGCATTCACCCGAACAACAAGCACAAACCAGAGCTGGACAAACAAAAACACCGGTAAAAGAACATGTCAATATGGCCAGGCAGGCTGAGTGTGAAAGTTGTTTCCACGCTAATGTCTTGAACTGAAGTTGATTTTCACCTTCATTTTCAAGTGCTATAGTATGTGACGCCACTGATTTAACGTTGCAGCTTGAAAGTTTTGCTAGAAAAAGCGATCCAGTCGCGGCGTTTCAGCTATGACTGCGAGATCCTTGCGCTTTTTCTTCTTATAAGCTTTGCGCTTTTCGTAGCTCGTGATGGCATTACAGGTTTCGGCATCGCGCTAGCTAAACACTGCAATCTCGTTTTCTGTTCTTTCGGTCTACGAATCGACTGATTAAAACCTTTTCTGACGGACCACGCCGTAGCATGTGATGTACATGGCTTGAATAGCTTCACACGTTTATGATGTAACACAACGATGGTAACCATGAGAAGAAAAGTGCGTTTCCACCATACGTTACCCTTTATGACGAAGCAAAGGAGCAGTTCGGCTGCAGCCGGTGACCTCGAGACTGCACCAGAACGTCGGGAACATTGATGTCAGTGTTGCCATTTCTGATATTTAACATGATATAAGATGTGGTGTCTCACCAGTGATTACTATAAACTGGATGACCAACTCATTGTCTCGGTCACGCGTTTCTGCGCCTTTACTCGAACCTGGCAACAAGCAGGCAAAAGCCTTGGCGTGCTATGGTATAAGACAGGCATTTTTGCGCAGTTCTGTAGACCTTTCGCAAAATATACTGCTCTGCGTCAATTGCTTATAGGCGTTTAGCATATAAGAAAACTTATTTCGTTTGAAAACTTATTTCATAAACTTTTGAATGTGTTACAAATATGTTTTATGTGTTTTGTTATATGCCTCTGACCTCAATGGCTAATGAAGTCCATGCTTTAGTTTTTGAACTATTAGGATCGCTTTTGTCCTTGCGGTGTGTACTAGTTACACAATTTTTCCGTAGGATTTAAGTGCAAAAGTAAAAGCACATTGTGATAATATTCCTTTCATATCTGGTGATTTGTCTGCTTTCCCGGAGGAAGTGCTATAAAGAAAGCTTGTTTTTTTTGACTTAGGGTAGATGAAATGTAGGCAAATAGTGTCTTAGTCCTACCTCTGACAAAAAACACGCCAGAATTGTCCAGCGACGCGGTGGCTACCTTTTTGCAAAAGATATAGACCCCAAAATATCTTTGACAGACATTGGTTTAAAAAGTCATTGGCACATTTTAGCACAACACCCATGGCACTACGTTACGATGCGTGTTTTTTATGGGCTTCGGGGGCACCGAACTCAAGAGTCTAAACGCAGTGAAGCTGATCCGACACTACAAGTCTTACTTGTTACAACAAAAATTGCATCGCTTTTTGTGAAAAACTGCAGCGACTGCCATCTCTGTCCCGTGTCTGTTTCTGTACCTTTTACTCAAAATTTTCTGAAAGGAATTTTGGAAATGTGATGAGCGTTGCCATTCCACAAATTGATTGCTAAATTTATTTCCGAAACAACTTATTTTTTTAGCATATCACGTAATTAGTTTGTCGCAGTTCGTGCTATGCATAATAGGCTATTTAGAGAAGATGTGGAAAAATGTCTCACAAGCAGAATGTGGCACAAATGGCGCAAAAACACGCGTGTATCGTAGCGCAGCCAGAATGAGGCAGAAGAGACCATGTCCCGCCCCGAAACAAACTTGCTGAGATTTTAACTGGTGCTTTATATCAATTTTTAACTGTTGGAAAATAATTAGATGGACTAGTCGGACTCAAGACGACGTCAGTAAGTTTGATTAGCCCCTCCCAAAAAAAATTTTTTGCTGCGCTGTCGGCGTGGACGCCTGTTTGCAATGATCCTCTTCCCAGGAAGAAAAAGAAATAAACTTGCTGAAAAACAAACACATTGAAAGATTTCAATACAAATAAACACGTTTCTTTTTATGAAATATCGTACATAAACAAAAAATAAACCTACAAAAATCAAGGTTTACAGAACTCTTTGCTGGTAAATTTTTATTCTGTTAGTCAGTTTTAAGCATCCGTAAAGCGCTCAGTGAGCTTCCGTTTGCCCACGCTTGTGATAAAGGTGAGTCCAACGATCACGACTCACAAACCAATAATCCGGTTCTGGTGGCCACTTTGAGACGATTCGCAGTGTAGACATAACATAGGACTAGACATAACATAGAGGCTAAGTCTCTTCCAAGAGTCCTGGTGAGATAACATGGCGTAAAAGGAACTTTAACTGTGGTTACTCTATTGATGATGAACAATTTTTAATGCGTTTTTGTAGATAGGCCTATGTCCAGGGAGGCAATTCAGCTTCAATAAAAAATCTTTGACTTTTTACTTTCTGTCGTTTACACAGTAGGCCTGCGGCATGCATTACTAGACTATGATGAACCTCGGAACTATGGGCTCTGAGCAAGAACAAACGTTATTAGGATATTGATCGACTTTCAGCTGCTGGAGTAAAGCAAGGTTACAAAGATTTATCTGTTTCACGTAAAGAATATCTACTCACATTCACATCGGAAATTTCTTTAGCTTCAGCAGCACATTAGCTGTTTACCTTCAGCAGCGATTTTTTTGTTTTCGGCAGTGCAATGGCTGTCCTGAGAAGTTGAAGATCAGTCGGCACTAATTTGTCTAGGGAACAACATTTTTGGCATATAGAAAAAACATACGGCCTTCAAACCCTACAGTTAGCCTGCACATATAAAAAAAATTGGGAAAATATGCCACCTGCAGGTTTGCAATGAGCGCAACAGCTGATAAGTACGCGACGTTGTACAGTTTGTACAATGCTTTGCCCTGCACATGTATATGCGGAGTAAAGGCGCACTGATGCGTGACCATAACAATGAAGACAATGGAGTTGGCCATCCAGTTTACAGTAATCACTGGTCTCACTCTCAGCAGAGATGAGCATTGCAGAGGTGTACCGAGTCTGAAATTTTTGACACCGACTCCACTCCTGCTTCGGCTGAATGAACTCCGACTCCGAAATATTTTAAAGTTTTGGACTCCGACTCCTGCTTAAACTCCAAAGTGATTTATCTAAAGGCAGTGGCTATAGATCAGAGATGAGCGGAGTCACATTTTTCAGACTCAGACTCGGCTCCCGCTCCACACTTTAAGACTCCTGTTCCTGCTCCAACTCTGAAAAATTTTGAAACATCAACTCCGATTCCTAATAACACTCCAAAAACTTCCCAAGTAACTGATATTAAAAAGGTACTGTCTATTTTGCCTCATGAGGAAAAATAAATGTTGTGGCTATTTTGCCTTTGATATAGCACAAATTGTTGAAATGGTCACGTGATTAGCACAATACAGAGACACAATATGTTGAGGCTTAAATTTGTGGCTTAGCCTGTTCTTTACACAACGTAGACAAACAGTTGCTAAAAGCTTGCCCACATTTAACTTAGACATTACGGTGAGCTATGTAGGTCATGCATTCCAAACTTGTCATGTGATCAATTCAAACAAATGTGTGCAGCTACTGACAAAATAACTTCAGAACTGGTTTTGTCTCATGAGGCAAAATAGACGCTGCTTATCAAATATACACCTTGAAAGTATAGGTTCTTCTGTAATTAAAGTATGAAGTGGAAACCATTGAAACTCTAGTTAAGACAAGTATTTGAAGTGAGTGTCAATTTTCAATTTTTACAAAAGACTCATTTTAAACCACCGAGGTCAGGAGCTGATCACCTGTTGAATTCGCGTTGCATCCTCGACATGAAACGTCTTGTGACTCTGAAATACAAACAAAGAAAGACTTCAAAAGCAAGTTCAGAAAACAACTTGAAAGTTCGCCGACAACCTCATTAAATAGTG
>JGI24159J19872_10011476_pt1 | contig 11600 bp, 5 predicted proteins | sample Ectturendosymbi4_FD_19872 | JGI IMG/M metagenome (IMG submission 19872) | reverse complement strand
TTATATTTGTCAGCAGCAATTGTTTTATCATCCAGCCTAGCACCACTATTTTGTGGTAGCACCGAGGATTGGGGAAAGCAGAAAATGTTATTCTAGAAATGTGTTGTCAGTGTAGTTATCTCATGCACGTTTGCAAGCATTGTCATCATGTAGTTTCAGAAAGCTTGGCCAAGCCTGCATGAACCTCGGACCTCATTGGAAATTAGCTGAAAATACAGATAGATGATTCTTGAAAAGGTTTAGTTTGTATGCTACTTTTGTCCAAAACTTTTACAATTCATTGGTAGTGCTAATTAACTGACTTTCACCAGATTACAAACACTGAACCAAGTTACCACCTTTCACTGCATCTGCAAAACATACATCCTGCTTAGCGCTTAAGTCTTGAGTAATCATAATGACATAACACCACAGGATGTATCATAACCAGGGCAACCAATTTTTTGACCTAAAAACTCAAAATTTTGACTGTATAATTTGCAAATTTTGATTTAATTTGATCTATAAATTTTCTGCATTTGCAACTGCAAAATAATTGAGCCTTGCTGTTGAGGTTAACCCAGAAGCACATTCATGCACACTATGCTTCGAAATTTTGAAATAATTGGTTTTTTAACTTTGGGGATGATATATTGATAACTACATAGATAACCACAGTAGAGTCAAACCTATGCTCCATACTATTGAATCGTCCAGTAGTGGGCAAAACAGCATTATTACACCAGAAGTCGCAACAAACCCACTATTACTACAGAATTGCAACTAAACTTGCAAAGCATATCAATATCTGTTGTTGTAGTTTCAATAAAGTATCGATGAAGAGAAAAAACTGCTTCAAGAAAATTTTGACCTAATGATAAATTTTGACTTTTTTGACCTAATAACTTGGGATTCCCTCATGGTATGAGCGTGAAATTTGGTCTGTGGACATTTCAAGAACTTTCAAAACGGCAGAAAAATTTGACTTCATTGACTTTTGGTTGCCCATAACACTAACAGGTCAATTTTATAAAGATTGTATTTTTTGTGGACCACTTGTTGCTGTGCTTGTCATGCAATGTGTGGAAATACTTGTAGAACACTGGATGCCCATCGCGGAACAACGAGATTGTTATGTAACAGTGGCGATAAATTTTCAATATTAGCAGCCATGGGTGTTGGAAGGAAGGCCTTGGCCACCCCCAGGATTTTAAAATTTGACATTTTCCCATCACATTTTTTGCAAAAAAGGGTTGTTTTCTTAGTCTCGAGTGATTAAGACAAAATTTTGCCACTTTAAAGCTTTTCGGTTACTCTGGAAAATCCACTATTGGCCCCTCTTTGGAGATAATTCTTCCAACACCCATGATAGCAGCTAGGCTTGGTGACGGTAATAAAAGTAACACAGTTATGCAAAAAAACAAGGCAAAGTGGCAGTGAGAAATTTGCAGAGAAAACACAGTGTTGTTTCAAGCGCTTTGGCCTTTGCTTCATTCATATTGTTAATATGCTATTCCATTTCTGAAAAAATATTCCAAAATAACAAACAGTAATCACACTTAAACATTATGCTACAATTTTTAGTTGTTTATTTAAATCTCTTTCACCCTTAAACCAGTACATTTTGTTTAGCAAGCTGTTGCCTTTATCAGAATCATTGCATTGTTTGCATGTGCATGTGCTATACTTGATTCAACCCCAGGTAATTCATGTATGGCAAGTGGGATTTCAGTCCTATGAGGCGCTCCACTATGTATTGTGTTTACATACAAATGAGTGCAAATTGCAGCGACTGGCCATTCAACATACAAAATTAAAAAAGTAAAAGCATGTCATCCTCACCTTAATCTCCTTGTACTAGCTGAAATAAAGGTTCTGACACAGATTCCTTCAATTCTGAAAGAAAGCTAGAATAAATGCTTATTTTTTAAAACAGGTTTCAGGTAACCAGGTGATTAAAATCTGTTTTTCTGGTACTATCAAGATTCAAAGCTGACAGTTTAAAGCCCTAAGTATTTAATTACCCTGTGGCAATAACTTTATTTCAAAAGTGTTTATTTTTAATTTTGCATTATTTCAATACCTATGAACATATTTCTTTAGTAAAACTAAATGGCATGAGAAAATTTTTTCAGAACAGTGTTTATGGATTGATTTTGGTATTTGAAGTGATAGAAGTAGTTTAAGTTTTGTGTAAAACTTAGAACATTTAATTTATGATACCGAGTGCTTTGGCCACTATTCAAATTGTAGCAAACATGGCCTGAATGATTTTTTGAAACATAAGACAAAAGTGCACCTGAGAGTTGCATATTTTTGTCAGCAAGTTAAGCACTGTGACCTAAAATGCCACTGAAATGGTGATAACAACTTTGAAGTTAACCTTTCCAGCAATCTTGCAATGTCATTCAACTACTTGTTTTGCTCTCTCGATTAAGCAATTTCACTTGTAGACAGTTTCTGAATCATACATACCATGCACGAAGACAGCAGATTTTCATTAAAGCAGATTAGCAAGCTGTTATAAAGACGAAAAGATAGCTTGCTGCCATAAAGATAGTCATGAAGACAATAAGCACAAAAGTTCTCCAGTGTGGCACTTGTCTGATGGATGAAATGAAAAAATGTTTTGGCTAAACTCCTACTTCTCTGACAAACACTATGCAAGAAGTAGAAGTTGAACTTCATGGATTAGTGCGCAGATGACATAGTGACATAGTTTGAAATACTGTCTTGAAATTGAGAAACAAACCTTAACACCTGTGGAGCTGGTCTGATTTTACCTTTGAGACCTGCGTAAAAAGGCTATCACTTTGCAACTCCATAAGTCCTCCACCGATTGTGCTAGAGAGCTGTATAAACCCTCAAAACGTGGCAAGTCTTTGAGTCTGCAATGAAAAGTATTTTTTTTGGTTTTGGGTATTTTTTTGTGATGTCATAAGTGGGGTAGGTTTTTGGCTATTTTGTCTCAGGTTACCTGGCCCTGGGCCCAACTGCTGGTTATAAGTATTTTGCTTAATTTTTTATTGGAAACTAGCTAAAATTGAAGTCATTTGAGCCTTTGATTGGCTAGAGTTTCTGGTTCAAACGTAATGGCCTTGAAAAACATAAAATTGATAATTTTGGTAATTTTACTCTAACTCTTGTACCAGAAATGCTAGAAACCCCATGAAAAGCTCAAAAGACTCAGATTTTAACTTAGTTTTCAATAAAAACTTGAACGAATCACTTCCATCTAGCAGTTGGGCCCAGGGCCAGGTGACCTGGGCCAGAATGGCCAAAAACCTACCCCACCTATGAAGTCACCCACAAAAAATCCAAAACCAAAAATTTCTTCTTTCTTGCAAACTAGAAGACTCGCTGAGTCTTTTGAGGGTTTGGATAGCTCTCTAGCACAATCGACTGGCAAGTTATGGAGTTGCAAAGTGGCACGAAATTGGTGGTTCAGTGCGTGATTTCACACATGCTCAATTGTTAAGCATATGGAATGTTACAGGTGTAATTATGTAATTGCTATAATACAGGGTGGGTGACCAAGAACAACAGAACCCATAAAAATTTTAATAAATCCTGTGAAAGTCATGCAATTTTCAAGATTTTTGCTGGTCTTCTTACTTCAGTCTGTTTATAGTCGTTCACCAAAGCTTCAAGTATCTTGTAAACTTCGTGTAAAAGTCATGTTGTTTCCAAAATAGGTTCTGTGCGTTGCAAGAAAACTCGTGCACATATAGCAAATTTGTCAATTACTCAAATGCATTCCTTTTTTGGAGAGCGCCTTGATTTTTACTGTGATTGCTGTAATCACCTTGATTGTTTGAGGGTTGTTGTAGTACACATTATCCTTGAAATACTCCACAGATAAGAATCAGGGGTCAAGTTTGGTGAATGCAATGCCCACTCAACACTACACTTCCTGCTAATACGTCTCCTGAAATTGCTTTCTCTGCTGTCTTGTGAGTCATTTGACTCCATGTTTTGCCCACTCAACACTACACTTCCTGCTAATACGTCTCCTGAAATTGCTTTCTCTGCTGTCTTGTGAGTCATTTGACTCCATGTTCTGGAAAGAACATGACTTTCTTCATGCAAAACCACCAAGATAACTGAATAATGGTATAAGAAACCTCGATCAAAATTCACTGATTGTTTTTCTCAGGGTGTTATCAAAGTGTAGATCATCTTAAATCTGCCACTTAATCGATTTAAGATGTAAATTCACACTGTCATTCATATGAGCAATTAACATATATGAATTTCCTAATCCCTAGTCTAGCTTTTCTACTAAGTAAACAATGGATAGGTGGCCTCTTGATCTCANTATATTTTCATNTTGGTTGACCTTCTAATAGCATTTTCATGGTGCTTCAGTTACTTAAAAAAAGTGTTCATTACATTTAACATTTCTGCTTTTAAACTTCTTCACTTCAAAACTAAATGTAAAATGTCAACTGAGGGACTGTGCACATCAGAGCATATTGTAAAGTCAGAGTTTTTGACCCTCATTTGGTGTGTGGCAAGTTGACTTTGTTTACATCCATTTCTTAACCTCTTGTGGAGAAAATGCCTAAGTAAAACATCAAATGCTGGCTATATTTTTGGTTTTCGGGCAGCATCAGTTAAGTTAACAAGCAGGTTTGCTTGGCTTTATGCACTGTGATAAGAAGCAGCTGAAACTTCCTGCATTAACATTTTGGCATCTCAGCACTGCAAAGTGCTAAGATTTGTACTGTGAGTATCCTGGATGTTGCTCCAAGGTTATTATCGTGATACGTATGAAGTGGCAGTGGTCAAGTGTTTTGTTTTAACTCATTTGATTACCTGCAGATGCTGATCGAGCTCTTTTACTGTTGGAGCAATATCGCAGCAAGTTGAACAAACCTGATGATGTTCCTTTGCGATGTGCGATTGAGAGAGTCATGGGCATCTTTCAGAGTGAATTGTTCCATGCCTTGATAGGTAAACACTAGACATGTTACAAACAAACAATTAAAGGCTTTCCTCTGATTTATATATTGTTGTTTATTTTCCGACGTTTCGCCTACCTAATTCAAGGTGTTCTCACCGCAATCTTTTCACGGGATTATATGCACTTCACCGTTCATGCAAATCAAAACAATGGGCAATGTGATGTACAACAAAAGTACGTAACAGGACAACATGTAAATGAAATGAGTGACGATTAAACGTGGAAAGCCACACGCGGTAAGCGTAAAATATAATCAACAATTACTAAAAGTAAAGCAGTGTACAATGCATGAAAATGCTCGGTGTTTAGCAAATCACCAAAACACACAATATACATTGTATACAGCAGTTGTGCAGCGTGAAATGCGCCGTATTTTGTAAATCACCAAAACCAAACAAACACTGATTCAATGCTTAGGTTGTCAAACGCAAGTTAAATGTAGTTTTAAAATATCATACTGGGAAGCTGGGACATTTGCACTTTTATCGTTAATAGTTTTCATTGTGAAATTAACACTCAACAAATCCAAAAAATACGTATATGACAACATTTTACGCGATGTAGTTCGTACGCAGAGGCTAGACAACTTGGTAAAGGTGCAAACGAGGAACTGCAGTTTCGGTATGGTCTGTTATCAGCCATAAAAATTAAACTGAACTTCATAATAGCATCATGCCGATTGTTTGAGGTCAGAGACCTTAAAGCTGCATTTCTGATTTTAGTAAATGTGGTCAGATTAACAACAGAAGTATGAAATCATGACACTAATCGTTCTGAATACTTATCCAAGTTGTTCTTGAATCGTAGAGCCTTTCTGATTTCAGACAAAGTGACGAACACCGCAGTTATGAGTCTTAAATTTTTTAATTTAGTTACATGCAAGTTAGAATATATTTTCTCAGCTTTTGTTGACAGGTGTTGTACAACTCATCCTTGCACAACTGAGATGTATGCCCTACAGAAATCTTAGTGTTATATAGTCTCACACAACTCGACGTGAAATGCGATCAGATACCTAGCCCAGGGTATTTCTTAACCCGCGATCTCAACGATAGGCTGCTCTGATTTGGTTTAGAAATATGTTTTGTAGAACCTCTACTACAATGTCCTGTCACGTTGTAGACATTGCAATGAATCTGATGTTGGAGCATTCATATTTCCCAAAATGTTTAACCCTCGCCTAATATGTTTTAAGAGTGCTTAGACACCAGTCTTAGTTTAACAGGGTTGCGAAGACGGAGGTAAAGTGTCCGACTCCATCTCCGACCTTTCCAAAATTTCCGACACTGACGCCCGACTCCCACTCCCCTAACATAATGTGAACGAAGTTTGACTGCCAACAATTTTGTAGCAATCAACAATCAATGGAAATCGTGGTACACAGCAAGAATTATCTGTTTCTATAAAAGTTTCAAAAGAAATTATACCATTTCACCAGGCACGAGTTATAGGATTCATAACTTGGGAGTGCAACGTAAATAATAACCCTATTGGACTTCCGGGTTCGGAGTCGGATAAAAAATCCGAGTCCGACTCCTAGTGTGCTTAGGAATCCGACTACTTGTGACTCCGACTTCGCAACTCTGGTTTAGACTCATACTTAATATCTTGATTAATGGTAGAACGAGGCAATTCTTTGATAACATTATATTGCTGTCACAAAACGCCGCATCAGTACTGGAAATGGAACAATTAAATCTTGTTTCATATGTGTGAGCTTACCTGGTGGTAGGTTAACTTCAGCTGCGAGACCATTGTAACAACCATAGCTGGCAGCAGAACAAGATAGTGCTTATCTATTAAAATGTATGTGTTTTTTTCACTGCATTTGAAGTGATCGCTTGTTCCATAAAGATTTGCTATTATTGTCCTAACTAGGTATTTAAAATCTTAGCGCTACTTGTAATAATCTGGCTTGCAGTTGATTTGTGTGGTGGGAAGAAAAAAATGTCAAACGTTTGTTTCGTATGCAACACGTGCTCGTATTCCAGATATTCAGGAATATTATGAACTGATTTTGATCGAATCGCACAAGCAAGTTCCAGCCAACCAAGCTTTGGATTCCGAGACGCATTGGCAAAGGAAGGGCAGTCTATCATCTGCTCCAACTGCATTGTATTCTCAACAAAACAACAATGTTAGTGATAAAGTACGTCGTTTTTCACAGCTTTACTTTGGTGTTTCTATTAAAATGCAACACCTTGCCTAGGTTCACACAGTGGTTTGCTTTTATTTGTTTTTCACGCAATTGTTTGAGTTTGACGTTTGTTTGTCGCATAACAGCAGGCACTTTGTTTTTGTCCGAGTGTGTATTTCGCCTGCTGAGCAAGAATCTTCAGCTCTCGTTGAAATAGGTGTCCAGTCAAATTGTTTATAGCGTGCACCTTGAGAAAGACCTTGGTACACGTTGTTAGACGCTACTGTGTATCAGAGAACTGCCAATAAAGACGTCACCTTCGTAGTGCTTGGTGTCGGTGCGAAAGTGCAGCGGCGTATGCTGTTGCAAACACATCGTGAAGCATACTTTTGGTTTAGAAATGGATTCGAGACCTGTATTTATGAGATTATTCTGAGTGGCACATTACCAGTGAACAACACTGTGAATATGGACAAGGTCGTCAGGGCCGAGTTTCTTGGGTTGCGAATCCGACCTCAAGTCGAATTATTTCCGAAAATCATTAGCGCCACCTGGTGCCTTGTTCTTGTCATCTGATATCGGTCGGAGCGGCAATAGTTAACTTCTAGCGGACAAAAATTCGAGACTTTCACTTCAAACAGAAAGGAAGGAGAACCTGGTATTGAATATGACAATGTCTGTGGCACTGTCGAAAGGTGTTGCTCGAGACAAGCGTTCGCCGCATACCATCATGCGTTTCTTTAAAGTAATAACTTTCTCTGTACTGTTTTCATGTGCAAAGAAAGCCCGGTTCTTCAAAACTTTTTTCGTATCACTCCCATGTATCACGACTCGAATACTGGGCTTGGAACTGTCGGCCATTACGTTTGTCTTTTCATTTGCACACTCATTTTTTTCTTGTTTTTCACGCACTTTTGTTGAGCAACTTCATTAATGTTGTTTCAGTCAGATATCCGACAAATCACNCGTCAGGGCAGTTGTTGTAGTGTCGGTTATAATATGAGGCAGATCTCACGAACAAGATTTCGCGATTTTTGAATTGAATGTTTGCCCATCATGATGTGTTTGATACTTAGTGGGTGTGGTTTGGTACAGATTATGTTTTTCTTCTAAAAATGCTGCTGTTTTACGAGAACTTTGAAGTGTTGCTCCTGGGTTACTCATTTACAGCCGCTCCGTATTCCGCAAAAGCGAGAGGAAATTACTGCTCAGCACAGTGGTCCCCAATCCCCGGGCCGCGAAAAAATAAAATGTGTACTGGTGGTGACACCGCTCGCCTTCTGGGCATGTGGTTGGTCGATACTCCTGCAACAGGAGTAGTCCAGGGCCGCGGTAGAATTGTCAAGCGTTGACCGGCCCACGGTTACAAAAAAGTTGGGAACCAGTACCGCTGGCTTGGCGAATTTCACCTGAGAGTCAGCATGTTGGCTGGAAAGCGCGCAACCCACGTATTCGGCTTGGTGGAGCTACAGCCTTCGTGTTTTGCTTCACAAAGATACGAGATCGAAGGTCAAGGCCTCTTGCAAGCTTTGATATATACGCGTGGTAACAGCAATGATTTAACACAGAACATAGCAAGAGCCTATCGCGGTTAAGATGTGGGTGGACAGACTGAGGGCGCGTTGATGTCTGTGCTCCGTCACATGACGCTAATTTGTCTTGCTGTACACAGTGCGTTGCTTAAACAGCTACGAGCGGTTAAGTCCTATCGTTAAATATATATTTTGTTTCGTATTTTTCGCCAAAAAGCTGTTACATTTTGCTGCGTATGATGAAAATATCTACTTGTCTCAACGGTGGTTCAAGCGAAATATGTTGTTGTTGCGGTACCACCCGCTGTGAACGAATTGAATCTGGCCCACGTCAGACTTTTTTAGCCGTTTGTTGTCGCATACGTGCGTGGCTGTGTACAAAATGGTGAGCGGTGACTACTGTCTCAGAGGTTTGCGAGGTCAGAAATGTATTTCAGCGCCTATCTTCAACTGCTTGGATGTGAAAAACTAGAGTAGTCGTTTAGTTTTCATGCAAAGGCAGCCTTAGCAGCATTTTGTATATCTTGTGTGCATTGATGCATTGATCCATGTTATTTTTGTGTGCGTGCTGCATTACCGTGGTATAGAAGTCAGTACTGTTATTGCGCCAAGCTTATGCATCGTATTGGTTGCAAAGTATTGTACTGCAGAGGTTTTTTAAGAACTTCTTTGCAGAACAACCAAAATGTTTTTACGAGTTGTTGTTAAGGGTGGGAGGTTCGGTGAAGATGCACTGCTAAATCTGTGTGATTGAAATTTGATCGTATTCTAATCACGCATAACTGTTATCACAGGTTTTTTATTGTACCCTTGTAGCTATCCACCACCTTATATGCCTCTGCGCTCTGAACTCTCAAAATTAAAAAGTGTAACTTCTCCGCTGAAATTGCTGATTTGGATAATCTTGCCCCAGATAAATAATTCTAAGGTTCGCCAACTTAAAAACTGGAGCGGCGCTTTATGTGTATGTGTTGGAGAACCTCTACGAGAGAGGATGATCGCTTAGAGAAGCTCTAAAGTGAGTCCGACCAAGGGTTGAAGTCACTGAATTGTGTGGTGATTAATAAACCACACGCTGCATCCGTGGAGAGCCCCATAACAGGCGTGGTGTAGACGTTGGGGCTAGGCTCAGCTGCAGGTGCTGCCAGGGCGGATAAACATTCCCCTCTGCCTCAATGGCAGTAGAGCTCAGGCTGTCCTTGAACGAGTCTATTTCAGCGGATCCCAAACGTTTATGAGCACAACCCAAATTTGTGTTTGGTGAACACCTCGCGACCCAAGCCTCAAAACAACGTATGTTAACCTGAAAAAAAAATATTGTGTGGTTGCTTTTTGGCAGAAAGTCGCATAGTTCGTTTTCAAGGTCACCAATCTTCTTTTCTCAAGTACCTACACTGCAGACGGACACAGACAAGCAGTGGTAGTGTGGTCCACTTACTATGAAACAGTGTATTTTATTTCAAGCATAACGATTTATTAAGTGCAGTTGGTGAAATCGTAGTTACTCCCTCATGTTCTTTTCAATGCAGGGCTCGATCTTGCTGAGTGCAAGGCGCATCTTGTGGCCAGGACCAAGGTGATTTCGAACCTTGATCTTGCGTCAGCGCCGAAAATTCTTGCTCGCGTAGATACAGGGTCGGAAACAAGAGCAGATCGCGTCGGCGCGACCTATTTTTTGACCTTTAACCAGTGGTCTATTTGATCCATAGCTGGAGGGGGAACCCTGTTAGGCGTCACCACTACCTTCCGAGTTGACTTCAGAATAAATATGCTTAAGTTTATTCCAGTTACCGAGAAACTGCAGAATTTCCGAACTGCAGCCCGTCACCGGTTGCAGTTAAGCGTCATGCACAGGACTCTTAGGCATCATCGCCTTGTTACTTGCGCAATAGCAGCATTAAACAATACCCATCAACATCGCTTTTGTTACGTAACAAACTTCATTGTCGATGGACAGCATTAATGATGATCAGGTCTATCAACTCTGTATGCAAACAAAGACTTTTTCTGATTTTGAAAAAAATCAGAAAGTTTTAAAAATTTGGTGGGTTAAAAATTTATTACAACGGCTGGCTACTGGCGATGCCAGACGACCCGGTAATATTTTTTGTTTGTTGTTTCTAACTGAACGTGGAAAAGTTCCAATCAGTGCCATATTCACTATGAGCCTGTTTTTTTTCGCTGAGACATTTCGGTCATTTTTTGCTGAAACATTTCGGTCATTTGTCTCACAGTTGTATTAAAACTCGCTGTAACAGTGTTTTTAGCCTATAATTTCAGACATTCTGACCGAAATGACTTAATTTTTTCCGGTCATTTCAAAATCATTTCGGTCTATGACCGAAAAAAACCAGCTATGACCATATATAAGACGGTTATATAAGACCGCAATCAATACTTCTGATCAGAAAGGATTCATTGCTGTTTGTGTACCAGGCCCGTTTTCTTCCTACTAACTACTTTCAGTTAGTTTAAAAACTTCATTCCGGCAAAGCACCGCTTGGATGCATCAAAAACTGATATTAGCAAGGTTTAAGTGTAATACACACCATCGTGAAGAATTAACAACTGATATGGGATGCACTACATGTCGGACTCAAAACGAACACTCTCAAAAACAGTTTGTGGAAATTGGGATCTCCTTTAATTTTGTTCAGTATTTCACTTTCAAAAATAGTTCGTGCGAATTGGGAGCTCCTTAAATTTTGTTCAGTATTTCGCTTGTTTTATTCGTGCTGTTAACCACAAACAAGTCGGACATTAAATGCGGCAAACATAACGCATTGTTCTATTTCAGGGGTCTCCAAACTTTTTTGTCCGAGGGCCACGTAAGCCAGATATCTTACACAATGTGATTGTTTTGGGATATGTTACATTCTACCAAATCAACAAACTTTCCGTAGTTATATTATTTGTCCTTCTCGGCAAAATGTCTTTGCGGGTCGGATGAAATGGCTCGCGGGCCGGATTTGGCCCGCGGGTCGTA
>JGI24159J19872_10011475_pt1 | contig 11601 bp, 5 predicted proteins | sample Ectturendosymbi4_FD_19872 | JGI IMG/M metagenome (IMG submission 19872) | reverse complement strand
CTACGTTAATAATGGTGATCCGCTTTGCCCCTAACAAAATAATCAAAAGGTCGTAGAAGAACAAGCGGTTTGGCAAGACACTAACTGTTATGTCAAGATTTCTCTTATCAATTTGAAAGTTTCAGCAATTTGCGCGGTTCAACAGTACCCTAATGTTATAAAGTTTCATGATAAAGTTTGAGGGCAAATTGAGGCCTGTCTAACAAAAAATAGTACACGAACAAATAGACAAAAAATGCCTTAAAAATACGAACATTTTAAATTATCTCTCAAGTTTTGACACTTCCAGCATATTTGTGGTTAAATACCAATCATTTACAAAATTTTCGATCAGATAAGCTGTCTCAAGATAAATCTTGTAAGGAGATAATTTACCACAAGGACAAAGAAAAATTCCAAAACGATTTCCTAAAAATTATTAGAATGTAAAATATCATCTTTATTGTTTGAAAGTTGCTGCAAATGTCAAAATTGCTATGTAATGTTTTGAAAACTTCGGGGGAGGCAAATGACCCCCCCCCTGGTTGCGCGCCTGGTTGCTGTCTAAGCCCAATCAGAAAGCAGCCCAGAGGCCATCCATTAACCACGTGGCGTGACTACTTTGACTTTGCTTGATCCCGTCTTGACATGGAACCAACAGAATTATCTGAGATTGTGAGGTCTTTCGAGTTCTACTAAAGCTGCTGGCCCCTCGATCCTACTCAGAGGAAAGCGGGTATGATTATGAAGACATAGTTCACCCACCACGCTTCCCGCTTTAGTGTTTTTCAAACGTTTTGTTTGCGTATTGCGTACCCATTTTAGATAAATCTTGGTTTTGACTAAACAGAATGAGCAAAAATGAAACAAAGATTGAAACAAAGGAAGTATTTAATATTTGCTTTACTAAGAGTGCTGATGAGATTTGTAATCAAATGTTTTACAGCCAAAAGGCCGGTTTCTTGGATGGGCATGGCTAATTCGGCTGTGAACAGCATCATTTACGGATGGAGAAATGAAAATTTTCGCCGTGGATACATTTCGTGCTTTCTGCAGATCGGTGATTGTTTTACTTGCGGAAGGTAACAACATCTGCCTTGTGGTGAAAGAGCGAACTGCACGTACTAAACAACAGTAGTTTTAACAGAAATTAAGGAGCAACAAAATGGACGAAATCTCTCCGAGGGTTACAGAAACGTTACGTTTGAGCACAATTCTTTGTAGAATTTCAGGAATATCGCAAACGTTTCTTTTCCGTTTTTCGTTGAATCAGTTTTCCACCTGAAAATTTGGTGTTTGAAGGTGACATGGAGGCTGTTTCGCACGATAAAATTATTTCCTCTGAAGTACAATGGAACAAGTTTTTCTATAGGCTATGATCATTTTTTAGGCTACGGTCATTCTATGGTCTTATCTTTAGACTATGGTCACTCTGTGATCCTAAAGAAAACATGCTTTTCTTTAAGCTATGGTCTAGGGGCGTAACGAGGTTAGATGGCGCCTTGGGCAAGAAGCTAGTTTGGCGCCCCCATGTTCGAACCTGAGGTGTTTCGGAAGCAAATGTACTGTATTAAAGAAAGTACGTGTGACATTTTTGGGACTTTTTGGCGCCCTCTGCACTCATTCAGCTTCCCCGCAGTGATTCGGCGCTCGGGGAATTGTGCCCCCCTTGCCCCCCCTCGTTACGCGCCTGCTGTGGTCATTCGTCAGTTATAAATTGCATACCAGCAGCCATCAGTAAAACACAGATTACAGGTCATAGCAATTTATTTAAAATCTGGTGATTATCATGCAAAGCCGATTTGGTGACAGGTACCAGCAAGTAGCAGTGATTTCGTCGCAGTGTTATTGTTGGTATGCATTTGGCGTCGGATAATTTTTTAGTTTTAGTGAAAGCAACTGTATTTGAGAACGACGTATTTTCCAAATTTTATTTGCTGCAGCTTGTGCTTTGAATTATTGATTATAGCCTTGAGTTTGCTTGCTTCTTCTTTCTTTGCTTTTGCCCTTCAGCATTTAACCAGTATGCAATTGCTTGCCGATTTCAGGACGGAGAATGAGTAAATTACATGATATAAATTTCCTAGTAAAAATTTGTTAATTGATTCGACTGCGTCACCTTGGTGAAGACTAATTACTTAAACAGATATGTGCACGTCGGAATTATCGCAAATGCATGAAAGCAAAACTCAGTCGTCTGATTCCTCGAAAGCTTGCAGCAAACCTAGACCTTTTAATCGTGTGCTACAGAGATGTTTTGCTTTCGACAACCAAAGCTAATCAAGCTGTATGTTGTTGTTTCCATCGAAATGAAAAGTCTATGGGCCGAGCATAAATGAGTTTCATATTTGGCAAAAAGCAATCTTGCTGTCGTTGAACGTCATAACCAGCAGGTTGCGGCGTTGCCGGAAAGCTTAGATGCGACGAACGAACTGGGAACATGTAAATGTGAAGCCCTACCCTAATATGAGTTTTTCACAATAAATCGATGTATTATTCTATGTTTAATTTCAATTCAGTAAGTCAAGGTGTGGTGAAGTTAAGAAATGTTGCCCCTTATAACTAACTACCGCCGCGAGTATCCACATCTAAATTTCGGGAAGCGAGCTGTTTTAAACCTACATATAACGTGAAAGTCGTCTTTAGCAATGTAAGAGTCAAGTATCCTTTCAAAATTTGATTTAACTTTGCTGATATTTATCAAGCTTCAACTGAGGCTTCTCAACTTTTGGGAAGATTTTTTAATGATACAAAAATAGATAGCCTAGTAATATCTACGAACTTTGGAAAAAAAGAAAAACAGCAATCTTTTTTCAATTTGCAGGTTTTCATTCCAGCGCCGCTACATGATGAAACAAAAGGCTAAGAAGAAAAAGTATCCTGGAAACCGAGTGCAAGAGGAAAAATGAGCACATCAAGATTTTGGACTTACGTTCTTTGTACCATTATGTGTGCATAACGGCTGAATGAACGGAATGTAAAGAAGTATTGAAGTTTCATTCATAATGCTCGCTTGTACCTTCAGATAACATATCACATATTGTGTTTACATGGCACTGAGTAATTGTGGCTTTTGCGATTGTGGCCATCCTAAACATGTGGCTGATATTGGCCTCAAATCTTGCAACCACCTGCATATCGGTCACAATCCATTGTGGCTTCTATGTTCTGGACCACCTCGCAAGCAGGGCCGCTGATAGCCAGAATCTGGAAGATGGCTCAGCAAGAAAAAAGCCACAATCGAAGCAAAGCCACAATAAAATGCGCCATGTAAACACAGTAACAGTGACAGATCCAGGCATTGCGTTCGGGTGGTGGCAGTTGAATGGGCCAACAACATGCTTTGCTAATTTTGCGCGTTTTCAACACTTACGTGGATAATATGTCAATGCTCCAAATTCAAACAAGCACGGTGCACAGTTTCGATGGGTGTGAGAAACTGAAGCAAACGTACAGATTAAATCCAGTAATCTATAGTTCCAGCTGTACAATATGCGACATGTAACAAAAATGTATGACAAAATGTTCTCATCCAAACACTGTAATTAAAATTAAAAACAAAAGCTTTTCTGTACTTACCTGGCATGAACTGAACTAATATGAAGCAGGTGCTCTGCAGTATATTCGATTTCCTCAGTGTACAATTTATAAAACACATTAATGAAATGCTTTCTTTTGCTGAAACTTTCAAGCGAGTCAGTTATTCCTTAACTCTCACAAAGTAAAACATGAAGTTACTAGAAACAGTTTGTTTATTTTACATACATTGAATGTGTCTTCTATGACAAAATAAACTTTTAATTGTATACTCAGTAACAAGAAAATATGACTTCATTAATATTGTTAAAAAGTGTCGAAGCTCTTTTGCCCAAATTTTTGACAAGTCCAAATTTTTGGTGGTGCGCTTGCATCCCCTGCACCTCCAACTCCTACACCACTGCCAACAACCGGTGGATTTTAGCATTGTTGGTTCATTATACAAGGTAGGAGGTCGAAGAAAGCGTAAAACGCATTAGTAACGTTACTATTTTTTTCCGGTCAACCGACAGAAATATATCGGATAGCAAACATAATCTCGGTTAATCGTTATTCGGATAAACTAACCCTAATCAAGATAAACACAGGGATGGTTGAGCACCCTGGATTTGACCGTAACTTCTGAATAAACCTTTATGAATTTGCCCACTCTATAACCAAATGTCCAAGTTTCTGAGGCTACGAGTCTAGGGCTTTTGATCACAAAAACGGAAGAGTTGAAACAATCACTGAAAATCAATTTTAATCAACAAATTGCTGCTCTTACAAGGTGCCGATCGCCCCCGCGCTACGTCACTGATCGTACACTTTAATGAAATGTTTTTGCTTCTTTATTGTTGTGGTTGGCAAGAACGTGTTAGAATTAGTCAACAGCACGCCGTGGGCTTTTCGTTTGGGAGTTGAGAGGCAAATTCTAGTCTGGGCTACTTATACCAAGGTCGTCGGTAATTCCGCTACGTTGTGTTGAACATCGCAGCTTCAGTACTGCGGAGGGGCATCAGAAAATATGTCGGTAACAATTACTGACACCATTAATCATTATCCCATACGTTTACCCCAAATGGTCCTGAAACAGTGTTCTGAACCTGTTATTTTGACAAAGTGCTTTATGTATTGACATCTTCTAGTTGTCGGTGTTTCTGTTTGGACGAACTTGCGCAGAAAAGCTGCATTCTGCGCAGACCACGAAATAAAAATGTAAATCCTTGTAACAATACTCAATCGAATGTTAGACAGTCCGATGCGCCAGCGACCACTAAGTTAAGCACATATTTGCAGTAGCACAGCCAGCATAGGGATGCAGTATGCGCACTCTTTCCTGCACACTTCTCCAGGCACTGCTCGTGTTTCCCGGCGAGAGGTGTATTTAGCGACAATGAGTAAACCACACAGATCTACAGAAAGCCGAAATGGAAAACATCACTCAACAAACATTGCATTTGCTGGCAAAAAAAGAAATGCAGTCTCTTCTGTGTACAGTGGGCTATTTCATTTTTGAAAAGCTGGGTCATCGACGAACCCCAATGTTATCTGGGCAAGATGTCCTATCAAATGTATCTTACGATACCAATAGGTAAATAGTAATTATAATATTTTATTTTGAGGCAGACTCATGGCTCACATCACAAGGGTGGGTAATATACAACAAAAATGTTCACTGGTTAGTCATAGCGCATTACAGAGTAGCGTTAGTTAATAAACACAGTCAGTAGAGATAAGCCAAACATTGAAACAACGCAAATATGTTATTGCATTCGTAGAAATCCACCAGTTGCAAAAAAATGAAGACATTCTAACACCAGTTTCTGAAATAAACGGCTAAAAAAGCCGGATAGGGATGCTCAGCGGCGCACAGAAGCATGTAAATTGCTTTTTTTATTTTATTTATTTGTTTATGAGCAGACACGAAGCCCATAGTATGAACACACACACTCTTCAGAACTCAGGTCGATAAAAACAGACAAAACAGAACATTGTACAAGGCATTGAAGCTGGCGGAATCACAGAGTTAGAAACACTTTTTGCAACTGCAATGAAGACAGAACCATAGGGGGTTACAGACACATTCTTAACACTAAAGTTAGCTAACACGTAACACTTGTGACAACACTACTGCGGAGTAGGGACCCAATTCCTAAATTGGTCGAGTCTAGGTAAAATGCTAAAACATTGTGGCATGGCACGCCATCAATCAAACGGATTTTCGATCAAGGTTTCAATGTTTTTGCAAGGTATTTAGCTTGAGGCTGACAACTGTTTGTTTTCACTAAATTTAAAGCAAGGTTTGCGGTTGGTATTTTATTAGTTTGCGCATTATCACTTTTTTACGTATATCTCTTTGACCACGTGCAATTAGCTACTGGCAACAGCAAAATTTGACAACGTTGAATACGTGTCTCAGTCAGAGTTGTATGTCAGGCCTGGTTTGGGACTTAAGTTTGTCAAAAAGTTTCGGGCCTGCATACAAAAACTTTTTATAACATTCAGAGCAATGTTTTTTTCTTTCGTGACTTACATTTATTGTGCTCACCGCCGTGACTTCTGTGAGTGAAATGATTGTGACTTTTCTTCAGCCATTCTACTTGCAAACACAGCTGCGTTTTTTGTTATCTGCTCGGATTAGCCTCACACATTTTTCGAGGAGACAGAGGTGAGGAAATTAGCACACGATGGCATCGCTTCGAAAAGATCAATCAATTACGCGATTCTTGGCTTGTTTTAAGAAACTACGGTCTACATACCGGCTTTTCATGTCTGCAACGCCACTGTGGANAATTTCGTGCGCNTTTTTTATTCTTGAGAAACATTACATTCCACAGTACCATGGCTGACTAAAAGCNAAGTTTGTGCTTGTTCAAGCCNATGCTTNGGTCAAGGTGGTTGCTATTTTGGGTGTGATAAAACTGTGTACCTGCAGCTATACCCGTACACCACGTTTTTTGATACCCCGCAGTTTCGCATATCTTGACTCACTCGGTAAATTTGGNTTTCGGGCCTAAATCAGGCTTCAAAAATAAACGTCGGGCTCGGACCTGNGATTTCGGGTTCGCGCTTCAAAATGAGGNCCGATTAAAACTCTAGTCTCAGTCGAATTTTGTTGTAAACTGTTTTTTTCTGCTTGTGGGAAGCATATTTTCTCGCGTTTACTATTACGTCTCCTTCATTTTTGAAAATTCAGACAAATGCATCAAATTCACTGCGCGAAGTTCGTGGTATTGGCGTGTTGGATGAGAACTATCACCTTCTTCCGCAGTTTCCGCGCTGATTTTACCAACAGACCTTTGCGCTGCGGCAAAGAAAATTAGGTGCCAACACAACTCACAATTTGCAAAATGCCATGGATTCTTCTCCAGGCAAACCATTCGAATCCCTCAAGCCTTTGGAAACGTCGCTTTTATGCGTTTGGAAACGTCGCTTTTATGCGTGTGCACTACGGCGCAATCCTACGAAGACGAAGGAGTCCAGCTATTTAACAACAAAGTTTTTCGGTCTCCACCGCGAAGAGAAGTCCCACAAAGTTCCAATGCCGTTAGTCTTGTACATGCCGAAGGAATCCGTCAAAACATTGTCGCTACCAGCTGCTGCTGTTCTTACCGCACAACAAAAACTTTTCGATCTCAACCACTTTTCACTCATAACCTTTCCATTTTCACTCGTCACACTCGACAAGTACTAGTAAGCAATTACTATTCTGACAGTGATCACTAAAAACTTTGAGGCTACTCACCTTGATCTGTTTCGACCGAGGAGGATATCCTTTAAATTTTCGCCGCAAATTTGTCCATTTGCACTCACAACCTTTTAGCAGACTGCAGTGCGATGAGCAACTGATTAACAGAATAGCAGTTAGTAGTCGCTGCGGTCGTCTTAGAAGACTACATGTTTTTCCTGGGAAGGAATATTGTCTGTCTTGACGGTAAACTGCTGGAAAAGTCAGGCAGTTTCATTCTTTGCGTTTTCATTTAACTTGCTCTTCTCGTATTCACAAGTTTATGTGGAACTGCAACTGTGTTGCATTATGACTGGCTGCGGTTAGGCGTTGCGTGGATAGTGTAAACGAGCGGTTCGCTACAAAGGCTTGAACATGTTTAATAACAAGGTCAACAAAAACACATTGCAAATTGCTGCAAAATCGCTTCGCCTGATAGATGTTGCAGTAGGACGTAAATGCATGCACAGTTTTATCCAACTATAGCAAGCAATCGCGCAAGCATTGTTATGCCAATTACAAGCTAAACCGTTGTTTGCCTATGTCTGACTTCTCTGTCACATGTGAACTGTCCTCGAAGAGCATCAAGCCCTGGAGCAAGTAGAGATAAATATACAGGTGTATCAGTCCCTTCCTCAGGACTTCTTGGGGCATTTGGTCCGCCCAATTCAGTATGTACCCAAGCAGGACAACACGAATTAACCAATNTATCATTTCTTACTNAATCAAAATGAATCTTTCCATACATTTTGGTNAGAACTGTCACACCAATTTTGGAAACTCCATATGCATCTGTTGGAAAGCCACGCTGCTCATGTGTATTGCTTTTTGCATATGTTACAAATTCATTCATTAGCTGACACAGATCTTCCTCAGTTATTTTGTCAGATTCAAACTCTTGCTGGAGTTCTTTGCTGCAATTTTTTAATGCAGGTACGCATAGCACACTTGACACATTCACAATTCTCCCATTGCTTTTAACGCACGGAAGCATCATCTTTAATACATTCAATGCTCCATAAAAGTTGATGTCCATTGTTGTTTTGGCTATTTCACCAAATGACAGTGGACGTCCTGAACGAAACTGAACACCTGCATTGTTTATTACAACATCAATTCCTCCGTACTTTTCAACCACCATATTGTGAAATGACTGAATGCTCTTCTTTCTTCAACGTCCACAAAGTAAAACTTAGGTTTAAGTCTTGTTTCTAACGCTTTTACTGCTGCGGCACCTTTTTCTTCGTCTCTTGCTGTCAGGTACACATCTCTGTCAAACTCTTTACAGAGACCTTTTACAATGGCAAAGCTAATGCCTCGGTTTGCACCTGTTACCATTGCAACTTTCTGACATGCCATAGTACAGTTTGCCTGACCACCTATATCTGTAAAGAATTAAAATCAATTTTGAAAGCTGGTTTACACATCAGTTGCACAAGGGGATTTCGTGGCAGAAAGGCCTAAACCCATCGCCCGGCTTGTCACGTTAACAAAACGATAGCCCTAAGCACAGACTCTCTTTTCATGTGAAGTAATTGCTACATTTCTGCCCTTACAATAGACTTAACGCCAGGCCTCTTCTACATAAACGTTTCCGCAGTGCCGCCTTTTCGTGGTACGCCCTGATATCACAAAAGTTACTATGCAAATAGCGCGACCGTTCTCTCGAATGGTGTTATTTGGACTGTTACTATCGGGCTTTTAGTACAAGGACCCGTTTGAAAAATTCGTGGCAGTTTCCCCATGAGCTATGCTTCTGTCATAAGCAGTGGCGTGCAGAGGGGGGGGGCGAACGGGGCGCCGGCCCCGGGCAACCAAGGCAGGGGGGCATTCAAAGAGTGAAATACAAAAATTTAATTGCTGTAACTATATGTTTTTTTTTATTGTAAGTCTACTAATAAATGCTTAATGGACTTAATTTTTCAAAACTTGTGTTATGGACACAAGTGACCATAACATGGCTGACTCAGAAAACAGTGAAAACAGCAGTGAAGCAACGGTGATAAGACAAACTGTGCGATTTGCTGATTTGATGCAAGATGAAAAGGATATGGAAGAAGTTGATTAAGAACAGAACCAACAGTGTTGAAATGTGCAAATAAGAGAACTGTCATGTGAATGTGGTATGTCAATAATGTAATGTATTATGATTAACAAGTGAAAGTGTATTGTGAGTATCAGAATGAAGAATTTGTTTGATGTGTATGTGGCGTAACATTTTCCAAGAAGTCAGAAACTTTCAAAAGAATGATTCCGATTCACGAAATTTTTAATCAGTAATGGAATGGTTGTTGGACATGGTGGACTTAAGTGATTTTGCCCAACAAAACAAAGTAACTTCCAACTTAACCGTAAAATATGGAAATGCTGTGGTTGGAATTAAGGCTAAAACAAGACATTTAGAATGTTATATTTATGAATGGGAATGGCAACGAGAGAAACAAGAATGAAACTTGTGTAATCTCATGAATTTATGTCTCACAGCAAAACTAGCCGAAAATAAATAAAATGGAACTAATACGTACTTTAAAGGAAAGCCGAAAAACGAAGTAGAGTGTGAGAAAGATACTCAGAAGATATGGGATCAATGACGATGCTGAATTTACGCAACCATTGGTAGAAATGCAACTTGGGAAACCATTAAGGCTAGTGTTGAACTGGCTGACTTTAAATACCAGGAACGGATACGAAATTGAAATGCGAATGCAAGTCCCTGAGGAACAAATGACTTATACAAGTAGCCTCGTACTTAAGAGATCTGCTATTCGTGTTCGATACATACATGCCACGCCGGGGTTGCTGGGCGAAGTATTGCACCAATGGGATACTTACGTTAGCTATGAAACGCTTACACTGGAGGAAATACAATGCAGCGTCGACCGCGCCAATGCAACAAACGCAATCCGAGAAAAGCATGACATCATGCAGAATTATGTTGACAACTTCGTAGTGCAGCAATTGATGAGTCCTCAAGAAGAGAAACAGGCCATACCCAATATAACCGCTACTGAAGAGATGGGTCCAACAAAACCACCCAAAGTTATGAAACAATCATCCCGGTCTGACTAGTAAAACTATGTACCAAAGATGACTTATTGCAAAGTGTTGCGCAATGAGAAGCGTAGAATCATGTGATATAGATGCTGTTATAATACTGTTGCGCAATAAGGAGTGCAAAACCGTATGATATAGATACTCTCAATAGAATTGTGATTAAAAAAATTAATAAATGATGTGATTTGCCTGGACACTTGGCCCTATAAAGGAAAGGCGACTGTGCACCACAGATCAGTCTTGGATTGGCAGAGCTGTGAGTAGCATCTCTGTGCAACTTCTGTCGTATTGATATGACATCTGTGGTACTGATCTAAGCTCCTGACCTTCGGTAAAGGAGAGGGGTCGGTTGGAGATGTTCTGTCATGCGTTACAAGGGAGGTGCTCTGTGAAGAGTTCCCTTGGGCAGAATGAATGTGTATAAAGTTGTTTGGCGATTACAACATTGTGTAAGTACGGGAGTTGACTCATAAAGGAAGTCATAATGAAATTGTATTGCGAGATCGGTTCTGAAGGAATCTTTTGTAACAACTGCACAGTGAGAATTGTGAATGCAGTTGGCTTCTTGTATAACAGCGCAGTTTGATTTGTAAACGCTGTTATTACGTGTACAAGTTAATGTGTATACCGTTGGAAGAAATAAGAATAAAATTGCTCTGTTTAAATTAGTATTAGTAATCCCAGTACTTATAGAATTACTACAGGTATTGTTGATTGCTATACTGACTCTGCTGCTGTCTGTTGCCAGTTGCCAAGCAGGTTGCCAGTTAGTTAGATGAAGCCGTATGGTGCTTCCTTGGTCTTGTTCATGTCAAAACGGTTGCGGTATATGTTACGCATGTGGAGTAGCCTACTTGGTTGAAACCTTGATCAGCAACACACGTCGGGGGAAGCTCCAGTTTAGCTTAACTATTCCCCAACTTCACTGCGCTTGATCCAAAAGTCACCAAGGTAAAGTGAGGCCGACTTTTTCGTTGGATGCGAGGAAGGCAAAATTTTTTTAAAAAAGAATTTTTTAAATAAAAAAGAAGTTTTCTGAACGAGGCCCAAATTTTACATTGATTGCACGTACGAAAACAACGCTTATGCATGTAACAGTTTTAAACTACAGCCAACACATTTTTCTGTGGGGGGATTCTTCCAGGGGCGCCCCGTCAGTCCGTTAGTTATGGGCCTGCTTATACTTCGTGTCGACAGTCATTAACATGAGATATTCTCATAATAACTGGTTGTGACAAGGATCATGATTTGGTACAAACTGGTCAAACAAATTCTAGGAGTTGAATGCATATATAATCTTTTTGCCATAAAGTGGACATAGG